>FZPS01000048.1_pt404 | contig 30155 bp, 26 predicted proteins | sample 1817821 | NCBI WGS metagenome assembly FZPS01 (sample SAMEA104158645, study PRJEB21678) | metagenome | place: Germany | collected 2015-04-21
GAGTACTGCTGTTGAAGTCAAAACAAAATATCATTTCACATATCACTCCCTGTTGCATTATTTGCATTGTTTGCATTACTTATTATAATGCAAACTATGCAAAGGTGTCAACAGGAAATTTCCTGTTTTTTGCGCAAAATTTGAAGTAGTGTGTGGATTTCTTCTCCAGAATATACGGCTCACCGCATATTTATCTCATATATGTTTTAATATTTCTGCGAATTCCACACATAAGTCAAAAAAATGCGCAATTTTCTTCAAATAAGTGAAAGCGGTACACCCAGAGGCACATTCAGAGGAACACCAAGAGTACACCGAGAAGCACACCCAGAGGCACATTCAGAGGAACACCAAGAGTACACCGAGAAGCACATTCAGAGGAACACCAAGAGTACACCAAGAGGCACACCTAAGAGCTCTCCCTTGTGAAGCACACTCAGAGGCACACGCATCAGTTACGCACCAATGTGATAAAGATACACGGGCGGTTCAGGTAATCAAGTGTCACAATCTGACCAAGGCTCAGGTGCTCATTGCTCAAGCGCTCAAGAAATATGTCGAATATTCGTGCAGGGGTTGTTTTATAGTGCAGAATCGGATAAAATAATCATTCAAGGAGAGAAGCAATCTGTAATTTATAATGAAAAAGGTGACTGCATAATGTCGGAGAAGAGAAGGAGAAGATTTGGAGATAGGAAAGAGGGCAGGAAAATCCGGTCCTTAGATCCAATCAACACAATGTCCGCATATATTATGAAGGACCGTGTTGGCTCAACAAACTATATCAGAGACTCTGTCGAGATCAGTAAGGTCGAAAAGTATATTATCAAGAAGCGTAAAGAGGGGCTTAAGGGCTTCGGTATGCTACACATCCTTATTGCTACCTATGTCCGGACCGTCTCGCAGATGCCAGGAATAAACCGTTTTATCGGAGGGCAGAAGATATATGCGCGCAATAATATCGAGATCTGTCTTGCAATAAAGAAAGAGATGACACTCGATGCGATGGAAACTATCATCAAGATTGAATGTGATCCTAGTGACACCGTCTATGAGATATATGAGAAGCTTAAAAAGGAGATAGAGACAAACCGTGCTGAGGGTGACATCAGCTCCTTCGATTCGACTGCACGTTTTTTGAACTATATACCCGGACTATTGATGAAGTTCGTTATGGTCATATTGCGGATTATGGACTATCTGGACCTGCTTCCACGTTTTCTCACGAAGTTAAGTCCGTTTCATGGCTCTCTATTCATAACATCGATGGGCTCACTAGGTATTCCCCCGATTTTCCATCACCTATATGACTTCGGAAATGTACCTCTGTTTATGGCGTACGGTACAAAGAGAAGGGCGTATGAGTTGCAAAAGGACGGCACTGTCGCTGAGCGGAGATACATAGATTACACCGTATCCAGCGATGAACGCATATGTGATGGATTCTATTTTGCCTCTGCGATGAAATTCTTCAAGGATATCTTCAAGAAGCCAGAGATACTTGATAACCCACCCGAGGTAGTCATTGAGGATATTGATTAAGGATATAGATTAAGGATATTGACTGAGGGTATTGATAAATAATTACAAAGAGAGCTGGTCTTTATCAAGGCCAGCTCTTAGTGATTCTATATGAAAGTACTCGAGACTCCGCTTGAGATGCCCCTCGAGGCATGCAATTGTGGCATACCGTTGAGGTATCTTTCTGAGGCAGCCTTTTGAAATAGGCTCTTGAGGCATGCTCCTTGAGATATGCTCTCGAGGCATGCACTTGTGAGGCGTCCTTATAGCATATGATTCCTATTGAGCACACTAAAGGGCATATCCCAATAGATTAAAATCTATTTGAGACATGCCCTATTTGTACAGAATAGACCCGTTGCGAGGCTAGAGTTCTTGCGATTCTTGTAGCACTGGTTCTACTTATGAAGTGTTACGTTAAGTTTCACCTTAAGTGTTACGCTATTTTGCCGCTGCAAGGCCGCGGCAAGTATTAGCCAAGACGCTTCTCAAGAGCATCGAGCTGATCGCGGAGCTCCTGCGGGAGAGTGTCGAACTCGTCGAACTTGGAGTAGAACTCTCTGATGTTCTCAATATCTTCCTTCCAGGACTCTACGTCAACACTGAGGAGTTCCTTCATTGTGTCGAGGCTGATGTCGAGGCCTTCGATGTTGATGTCCTCGGGCTTTGGCATATAACCAATTGCGGTCTCTTCGGCATCGATCTCATCGAACGAGCGCTTCAAAATCCACTCAAGGACGCGCATGTTGTCGCCGAATCCAGGCCATATGAACTTGCCGTTGTCGTCGAGACGGAACCAGTTAACGTTGAATATTTTTGGCTTATTCTCGATCTTGTCGCCCATGTTGATCCAGTGAGCGAAGTAGTCACCCATGTTGTATCCGCAGAACGGAAGCATTGCCATCGGGTCACGACGGACTACACCTACAGCTCCAGCTGCAGCTGCTGTTGTCTCGGATGCCATGATGGAGCCTACGAATACTCCGTGGTTCCAGTCAAAGGACTGATATACCAGGGGAGCAGTCTTTGCACGACGGCCGCCAAATACGAGTGCAGATATCGGAACACCTTGTGGATTGTTGAACTCAGATGAAATGACCGGACACTGCTCTGCAGGTGCGGTGAAGCGGGAGTTCGGATGTGCGCCCTTTACGCCGCTTGAAGGATCCCACTTGTTGCCCTTCCAGTCGAGTGCGTTTGTTGGAGGATTGTCATCCAGACCTTCCCACCATACAGTATTGTCATCAAGGTTATGAACAACGTTTGTAAAAATTGTGTTTGCACGGGTAGATGCCAGTGCATTCGGGTTTGACTTTTCGTTTGTGCCGGGGGCAACGCCGAAAAAGCCGTTTTCAGGGTTTACTGCCCACAGTCTGCCGTCTTCGCCAACACGCAGCCAAGCGATGTCGTCGCCAACGCACCAAACCTTGTAACCCTTCTCGCGATAAACCTCGGGTGGTATGAGCATGGCCAGGTTTGTCTTTCCACATGCAGATGGGAATGCTGCTGCAAGATAACGAACTTCTCCCTGAGGATTCTCGATACCAAGTATCAGCATATGCTCTGCAAACCAGCCCTCGTTGCGGCCGAGGTAGGAGGCGATTCTAAGTGCAAAGCACTTCTTGCCTAGAAGGACGTTTCCACCGTAGCCGGAGTTTACGGAGCAGATTGTGTTATCCTGTGGGAAGTGAACGATGTAGCGGTTATTTTCGTCGATGTCAGCTTTGGCATGGAGACCCTTAATATAGTCAGGGCTGTCACCAAGTGCATCCAGAACCTTCGAGCTTACTCGAGTCATGATTGCCATGTTGAGAACAACATAGATCGAGTCGGTGAGCTCGATGCCGTATTTGGCAAATGGAGAACCGATTACGCCCATGGAGTATGGAATGACATACATGGTACGACCCTTCATTGCGCCATCATAGAGAGCGTTTAGCTTGGCGTACATCTCGGAAGGCTCCATCCAGTTGTTTGTGGGTCCTGCTTCCTCTCTGGTAGGAGTGCAGATAAAGGTTCTGTCCTCAACGCGGGCAACATCGTTGATGGCTGTGCGGTGAAGTGAACATCCAGGAAGGAGATCCTGATTTAGTTCGAACAGCTCACCGGTGGAAAAGGCCTCTTTACGCAGCGCGTCGAGCTGGTCCTCTTCTCCAGTAATCCAAACAACTTTATCCGGCTGTGTGAGTTTAACCTGTTCATCGATCCAATCGAGTACATATCTGTTCTTCGTAGGTGCCATATAGTTTTTCCTTTCAATCTTAAAAATTTTCATATGTGATTTCATTCTATATTAAAACTGCAGGATGCGCAACGAAATTATGCAAAATTCACTGCTCACATTCTACAAGTTTTTTCAACATCTCTTCAGAAATTTTGGCGAAAGCTTCAGCTGATAGGGTTTCGCCCCTTACGTCCAATTTGTGCCCACAAGCCGAAATGACGGAAGCGATGTCTTCTTTCTTCATTTTGAGGGTTGAGGAGAGAGCGTTCACCAGCGTCTTCCTCCGGTTTTGGAATGACCCCCGCACAATTCTGAAGAATAACTTTTCGTCAGTGATTCCGAAGGGCTTTTCATCCCGCATCTCAAAGAGAACAACAGCAGAGTCAACCTTCGGCCGGGGTAGAAAGTTGTTGGCGGACACTTCAAAGAGAATTCTTGGACGGCTATAATACTCTGCGAACACCGTGAAGGAGCCGTAATCCGAGGTGCCGGGCTTTGCACAGATTCTCAAGGCGACTTCCTTTTGCACCATTACAGTTATCAAACTAAAAAGGTGGCTCTCAAACAGTCGTTCGAGGATTGGAGTGGTGATATAGTAAGGGAGATTTGCACATGCAATTGGAATTAGCCCGTCTAAATCCTCCCTAACGATTTCGCCTAAATCTGCTTTGAGGGCATCACCATGTCTTATAACCAGGTTCTCATAACCTGAGAGTGTTTCTTGTAGAAGTGCCAATAACCGCTCGTCAATCTCCAGGCAGGTTACTTTACCAGCAGCTTCACATAGAGATTGCGTTAGAGATCCTATGCCCGGCCCAATCTCGAGAACACCGTGATTCTTGGTGATAGACGAGGAAGAAACAAATCTTTCTGGAATCCACCGATTGGTAATAAAATTTTGACCCAGGGATTTTTTGAAGCTGAAGCCGTGTCTTTCTAGGAGAGCGCGTACTTCGCTTATACTAAATAAGTCAATCAACTTAAACCGTCCTTCTTTCGGGCGTCTGCCTGTATCAAAGAGAACACAATTCTATTCTTTCAGAACTGAATCAATATATCACATTTGGGAACTAATATTTCTCTGCCAAATATTACTCGCAAAAATTCCCACCATAATTTTATCATTATTGATAGGATGTGGCAAGTAAAAAACAGGAGAATATATCACAGAAATATGCAAGGAATACCGATGCGTTTAGCTATATTGACAGGTGAGCGATAGACTTGCTAATAGTTGGGGGTAGGAATATAATAGTTGCGGAATTGATGTTTAAATCTAGATTTTTATGACTATAATTTTGTAAATGATAGATAACAGAGAGGTCGGCTGATAACTTATGTTGAGGTCATTGAGACAGTACATAACACAGGGCGAAAGAATATTTTTGGTAGGCATAGGCGGCGTGTCGATGTGTGCACTTGCAGACATGCTTAAGAGCATGGGGGCTTCGGTAGAGGGCTCGGATATGCGTGAAGGTGATACGGTTAGCAGACTGAGGGATAACGGTATCAAGGTTATTATTGGGCACGCACGCGAGAATATTGAAGGGGCGGCCTGTCTGATACGTTCAGCAGCCATCCATGAAGATAACCCTGAGGTGGCCGCGGCTCGTGACGCCGGGATTCCGGTGTTTGAGCGCGCCGAGGCATGGGGTGAAATCATGGAGGGTTTCACTCAGTCGCTCTGTATAGCCGGAACCCACGGTAAGACCACTACTACTGCGATGGCAGTTCAGATAGCACTTGAGGCCGGGCTGGATCCGACTGCAATGATCGGGGGAGTACTTCCAAGCATTCAATCGGAGCACAGAATTGGGGGAAACAAGCTCATAATAGCTGAGGCATGTGAGTACAGAAACTCGTTTCTGCGGTTCAGACCGACGGTTGCTACCATTCTAAATATTGAGGAGGACCACCCCGACTTTTTCGCTGACCTTGACGATACTATCGACTCCTTCCGCGCATTTGCTGAACTCGTCCCTGAAGACGGGACTGTTATCGTAAATGCTGACGATCCAAATGTAATGAGATGCGTTGAGGGTTTTGACAGCAATATTATTTCATTCGGATCATTCGGAATTGATGAGGGAGATGTACACGCTGAGAATATTGAGTTATCCGGCGGCTGCTATTCCTTTGATATCGTACATCCGGGAGGTATGATTCCGGTAACTCTGCAACAGCCCGGTAGGCACAACATATACAATGCACTTGCAGCAGCTGCTAGTGCGCTTGAAATCGGCATAGACGGCATTTCCATAGCTAGAGGACTTTCCGATTTCACAGGTGTAAAGCGGAGGTTCGAGTTCAAAGGCCTTTATAAGGGGGCGCCCGTCTATGATGACTATGCCCACCACCCGTCAGAGCTGCGTGCACTCTTTGATGCCACTGGCTCTATGGGGTATAGCCGTGTTATAGCCTGTTTCCAGCCACATACATATAGCCGTACAAAGGCTCTGTTTGATGATTTTGTTGAACAGCTCGGAAGGCCTGACTATGTGGTGTTGATTCCAATATATTCAGCCCGGGAGATAGACGACGGATCGGTATCCTCAGAGATGCTTGCCGAGGCCGTTGGGGACAGCTGTATTGCCGTTGGCAGTATTGATGAAGCGGTGGAGCTCCTGCGTAATACAGTTAAGAAAGGAGATCTGATCTTAACAATAGGTGCGGGCGAGGCCTACAAAGCAGGGGATGCCCTCGTTAAGTTATAGATATGTGCTTGATATGTGCTTGAAAGTCAAATATCACTGTGCTATAATAATCGCGACAGACCTTCGGGGCGGGGTGAAATTCCCCACCGGCGGTGATGCGCAAGTTTTGCGATGAGCCCGCGAACCACAATGTGGCCGAACCGGTGAGAACCCGGTGCCGACGGTACAGTCCGGATGAGAGAAGGTGCGGAGTATGCCATCCGCGCGCTTGTTCTCGGCGTCGTGCCCCGTCCTGTGGACGGGATTTTCTCTTTTAAAGAGATAAGCGGGCCGAGAGTCGAAGGTTTGCAGATCAAGGCTGCCGCGAGCCGAAAGAGCGGTCAACCGTTATATGACGGAGAGAGGAGATACATATGAATCATGCAACCCGTCCATCAAAGGTGGCGTACAGTGTAAGGGTACTTGCAGCACTTGGTATGCTTACAGCGCTGTCAGTTGTACTGACTTGGCTAATTCACTTCCCCATTTTTCCTGGTGCGCCGTTTCTCGAATATGATCCTGCTGACATACCTATTTTGATAGGGACATTTACATTTGGACCTTTAGCGGGACTTTTGCTGACAATAGCAGTTTCCGCAGTACAGGCATTCACTGTAAGCGCACAGAGCGGGGTTATGGGCTTTTTAATGCATAGCGTGGCAACCGGAGCTATGGCTGTGGCCGCTGGGATAATATACTGTGGAAGAAAGACTCGTAAGTCTGCCCTGATTGCGCTGATTGTCGGAACCGTTACAATGACAGTTGTTATGATACCGCTGAATCTAATCATCACCCCACTATTTACAGGGACTGCAATTAAAGACGTATGGGGCATCATGTTTTCGATTATTATCCCCTTTAACTTGATTAAAGCCGGCCTAAACAGTGTAGTAACATTCATACTATATGAGAAGTGTTCGGGATGGCTGAGAGGTAAGTATTGAATAGTCTGAACGAGACAGCACATCAATTTAATAATCAACAGAAAGGCGGAAGGAAATCTTCCGCTTTTGTCTTTTTAAAAGAGTAGTCAAACCCTTTGCCCCTTGCGAACACGCCTGATAAGTTGTACAATGTGCATTAAGAGGAATATGTGACCACTCCGGCATTTTTGGCATAACATGTGCTGAGACCTGAAACCTGAAATGAGTAACTTGTAGATTGTGGAGTTTATCATGGAACGGGGGGGCAGAGCATGTTATTAGATATTGTGATCGTACTGCTTGCAGCAACAGGAACCGTCTTTCTTATCAGATTTGTGTTCGGGCTGATGCTGATGCCGGTGAGGGGGAGAGGGTGCCGGGTTTCGGTCCTTTTATCGGTAAAAGGCGACACTCCCGATGTCGACAGGGTTCTCAAAGGGGCAAAGTGGCTCTCACAGCAAGGGGGGGTCAGGCTGATTATTGTTGAGAACAAGACGGAGGGGCGCACATCGAAGGCGATAAAGCTTCACGCAAAGCAAAACAACCTCCCGACATATACAGTGGAGGATGTTCGGGAGAATATTGAAATACTACTTTAGTATAAATCGGTCAATCAGAATTGGAGAAACAGATGGAATTGGAAAAGCCCAAAGAAAGTCGCATAGAGGAAGAGACGCTTGTAGGTTCGGTGGAGCATGTCGTTTATTGTAATGAAGAGAACGGTTATGCGGTCTTCCACATGAACACTGGTAACGAGAAGCCGGTTGTTGTTGTCGGTAATGTTCCATTTATAGGTGTCGGTGAAAGCATCTCAGTGCGTGGTGTTTGGGTGAGCCATCCCTCATACGGAGAACAGTTTAAGGTATCTTATTCCGAGCGTACCATGCCGGAAGACGAAAACGCAATATTACTGTACCTCTCGTCGGGCATAATTAGGGGGATTGGACCAGTTACTGCCCAGCGGATCGTTGACAGATTTGGTACAGACACGTTTAATGTGATGTCATCCGAGCCCGAGCTGTTGTGTGAAATTCAGGGCATAACAAGAAGAAAGGCCGAAAGCATTCGCAACAACTTTAACCGCCAGCTGGGAATGCGCAGGTTGATGGAGTACCTTTTTCAGTTTGGAGTAGCTCCATACGTATCGATAAGACTATATAAATGGTACGGAGATATGGCCATTGACTTTCTACGCGATAATCCATATCTTCTTACCGATGAGAGACTTGGGGTGTCATTTGCTCAGGCAGACGTCATTGCGGCGGAGCTCGGGATCATGGAGGATTCGCCTACAAGAATAGAGGCCGGAGTAATATATGTTTTGGAGCACAACACAGGGAATGGGCATGTGTTTATCCCGGCAGAGAAGTTGGTGGGTACAACTGCAAGGCTGCTCTCGATAGATGAATCACTGGCAGCTGATGCACTAGGGCGACTGGTTGAGTACGGCAGGGTTATCAGGGAAACGATTTTCGATAGAGATGCCTGTTACCTCGCCAGACTGTACAAGGCAGAGACAGAGATTGCCCGCCGCCTTATATCGATGGCGGAAATACCTCCAAAGAAAATATCAGGTATTGACAGGTTGATTGCAGATGTCAGTTCCGGACTTGGATTAGAGTACGCACCTTTACAGCTTGAAGCTATCCGAACAGCTGCAGAGCACACTGTCTCACTATTAACAGGCGGCCCCGGAACAGGAAAATCCACATCGGTCCGGGGTATGCTAAAGGCATTCGACCACTTAGGCCTCAAAACTGTACTTTGCAGCCCCACCGGACGTGCTGCCAAACGTCTGACAGAGCTAACAGGGAGAGAAGCTGCTACAGTGCACCGGTTGCTTGAGGTAAGCTACAATGCTGATGATGTCGGATTTACGTTTGTCCATGATGAGGATGAGCCGTTGGACGCAGATGCCATTATACTTGATGAAGTTTCAATGGTTGATGTAGACCTGATGTATGCACTGGTCCGTGCCATCCGTCCCGGAGCTAAGCTTGTAATGGTAGGGGACCCCGACCAGCTTCCGTCTGTCGGACCAGGTAATATTCTGAAGGATTTGCTTGAAAGTGACCGCATTGCCTCGGTACGTCTTACCGAGATATTCCGACAGGCAGAGCAGTCGAATATTGTTTTGAGCGCGCACTCGGTTAACAGAGGTGAAATACCCAAACTAAAACACAGCACAGGGGATTTCTTCTTTATTCGACGAAGAAACCCCCAAGATGTGGTTCAGACTGTGGTCGAGCTGTGTGCAGAGCGCTTGCCGCGAAATATGGGCTTTAGTCAGGACCAAATTCAGGTACTATCTCCTACAAGAAGGGGTGTTGTTGGCACCCAAAACCTGAATATTGAGCTACAGAGAGCAATAAATCCGCAGTCCTCAAAAAAACCCGAGCGCCATTCCGGTGACTACCTCTTCCGAACAGGTGATAGGGTTATGCATATACGAAACAACTATGACCTTCCATGGCAGTCTGTAGACGGAAGGGATAAGGGAGTTGGCGTCTTCAACGGGGACGTTGGAGTTATCTATGAAATTGACAACCGTGCAGAAAATATCGCGGTTCGATATGATGACCGGATCGTCTTTTATCCCTTTGAACTACTGAATGAGCTTGAACCCGCCTATGCAGTAACAGTGCACAAGTCACAGGGAAGTGAATATCCTGCTGTTGTGTTTGTCGCATCCAGAGCAGCACCCCAACTGCTCAATCGATCAGTATTCTATACTGCAATAACTAGGGCACAGGAATTACTTGTGATTGTGGGAGAAGAAGAAGTTATAGCACATATGGTCAATAATAACCGGCGCAGCATGCGATACACCGGTCTTAAATACCGTTTAATGCAGTATTAATACGTTCTCTCATGGTAGCTGTAGGATGAGTTGAGGCATCACACATGCCGCGGGAAAAGGAGGCAGATATGTCCTCAAGGCTGTTTAGTATGCTCATGGAATTGCTGTTTCCACAAAAATGCGTCTTCTGTAGACATGTACTGAGAAGAGGTGAAAATGGGCTGTGCGATAGCTGCACAGATTCACTGCCGGGACCGGAACCGCGTGTTACCCAAGGCGGTGTGTACAGCGTTTGCGCAGCGGCACTCCGTTACAATGACTCTGTTCGAAGGGCGATACACCGCTTTAAGTTTGGTGGCAAGACGAACTATGCGACAGCTCTCGGAAGGCTTATGGCAAAGACGATACAGAAGGAACTGGCTGACAGGTACGATGTAATCACCTGGGTACCCATAAGTGCAGAACGCAAGAAAAGTAGAGGCTTTGATCAATCGATGTTGCTCGCTTATGCCATAGCACTCGAGCTTGAGGATGTTGCAGTCGAGACCCTGAAAAAGACTGTACATACCAAAGCGCAGTCAAACCTGAACGGAGCCGCCAAAAGAAGAAAAAATGTAGAAGGGGCCTACAGAGTTACCGATCCATCCCTGGTTGAGGGAAAGCGCGTTCTGCTTATAGATGACATCCTTACTACGGGTTCGACACTGTCCGAGTGCTCCTCGGCACTACTGAAAGCCGGAGCCATCGAGATCGTATGCGCTGTCTTGGCGAGGGTCGATAATAGTTCCAATCAAATATTTAGAAAATAGTCAACAAGTGAAAAATAAAGTTTTGATTTTACGCTTACTGTGTTATAATATCAACGCATGATGTATAAAACAAAGAAAGGTAACCTCAGAGGTGTTTTATGTTTAATAGAGATGTCGGTATAGATCTTGGGACTTCGTCCGTACTCATTTTTATTAAGGGGAAGGGTGTTGTGCTTAGCGAACCGTCCGTTGTTGCTCTGGACAAGGAAAGCGGCCGCCTTCTTAAGGTCGGAACCGACGCACAGAAGATGCTCGGAAGGACACCGGGCAACATTGTGGCCATACGTCCCCTCAGGGAGGGCGTTATCTCCGACTACGACATGACGGAGAGAATGATAAAGGAATTTCTACGTAAGATTTCCGGGTTCAGACTTTCAAAACCAAGAATAGTAATGTGTGTGCCGAGTGGAATTACCGAGGTTGAGGAGAGAGCCGTTATCGATGCCGGAAAACAGGCGGGAGCACGCAGAGTGTACCTAATTGAGGAACCCGTAGCTGCGGCAATCGGTGCGGGCATCGATATATCAAAGCCGGAGGGCAACATGGTTGTCGACGTCGGTGGCGGGACAAGCGATATTGCTGTAATCTCTCTTGGCGGGATAGTAGAATCCACTTCTATAAAAATTGCTGGCGATCAGTTTGATGAGGCTATCATCAAATACATACGCCGCAAACATAATGTGCTTATCGGAGAGCGCACTGCAGAGGAGCTCAAAATAAGCATTGGCTGCGTACACCCGAGAGATGAGGAGATCCAGGCCGAGGTGAAGGGTCGCGATCTAATGACTGGCCTACCACGCGTATTCACTGTATCATCAAGCGAGATGCTGGAAGCGTTCGACGAAGTTACCACACGCATCGTTGAGGCTGTCCACTACGTGCTTGAGCGCACACCACCGGAGCTTGTCGCGGACATATCCACTAACGGAATCGTAATGACCGGCGGAGGCAGTCTGATATGGGGCTTTGATAAGCTTCTTGAGACAAAGACCGGTATTGAAACTCACATAGCTGAAGATGCGGCAAGCTGTGTGGCAATCGGAACAGGTAAGAGCCTGGAGTGGATAAACGATATGCAGGACGGAACTATAAATCTGTCCCGCCGCAAACAGATGCAGTATTAATTCGAAGCTAAATATTTTTGTCGATGTCATCAAATAGTCACATTTGATGACATCGCTGGTTTTAACGTCCGCTTTGAGAGTGTCTCGATATATGATTTTGTACGTGTCGGAATGAACTATATGTGGAAGAGGGTTATAAATGAGAATTGTAGTTGTCGGGGACGGCAAGGTAGGGCATGCGTTGGTTAAGGAACTGTCAAGAGAGGGACACGATGTCGTAATAATTGACTCGAGGCAGAGTGTAGTTGACGAGACAGTAAACAGTCTGGATGTTATCGGGGTCGTCGGTAACGGTGCAAGCTACAGTGTGCAGACGGAGGCTGGAGTTGAGCGAGCCGACCTTTTGATAGCAGCAACATCATCAGATGAGCTGAATATTCTCTGCTGCCTTGTGGCCAAAAAGATTGGTGCCAGCTCAACAATAGCCAGGGTTAGAAACCCTGATTATTCAAGACAGCTGGCCTTTTTGCGTGATGAGTTGGAGCTGAGCCTTGTTATTAATCCGGAGCTTGCCGCCGCGAATGAGATATTCCGCATTTTGAGGTTTCCCTTTGCGCTAAAAGTTGAAACATTTACAGGAGGAAGAACCGAACTCGTCGAACTAAAGGTGACTGGCGATAGTCAGCTTAATGATGTTTCACTCTATGAGCTGGAAAAGAGATACCGTGTAAAAATCCTCATCTGTGCGGTTCAGCGGGGCGATGATGTATACATTCCAAGAGGTGACTTTATCCTTCGTGCCGGAGATCGCATCCATATTACGGGGACACGGCCTGAAATCAGCACGTTTATTAAAGAGGTAGGCATTGTCAGTGATAAAATTAGAAGCACCATGATAATTGGTGGAGGTAGAGTTGCCTACTATCTCGCCCGGATGATGGCCGGATCAGGAATGAGAGTCAAGATCATCGAACAGGACGAAAAAAGATGTATAGAACTCAGTGAGTCGCTTGAAAAAACTGAAATCATACACGGTGACGGGTCGGACCACGATACTCTTGCAGATGAGGGTATCGATGAGACTGATGCAGTTGTAGCCCTCACCGGAATTGACGAAGAAAACATTATCATTGCCCTCTACGCTAACTCAAAAAAGGTTAAAAAGACAATAGCCAAGGTGAGCAGATCGGAACTTTTCAGGTTGGTTGAAAATTTGAATGTCGACAGCATCATTAGCCCGAAAGAAATAACAGCGGACTATATACTGCGCTATGTGCGTGCAATGCAGAACACAACCGGAAGTAACGTGCTTACACTATATCGTATTGTTGAAGATAAGGCGGAGGCTCTGGAATTTAGAGTGGACAAAAGGTCGGAGTGTATAGGGATTCCACTAAAGGACTTGAGTCTGAAACCCGATTTACTTGTCGCAGGTATTACTCGTGGAAACAGCCACATAATCCCCCGCGGCCATGATACCATTGAGGCAGATGACAGGGTCATAATCATTACGAAAAATCTGCAGCTGAAGGATCTAGACGATATTCTGCTGAGAGGATAGATACTTACATGAATACCAGGAAGATTATCTCGTCGTTGGGAAAGGTACTCAAGGTTGAGGCAGTACTTATGTGCCTTGCGTTGTTAGTGGCATTGTACTATCGAGAATCGTCGTGGACAGCATTTGCCATAGCAATAGGGATAATGCTGCTTGTCGGGACCATCGCTGATTACAAGAAGCCTGAGGACGGTGATATAAGAGAAGGCGAAGGGTTCGTAATCGTAAGTTTCGCATGGATACTCTGTTCAATCTTTGGTGCCCTTCCCTTTTTTATCAGCGGACAGATACCCTCTTATATTGATGCCTATTTTGAGACAGTATCTGGATTTACGACAACCGGATCGAGTATCTTAAAAGATGTTGAGGCGCTGGATAGGGGTATGCTCCTTTGGAGGAGCCTGACTCATTGGATAGGAGGTATGGGGGTTCTTGTCTTCGTTCTGGCTGTTCTTCCGGCTTCGGAGGGGCGCTCAATTCACATAATGCGTGCTGAATCGCCGGGTCCAATTGTCGGAAAAATCGTGCCGAAAATTAGGACAACGGCTGCAATACTGTATGCAATCTATATCGCACTAACACTAATTATGGTTGTGTGCCTGCTTATTGGTGGCATGCCTCTATTTGACAGTGTTGCCAATGCCCTTGCCACGGCAGGTACCGGTGGATTTGCGATTAAGAATCTTAGTATCGAGGCGTATGACAGTGCATATCTGGAAGGTGTATTCACAGTATTTATGCTCTTGTTCAGCATAAACTTTAATGTCTACTACCTGTTGATCAACGGCCGTGTTGCAAGGGCTCTCAAGAGTGAAGAGATGCGCTGGTTCTTAGGGATAGTTTTCGTTTCAACATTTGCTATTACAATAAACAATATCTCTGCCTACGGAACATTTCTCCACTCCTTCCGGTATGCATCCTTTCAGGTGTCGTCAATCATATCGACGACGGGATTTACCACAACTAACTTCGAAACTTGGCCCACATTTTCAAAGATGATTCTGATTATGCTGATGTTTTTTGGTGCATGTGCCGGCTCAACAGGAGGCGGGATGAAAACATCAAGGATTATCATCATTTTCAAATCGATTACCCGCGAGATTCGTAGGTTGCTGCATCCACGTACTGTAGCAGTTATAAAGCTCGAAGGAAAGCCCGTGGACAACAATGTTATCCACGGGACGTCGGTCTACTTAACGGCTTATATGGCGGTTTTCCTTATTTCACTTCTTATAATATCTTTGGAGGGGTTTGATATGGTGACCACCTCCACCTCGGTAATCACCTGTCTCAACAATATTGGACCAGGTTTTGGTCTTATTGGCCCCCGTGGAAACTTTGCGGACTTCTCACAACTATCCAAGCTTGTGCTTTCTGCCAATATGCTTATGGGACGCCTGGAGATATTCCCGATAATAATGATATTTAATCCAAGTCTCTGGCGTAAGAGATAATATAACAAAGAACTCTAGCCAAAAGCTTATAACTTTAACAGTAGGATGAAGGCTTTCTCTCGAGAGAAGAGTAGAGATGGTACTGCTGGCTTCAAATGATGAGAAGCCAACGGGCAAAGAGAAGCATCCCGAATCCAGGTGCTCCGAGGAGACCTATTACGATGGAGTTACCGAGGTTTACTCCTAGAGAAATACCTATGTACGACCCTATGAGGTCAAAGCATATCAGTGCTGCAAAGCCGGCTATTGTATTCAACAGTAGTTTGAGAGCCAATCTGAACGGGGCTTTGAATATACGTAAGCTCACCGTTAGAATTGCACCTCCGAACAGGAACAGTAACAGGTTTTTAACTGTCGCTGACATGAGAACCTCCTTAATCCTCCATTTTGCTGTACTCCTTAAACATATCAAGGCGCTCGTAACCCTGCTCCTTTGCTTTCCTGAGCAGATAGCTGTAGTGAGACTGCAGCGAGTTTATTTCATATATGCTTGCATCGACAAGCTCAGGGTCGGAAACATTATTAAATGATATCCGCGCGCGGGTTAGCTTCTCGCGCGTATCGTTTATTGCTTCAAGCAGTTCTATGCGCTCGAGCTCCTCCTTTGACGGTTTTTTGCGAAATAGCCGGTCAGCCATGTTAACTCCTCCTAACACCAAAAACAGGGGCGCTGGTACAGGGCATGTTCTCTCTGTCTGCTCTGCCTTGCCTTCAAGTATATGGTTATAAGCTATGTAGATATGCGTAATGAACAGAGATATACTTTAAATATTGACAACTTTTTACTGCAATATTCAAATTAAATATTAGAAACAGACACAAAAAAAGCACCCCGAAGGGTGCATTTGGAGCGGAAGACGGGATTCGAACCCGCGACTTTCACCTTGGCAAGGTGACACTCTACCACTGAGTCACTCCCGCAACGATTGGTGCCGCTGGTCGGACTCGAACCGACATGGTATTGCTACCACCGGATTTTGAGTCCGGCGCGTCTGCCAATTTCACCACAGCGGCATGCTAATGAAGCTGAAGCACATTAGTATTTGGCCTAACGCGATATTATTATACAATATGTTTTTTAGAATTTCAAGCCCAAATTTTTAAAACCATCGCCCCCCTTGACATAGGGGATTCCATATGGTATTATAGTTAAGCCGCTAAAGATTCTAGCGGATTCAATATCGCGGAGTGGAGCAGTCCGGTAGCTCGTCGGGCTCATAACCCGAAGGTCGGGGGTTCAAATCCCTCCTCCGCAACCAATAGTAAAGTGATCAAGACTAACCGTTTTGGTCACTTTTGTTTTATCCATAATAAGATTAGGCAGGAGGTCAGCGGATATTACTTACTGCTAATAAAGAAGAAATAAGAAGTGAGAGTACTTCTTACTACCAATCATATCTCGCCATCTACTTTCCATCTGCTTTGTCAATTGTGAGTTGAAAAAAGCAGATATCACTTCTATAATGGTTACATACTAACTATTAGGGTAAGGAGGCAGATAATGTGCCTACTATTAAGGAAATAGCGGCCGTTACAGGATACTCACCCAGTACTGTATCTGTTGTTTTACGCGGCAAAGGCAATGAGAGGAAAATACTTCAATCGACACAGGAGAAAATATTGACTGCCGCGCGGAATCTCGGATATACACCAAATATTTCGGCACGTAGACTGCGAAACATCCAATTTTCCAAGAAACTGGTTTTGGCCGTATTTTGGGCTTCTGATTTTCGAGCCTCAATGGTTGTCAGGTTTCTTCGCGGCCTGCAGCGAGAGGTGGCCGAAAGTAAAACAGATTGCGAGATTATCATTCGTCCGTATACAAACGGAACTCTCTCGGAAGCCGCTTCACTTTCAGAAATGAACATGTTCAATGCTGCGATTATTTGTAACGCGTCGGCAGCAGACATTGAGTTCTTGGAAGAAAATGAATTTCCTATACCCATAATACTATATAATAGAGTGTCGGAAAAATACTGTACCGTAAATGTTGATAGTACAAAGCTGGGAGGACTTGCAGCTGATGTTTTCCTTTCGCATAATAAAAAGGCGCCGGCTGTAATAACATCAGAACCGGTTTTTTCGGATATGATTTTAAGGGTTGAGAGCTTTTACAATGCTTTTGAAAAGCAAGGCATTACATACAGAAAAACGATTTATGAAGAGAACACCATGAAAGGTGGATATGAGGCTGCAAAGCTTATCGCAGAGAGTGATAGCCTGCCAGACTGTGTGTTTTGCGCGTCCGATGCGTTGGCGATCGGTGCACTTAGGGCATTTAGTCAGTGTGGGATTCGTATACCGGACGACATTGAACTGATAAGCGTTGGTAACGGTGAAAACGATATGCAGGAGTATGCTTCGACATCGCTATCTGTGGTGCACATTCCAATGGAGGATATGGCCGCTTTCTGCTTTAGGATATTGATAGATGTCACAAATGGAAAGGTGCAGCCTCCCTATTCTGTAGTATTGCCGGTGAAATATATCCCCAGGGAGAGTTGCGGTGACATTCCCCATAACTAAGTCATGGGGTTTTGGCTAGAGGTCTTTGTAGTTAACCCGTATATTAATCATAAACACTATGGGAGGTATATTATGTCACAGTATGTTCTATCGCTCGATCAGGGGACAACCAGCTCAAGAGCCTTGCTCTTTGATGAAAAACAAGATATCGTCGCTGTGGCTCAGCGTGAGTTCACGCAAATTTACCCGGCAGAGGGGTGGGTTGAACATTCGCCCGATGAGATATACACCAGTCAGCATGACATTATGCTCGAGGTAATAGAAAAGAGCGGTATACACCCCAGAGACATAGCGGCCATAGGCATTGCGAACCAGCGGGAAACCACAATTCTTTGGAACAGACACACAGGAAAGCCCATATACAACGCGATTGTCTGGCAGTGCAGGCGTACCGCACCCATTTGTGAGGAGCTCAAAGCTAGGAATCTGGAGGGGTACATAAAGGACACCACAGGTCTTGTGCTCGATGCATATTTTTCTGCTACAAAGATTAAGTGGATACTAGATAGGGTTGAGGGAGCCCGGGAGCTAGCGAAGAAAGGTGACATACTTTTTGGCACGGTGGATACATGGCTGATTTGGAAACTGACCGGAGGAAAAGTCCATGTGACAGACTACACTAACGCGTCAAGAACAATGCTATATAATATACATACCCTCGAGTGGGATAGGACCCTTCTTGAGGCATTAGACATACCTGCGGAAATACTTCCGGAGGTCAGGCCCTCAAGTAGCGTATATGGATATGCAGATATTGAGGGCGTTAGGGTGCCGATTGCCGGTGCTGCGGGGGACCAGCAGGCAGCTCTATTCGGACAGAACTGCTTCTATCCTGGGGACACAAAAAACACATACGGAACCGGTTGCTTCCTTCTTATGAATACAGGTACAAAGGCTGTGGACAGCGAGAACGGACTAGTAACAACGATAGCTGCCTGTGTAGGCGATGAAATACACTATGCCCTCGAGGGAAGCGTTTTTGTGGGTGGCGCCGTAATTCAATGGCTTCGGGATGAAATGCGCCTCTTCTCCGACAGCCGGGATGCAGAATATTTAGCACAAAAGGTGGAGAACACCGGAGGTGTATATTTCGTACCGGCGTTTACAGGGCTTGGTGCCCCCTATTGGGATATGTACGCCAGGGGATGTATTGTTGGGCTAACAAGAGGCACAAAGCCTGAACACATAATAAGGGCGGCTCAAGAGTCTATTGCGTATCAGAGTGCAGACCTTTTGACCGCAATGGAAAAGGACATAGGTCTCACTGTTGAGAGCATAAATGTAGACGGTGGTGCAAGCCGCGACCGGTTTCTCATGCAGTTCCAGGCTGACATACTGGGTAAACGCCTAATGCGTCCCAAAAACCGGGAGACCACTGCCCTAGGAGCAGCCCTTCTAGCCGGGTTGGCTGTCGGTGTATGGAAGGATATTGACGAGATAAAGTTCATGAGGGAACTCGATACAGAGTTTACTCCGGAAATGGACAGTGGTACAAGGCAAGACCTATTAGCGGGATGGCATAAGGCAGTTAGCAGAAGTATGGACTGGGCTGTGTGATACAGCGCCTATAGATCAATCTGAGGGTTTGTACAGGATTCTGCTGAGGGCTTACGCTGGTGGTGTGGCAGAAATCACTAATTATTGACATAATTCCAATATTAGTGTATAATTAATATACAGTAGCTCTGTGATTTAGAGAAAACGGCTGCCAATTATTTGGTCGCCGTTTTTTGCACTCAACGCAAGATTTCACTCATTGTGCAATCGCTGCTGATATCGATCAAACGACTCTGTTGGTTCAATAAATTTACTGGTAAGTTATAAGATGTGAGTATTGCTTTTTGATAATGTTGATAGTATTGGAGGAAGAGATATGAAAGAAAAAACAAACATTGTGGGATGGGACATGATCTTCTCATTCGTGGTTGATGCGTTCAAGGGATACGGAATACCGGAAGAGGATGCAAAAATATGTGCTGACGTACTTCTGGAGTCGGACAAACGTGGAATTGAGTCCCACGGCGTCAACCGTTTCAAACCTATATATCTGGACCGCATCAAGGCGGGGATTCAGAAGCCTGTAACAAACTTTGAAGTAGTCAAGGAGACCTTTACAACTGCTGTAGTAGACGGACATGACGGTATGGGTCAGGTAGTTGGAAAGAAGTCTATGCAGATGGCAATAGACAAAGCTAAGAAGTACGGTATGGGCATGGTCGTTGCTAGAAACTCCACCCATTACGGTATTGCAGGATACTATGTTACTATGGCTACTGATGCTGGATGTATTGGCATTACAGGAACCAATGCCCGCCCGTCAATAGCCCCTACTTTCGGTGTTGAGAACATGCTTGGAACGAACCCACTTACATTCGGGATGCCTACTGATGAGGAGTTCCCATTCGTCCTTGACTGTGCTACATCGATAACACAACGCGGTAAGATCGAATACTACTCCCGAATGGGAATGGATACTCCAGCCGGAATGGTTATTGGTCGTGACGGCAAGGCAAAGACTGATTCCGATCAGATCCTGATAGACCTGACCACAGGCAATGCAGCCCTAGCACCCCTTGGTGGAATTGGTGAAGAGATGGCAGGTTACAAGGGGTATGGATACGCAACAGTTGTTGAAATACTCTCGGCCGCGCTGCAGCAGGGCAGCTTCCTCAGAGCACTCTCCGGAATTGGACCCAATGGAGAAAAGCAGCCTCACCGTCTCGGTCATTTCTTTATTGCCATAGACACCGAGGCCTTTATGGGTCTCGAAGCATTCAAGAAGACAGCGGGAGACATACTGCGTGAACTTCGCAGCTCTACCGTAGCTCCCGGAGAAGAACGCATCTACACCGCTGGTGAAAAAGAATATCTTGTATGGCAGGAGAGAAAGGACAGCGGAGTTCCTATAAACGATGCGGTTCAAAAAGAGTTGATCGCCGTAAGAGATGAACTGGGACTTACACAGTACCGATTCCCGTTTGAATAAAGCCTCGATTTCCAATGACAACCCTAAACTGTGAATAACTGTATTTTCCCTTGGGGCTGTTTCACTAAGAACGAAAAGTTCGAGGTGAGATAGCCCCTTTTTTCTGTAAAGTTACGGATAGATATTGACACAGCGAGTTTAATATGGTAATATGATACCGATTTAGCATACTAAAGAATGCGGAGGCTCGAATATGAAAAAGGTCATAATCTTTGCGTTGATTGGAGTTCTAGCTCTTGGACTGCTTGCCGGGTGTTCAAGTGATAAAGAAGATTGGGACTACATCAAAGGCAAGGGAAAGCTTATAATTGGAATAACCCTGTATGAACCAATGAACTACAACGATGAGAATGGTAAACTTACAGGATTTGACACAGAATTTGCAGAAGCAGCATGTGCAAAGCTCGGTATAAAACCTGAGTTCCAGGTTATTGATTGGGAGCAGAAGGAGAATGAACTTAAGTCAAAGTCTATCGACTGTATCTGGAACGGATTGACCGTAACAGAGGAAAGACGCGAAAACATGGCTTTCTCCACATCGTACATATCAAACAAACAGGTTGTCGTCATTAAAAAGGATAATGCTGAGAAGTACTCAACCCTTGAAGGCATGGCGGGTGCCACTGTGACAGCTGAAAACGGGTCTGCCGGTCAAGCTGCAGTAGAGGCTAATGACGTCCTCTCAAAAAACCCCTTTATAGCATCAGCTGCCCAGAAGGATGTGCTTATGGAAATTAAGGCAGGTACAAGCGAAATAGGTGTTCTGGACTACGTTATGGCACGCTCCGTCATTAGAGATGACACAGATTACAGTGACCTTATGATTGTCGAGAGCATAGAGCTCGCTCCTGAAGAGTACGCCATAGGATTTAGGCTTGAGGATAAAGAGACTCTGAAGAAGTTCAACGAAGTTATAGATGAATTGCTTGCTGACGGGACTCTTCCTGCTCTTGCAGAGAAGTACGGTCTGGATGATGTTCTGGTAACAAAGTAGAGTACAGAACAGAAGGTAGAATGCGTTACGTAAAAAAGAAATAGGGAAAGTAAAAATAGGATACGAGGAAAAGTGGTTTGAGTATACACCCCCGGCGTTCCTGATCAGCAAGAGGCGTCGGGGGGAGTATATTCATTGTAGTTATAATAAATTATTACTTAAGGAAATATGCGATGTCGTTTGTTGATGTAACAATGCAGCTGCTGGACGGCTTTAAAATTACGCTGCTAATATTTGTAGTAACTTTGGTTTTCTCCCTGCCCCTAGGGCTGATAATCACATTTGGTTCAATGTCTAAATTCCCGCCTCTCAGGTGGCTGACGAGGACCTTTGTCTGGATAATCCGTGGTACTCCTCTGATGTTGCAGATAATTGTTGTGTTCTATGGTCCAGGACTGATTTTTGGAGCGAGTGGTTTCCCTCGTCTTACCGCAGTGTTAGTTGCGTTCATAGTTAACTACGCTGCATACTTCTCCGAAATATATCGCGGGGGGATAGAATCAATACCACAGGGTCAGTTTGAAGCGGGTCAGGTGCTGGGGATGACTAAGTTTCAAATATTCTTCAAAGTCATTCTATTCCAGGTCATAAAACGTATAACTGCTCCCATGGGAAATGAAGTCATTACGCTTGTAAAGGACACTTCCCTTGCCCGTGTTGTAGCCGTGTCGGAGTTAGTAAAGTCTGCGCAGGATATTGTGGGACTTAAGGCCATAATATGGCCGATCTTCTACATAGGCGCATTTTACTTGTTGTTCTCCGGCCTACTGACGCTTCTCTTTGGCTACCTTGAGAAACGCATGAATTACTACAGAGGTTAGAATATGCCGATACTTGAAGTTAAAAACTTGTACAAATCATTTGGCAGAGAGGAAGTACTAAAGGGTATCAGCTTTACACTTAATAAAGGTGATGTCCTTGCCGTTATTGGATCCTCCGGTAGCGGAAAGACCACACTGCTAAGATGCCTCAACTTTCTTGAAAAGCCAGATAAGGGGCAGATCATCGTTGGCGGCAAGACTGTGTTTAATGCGGACGCTCAGGAGGAATTGGATGAACAGGCCCTCCGGAAAAACAGGCTCCACTTTGGTCTTGTGTTTCAGTCCTTTAACCTGTTTCCCCAATATAGTGTTCACAAAAACATAACTCTGGCAGCGGAGCTTTTGGAGAAGGAAAAGTATAAGGGCCAGAAGCTAACCAAGCAGCAAAAGAAGGAGATACAAGATAGAGTCTCCCGCAATGCAGATGAGCTTTTAGAGCAGATAGGGCTTCTAGATAAAAAGGACGCATACCCTTGCGAGCTATCAGGGGGACAGCAGCAGCGTGTAGCAATAGCGCGCGCTCTAGCTCTTAGCCCCGATGTTCTCTGCTTTGATGAACCTACCAGTGCACTAGATCCAGAGCTGACAGGCGAAGTACTAAAAGTAATAAGGAACTTGAAGTCCTCAGACAGGACTATGATCGTGGTAACACATGAGATGGAGTTTGCCCGTAACGTAGCGGACAAGATAATGTTTATGTCGGACGGCATCATCGAAGCCTATGGTACTGCTGAAGATATATTCACTAACTCCACAAATGAGAAGCTAAACGCTTTCCTGATGAAGACCTCAGGTTGACACTACCCATGACTAAGTTAAGGGTGTGCAATCACACATCCTAAGACAATACAATTGATTTTAGGTGATCGGAACTAACTGTTTTGGTCACCTTTTCTAGATTGCGAGCATACCGTAAAGCTGCGGTTTGAACCCAAGAGAGACATAGTAACCTACGGAATGCAGCATGATGTTAAAAATTTGTATAAAATGGTGAATTGAAACTGTTATATATTTAGATGCTGTGATATAATGGCAAGAAAAAACAAGGGGGAATCATTTTGGAATTTGGCGTAAACAGTCCTATTCTGTTCGTTTTAAGCGGACTCATTATCACCGTAGTGCTTGCACAGAGCTTCTTTTTCTTGATTAAAGCTTGGAAACGCGGGCGCGAAATTGGTATGGATAGTGCCAAGCTAAGAAAAATCTCAATTACGGCCACAGTCTTTACCATTGCCCCTGCAGTCGCTATCGTAATCGGGGTTATAACCCTGTCTAAGGATCTTGGGGTCCCTTTGCCATGGCTAAGACTTAGCGTTATTGGCTCTTTATCATACGAGACTATTGCCGCAACTAACGCCGAAAATGCCATGGGGCTAACATTTGGTTCGGTCACAAGCTTAACCGCCAGTCAATATGTCACTATCGCCACTGTTATGACAATCAGCATATTAGTAGGGATATGGCTCGCACCCCTAGTATCTAGGAAAGTGCTTGGTGGCATGATAAATCTTGAGAAAAGGGACAGAAAGTGGGCAGATATCTTCTCGAATGCAATGTTCATAGGGATGATTGCAGCATTCCTGGGCTATATATTCAGTGATGTGTCCGACCTTGCCAAGGGTTCAACTGCGGGACTTGTGCCCGTACTAGTCATGGTTGTATCTGCGTTTGTTATGATACTATCCGGGCTCGCTGTTAAAAAGCTTAAGTATCACTGGATATCTGACTACGCTCTTCCCGTTAGTCTTGTATTGGGCATGGCAAGTGCGATTCCCATAACAGCGTGGTTGGGTTAGGAGGCCGGAACAATGAAACAAAGCACTTATATTGAACGTGTACATAGATGGGGCCTAGTTTGGAATATGTCAATGGCTGTTCTCATGATTATGTTCCCTGTAGCTGTAGGAATTATCTTTAAGGCACTGCCGGACACCCAAGGTCTGATATTCGGACTCATCGCCACTGCGCCAATGTATTGGGCAGTTGGTGCTATTGAGACTTTTACTTACATACCCATGCTGGGTGCCGGGGGCTCATATCTTTCCTTTGTAACAGGAAACATCTCTAATCTCAAGCTCCCATGTGCCCTCAATGCTCTGGAACAGGCTGGAGTGAAATCGAACTCAGAGGAAGGGGAAGTGGTCTCCACAATAGCGATTGCTGTATCTAGCATAGTAACAACGCTGATTATTGTTTTAGGTGTTATCCTAATTATCCCTCTTACCCCCTTACTTCAGTCAGAGGTGCTCCAACCGGCTTTTTCTCAGATGATACCAGCTCTTTTTGGAGGCCTGGGCATAGTCTTTATCTCGAAGAACTGGAAGATCTCTGTGGCTCCGATTGCTCTGATGCTTGTTCTATTCATTTTTATACCTGCACTGAATGCCGGGACTGTGGGGATTATGGTACCTGTAAGCGTGTTGTTCACACTGGGTATAAGCAGATTACTTTATAAGAAAGGTCTGCTGGATTAAGGAGTCTGAAAATGATTGTACTATATATTGTTCTAGCCATTATCGCATCTCTTCTCGTGGTAATATTGATTAGAACAGCCATGTTCAAGCCTCCGGTAGAGACTGAAAGAGAAATAGAGGACGTGGAGTTCGACTCCGACAATGCTGTAAGAGCATTACAAGAACTTGTCCGTTGTCGTACGATCTCGTACTATGATAGTGCCCTGGAGGACGATGCAGAGTTTGACAAACTCATTGGCCTTCTTCCCGAGCTCTATCCGGAAGTGTGCAGGGAATGCAGTTTTATCCGCCTTCCTGACAGAGCGCTTCTGTTCAAATGGGAAGGGATTAGGCATGATGAGCCTTCAGTTATGATGTCGCACTACGATGTGGTGCCGGTTGACGAGGCGAAGTGGACCAAGCCACCATTTGGAGCAGTAATTGATGACAACGGAGTGCTTTGGGGTCGGGGATGTGTTGATACGAAGCTCACATTTAACGGCATCCTGTTTGCTGCTAACCACCTCATATCTCAGGGATTTAGACCTAACCAAGACATATATTTCGCTTTCTCAGGCGGTGAAGAGATAAACGGCCTGGGGGCTGTAAACATCGTGGATTGGTTTGAAACTAATGGCATTACTCCGGCCCTTGTAGTTGATGAGGGCGGTGCAGTGGTCGAGAACGTATTTCCTGGAGTCACCCGTCCCTGTGCCCTAGTAGGACTTGCGGAGAAAGGTATGATGAATTTAGAGTTTAGTGTCTCCACAGAAGGTGGACACTCATCCTCCCCCAAGCCCCACACACCCATTGGCATACTGTCAAAAGCCTGCTGTAGAGTTGAAAAAAAGACGTTTAGGATGCACATATCCGGTCCCGCGGCCGATATGTTCGATACGCTAGGGCGACACTCATCTTTTGTGTACCGTATGATTTTTGCAAATCTCTGGTGCTTCGGCGGAGTCCTTAACTTGCTGAGTAAGAAATCGGGCGGTGAGATGAACGCTCTGCTTCGTACAACCGTCGCATTTACTCAGGCTTCGGGAAGCCAAGCTCCCAACGTTATTCCACCTACTGCGTCTTTTGTTGCGAATCTACGCTTGAATCCCTATGATACCGTGGATAGCGCAGTCGAGCACATAAGGAGAGTCGTAAACGATGACAGCGTGAATCTCACCGTGATGCCCATGGCAATAAATCCAAGCGCAATTTCAGAAGCTGAATGCCCTGCCTGGGATATGGTCGCAACCACTATTCTAGAAACCTGGCCTGGCTGTATCGTCAGCCCCTACCTAATGGTCGCCTGCTCCGACAGCAGACACTACGGGCGGATATCCAACCATGTTTACCGCTTTTCGGCCGCCGATCTTACTGCCGATGAGCGTGCCGGTATTCATGGAAATGACGAACATATCCGTGTTGAAGTTATTAAACGTGCTGTGGAGTTCTATATTCGACTCATTAGTAAGTGTTGACCTGTACTTGCTCGCGAAGCACTTAAGATTTAAAGAATCGAATAAGTAACTATAGGCATACGAGTAAAAAGAGAGCTGCTTCTTCGAAATGAGAAGCAGCTCTCTATTAGTGCACATTATTGTATTGTGGCAACTCTGCTCTCAAGCAGTTCTACGAATCTTTCCTTAAGATTTTTAGGTAAAAGCGATTCATTTATCATGGACAGAAAGAGTGGCTGCATCGAGATTATCTTATCCATCATCTTTTCAGCGGACCTACTATTTATCCCGCTTGTAGTGGCAAACGCTAAGAAATCCTTTCTGCGAATGTTCGCTTTCTTGCCATTCATCGTAAGGGCAAACTCTTCAGTGTCCTCTGGCATAATAACATTAACTGGTAGCAAATCATAGGCAGGAGAGAGAATATACTCATTACTGCCTTCATTTGTTTCTATAAGCGAAAAGTTTTTAAGATGCATATCTGAGTTACCAACAATATAGGAAAAAACTAGACGCAGATAAAGTTCAGTAAGGTCGATTCCCATTTAGCTCATGTGGGTTATCAGTGGGTATTCTTAGTCGTTGACCAAATATGCATTTGCCCCGCTGACGATGCGGTAATAGCTGTGAGCAGTTGCCTTGTAGACAAGGGCGTAGAAGATACCGAATATGATGAACGAAATTATAGTAACAATGATTACGAGTGTCAAATCTTGAAGCATGAACAACTGCAGTATCTTCCACACAAGAGGGAAGGCAAAAGCAAGATGCAAACCTGCAAAGAGAAGCGGTGCAAAGAATACGGTCAGCACTTGAGAGTTTATGCTTTTCTTGATGTCCTCCTTTGTCATACCCACCTTCTGCATAATATCAAAGCGCGACTGGTCCTCATATCCCTCCGATATCTGCTTATAGTAAATTATCAATACCGCTGCAAAGATAAACACAATACTCAGAATGATTCCGAGGAAGAACAAACCTCCAAAGGTCGAGTAGAAGTCTTCGCGCTCGGCTGCAGCTCTACTAGCTGAATAGACAAAGCCCATTTCGGTATTCAGGAATGTGTTATTGATGGCAGATTTTTGCTCATTAAAAATGGCGGCACACTTTTCCTCATTTACATCGATGTTATATCCGTAGTACCATTTCAAGGTAAGAATGGGCTCATTGTGTGTGTCAACCATAGTGGCTAACGGTACTAACTCCTCATAGTCTGAAATGACTACCATTATAACTGGAACGATGGAGACCATTGCACTACTTGATAACATGGACTTCTTTGTTCTGCCGACAACGTCCAGATGGAGATTGCCTATTGAGATGGTAGAGTCGGAGAACTCACAACCCATTGGATAGATAAGTGCCTGACCTGGCTCAACTATATAGTCTGTTCCCATAACCATGTTGTACTCTTCGACACTGATTAAGAAGATCTCTCGAGTGGTCTCGTAGGTGAACATTAGGCCTGTCTCCCGGTTGGAAAAGGGTTCTATAGCATTGCCATTAGCCCTGCCTAGGATATATGCATATCTGTATTCCAATGTTTTTTCAGGTGCAATACCATGGTCAGTGAACACCTTTTCATACTCAGCGCGAATTAGGGAAAGACGACTCTCATCCAAATCCTCAAGTCGGTTTATATTAACCTCAATTTGGTTTTCCATTGGATAGCGAGAGCGGAGGGTATCCTCAACGCCGATGTATAGGCTTGTGGTCGATGATAGCATTACCAGAACCATTGTCGAGAGAATACAAATGGAAGCAAGTCCAGCACCGTTTCGCTTCATGCGGTAGGCCATAGAGGAGACCGAGACAAAGTGGTTCTTTTTATAGTAATATCTCTTATTCTTCTGAAGGACTCTGCAGACCACAACTGAAGCGGAACAGAACATCATATAAGTTGCAATTATTACTAGGATGACTGCCACGAAAAACAACGTCATAGCTTCAAGCGGACTCTTTATAGATACAGCCATATAATAGGCGACGCCGAGTATTACAACTCCCAGTACTGCAAGTAACCAGTTGGCTTTTGGCGGTTTCTCCCCCACGTTCTCACTGCGCATCAAATCGAGAGGGTTTGAACGTCCAACTTGAATCAGGGATTTTATTAAGAGCAAAAAAAAGATGACGGTGAATATCTGTAAAGTGAAAGAGATAGCTTCGGGGGATATCGTAAACCGATAATCGATATCCGCTTTTATTGTATTCAAGAGGCCGAGCTCTGCAAATTTGGAAAAAGCAATTCCTAAGACTAAGCCTGCGACAATGCCAACAACCGCGACTATCAGCGATTCCCAGACGATGATGTGCATAATTCCGCGTTTGCCCATACCTAATACATTGTAGAGGCCGAACTCCTTGTTTCGCCTGCGGACCAGAAATGAGTTTGTATAGGTCAGAAAAATAAGTGCAAAAACAGCTATTACGAACTTGCCAAGTGTCAGAACAACCTCAACATTCGACCCGCCTCTCATTTGGCGAATAAGCGGTGAATAGCTAAGAGAATGTATGATGTAGAACATCATCACCACACCAATGCATGTGAGGATATAGGGGAAATACAGACGCCCGTTCTTTTTCATGCTAGAGACCGCGAGCTTCGGATAGAGCCGGACATTCATCTGGAATCGCCCCCAGACTGGAGCATGGTCATTGTATCGGTTATTCTCTGATACATCTGCTCGTTTGTATTGTCACCTCTGTAAAGCTGATGGTATACTTCTCCGTCCTTAATGAATAGAACTCGATTTGCCGTGCTTGCTGCCTTGAAGGAGTGTGTTACCATCAGGATAGTCTGTCCCTTCCTATTGATAGATGCAAACAGGCGGAGCAGCTCATCGGTAGCTTTAGAGTCGAGGTTTCCTGTGGGCTCATCTGCGAATATTATCTTCGGATTCGCTATAAGTGCACGGGCGACAGCTGCCCTCTGCTTTTGGCCACCTGAAACCTCATATGGGTATTTTTTCAGAATATCGGTGATTCCCAGTTCAATCGCAATCGGTTTAAGACGCTCGTTCATTTCACGGTAGGACTTCCCCGCAAGAACTAGAGGTAGATAGATATTATCCTCAAGAGTAAAGGTGTCTAGAAGATTGAAATCCTGAAAAACGAAGCCCATATTGTCGCGACGGAAGGCAGCAACGTCATTTTCCTTGATCTTTGAGAAGTCCCTGCCCTCAAGCATGACGGTTCCGGATGTCGGCTTGTCGAGGGAGGCGAGTATATTGAGAAGAGTTGTCTTTCCTGACCCGGACTCTCCCATGATAGCGACGAATTCACCCTGTTCAACAGAGAAACTGACATCGCGCAGTGCTTCAACGGAATTGCCGCCAAGCCTTGTTGTATAGATCTTTTTTAGATGTGTGACTGTAAGAAGGCTCATGAAAACATCTCCCTTTCAGATGATCTGATTGAATTCTATAGAAAAGAGAGACATCTCTCCATCGCATTTCCTAACAGTTCAGCTGTCAAAACTAACACTTTCGTCACAAGTTATTCAAAGCTAATTCTATCCTGGGATAAATCAATCTTTATTGTTGTTCCAGCGCCTACAGCAGACTCAGCTGTAATCGTATGTCCCAAATTGGAACAGATCCGCTTGCAGAGGTTAAGACCGAGACCGCTTGCTTTTTTATCCGCTCTGCCGGTAAAGCCGGTATAACCCCTCTCAAAAATACGTGGGAGATCTTCGGGCGCGATCCCAATTCCGGTATCCTTAATACACAAAACAGCAGGCTCATCAACGGAAATCGTGATGCTGCCGGACGGTGTGTATTTTAGTGCATTTGAAAGCACCTGCTCTATTACAAAGGACAGCCATTTCTCGTCAGTGACAACGGTCTTGCCGATGCCCGCATACTCCAGGCGAATGC
>FZPS01000015.1_pt52 | contig 30144 bp, 33 predicted proteins | sample 1817821 | NCBI WGS metagenome assembly FZPS01 (sample SAMEA104158645, study PRJEB21678) | metagenome | place: Germany | collected 2015-04-21
CTCCTCCGGGAAAGATCATGTGGATATCTTCTTTCACTGGAAGAGTATAAATCACTTTTGCATTTTATACAATACTTGGTCTCATAGTTATGTAATATTACATTTGGAAAAATAAAAACTTATCAGAAATATTTGAATTCTTTCAAACTGTATGGTATAATAGGGAAGTAAAATTTAGAGGTATTGTATGAATTTTCGGATTGCGATTGACGGCCCTGCAGGCGCAGGTAAAAGTACAATTTCAAAAAAGGTTGCGGAAATACTTGGCTTTGAATACATCGACACCGGCGCGATGTATCGTGCCGTTACAATGAAGGCTTTGGCATTAAAAATCAATTTGCATAACGAAGAAGACTACATATTTCTAGAGGAAACCAAAATCGATTTTCGGAATCAACGTTTGTTTTTAGATGATAAAGACGTTTCTGAGGAAATCAGAAACCTGGAGGTCTCGAACAATGTTTCTTTAGTTTCCAGTTTCGGATATGTTCGCGAAAAATTGGTGAAGCTCCAAAGGGAGATAGCCAAAAACAAAAATGTCATCATGGATGGCCGCGACATCGGAACCGTTGTCTTGCCGGATGCTGAGCTCAAGATTTTTTTAAATGCTGACATCAAGGAACGAGCGAGACGCAGATTGCAGGAAAGATTGGAAAACAAACTGCCCGCTCAAAGCCTGGCCGAGACAATCGAGGAAATCAAGGAACGTGACCGCAAGGACAGCAACCGCGAATTGAGTCCGCTCCAGAAGGCTGCGGACGCAATCGAGATTGATACATCTGAATTAAATGTTGAGGAAGTCGTTGAAGAAATAATAAAGTTAGTGGTGGAAAGAGGTTACAAAATGGAGAACTTAGAAAAAAACAAGCTTATGCAAGAAGCAACTGCTGAAGAAGAACAAGCAATGCCCGAAACAGCCGTAACGGCAGAAACAGCTCCGGCTGTCGAATCCGTTTCCGAAGATGTCAAGGAAGCGGAAACTGCGGAAGAAAAAACCGCAGACAGCGCCGCTGAAGCAGCGGATGCTGAAAAAGGCGCTGAGGAAAAAGAAAGCGCCGAAACCGAAGCTCCCGACGCAGAAGGGGAGATTTCGGAAGAAGAAACTGCAGAAGAAGGGACTGCAGAAACAAGCGAAGCCTCTGAAACCGATGGCAAAGAGGTTGCCGATGAAGAAACCGCCGGCGACTCCGAAGAGGCTCTGGAAGAAGACGAAGAAGATTACGAAGATGACAATGAAGAATCCGCGGAGGCTGAAGCCCCGGAAGATGAGGAAGACGAAGAGTCGGCTCCCGAAAGACCGAAATACCGGGAACTCCAGGTAGTTGAGGGAACGGTTGTTGAAGTCATTGAAGCGCGTCCCGAGGAAAGACGCGGCAACAGAGTCATCAAGGCCAGGAAAGAAAGAGTCCTGATCAGACTCGACGACGGCCAGGAAGGTTTTTTGTTCCGCAGGGACACGGCCGACATCAGCGACGACGAGGATTTGTTTGATCTCTTCCTTGAAGGCGACCGCGTTCAGGGGGTCATCAAGAAAATATATCCAGACGGTGGAAAATTCCTTTTCTCGACCGTTCTTTTGAAAATGCGGAATGAGCTGAAGAAGTTCGAAGAAGTCATCAAGAATCATGGCACCATTACCGCAAAAGTCGTGAAGGAATTGAGCGTCGGTTATCTTCTCAAACACAATGAATATTCCTGCTTGCTTCCGTCCACGCAGGTTGCCGTGCCGGAAGAAGAGAGAGAAAATTTCATCGGTTCTGAAATCGAAGTCGCTCCGATCAGAATCGATTACGGACGCATCAGATTGATTGTTTCGCAGACAGTTGCCAACGCCATCAACAGACGGAAGCAGAAACGCTCGTTCTTGGAAACCGTCGAAGTCGGGCAGGTTTTTGATGGGGTTGTGAAAAACATTGAATCCTACGGAGCTTTTGTGGAAATTGCTCCGGGAGTCGAGGGTCTGCTCCACATTTCCGAACTCGAGCACAGACGCGTTAACAAGGTCGAAAAAGTCCTGAACATCGGCGATCCCGTCAAGGTTCAGGTCATCAAAGTCAACAACGAACATGTCGGACTTTCCCGCAAGGCATTGCTTCCGAACCATTGGGCGGATTATGTTGCCGATAAAGAAGTCGGCATGGTGATTGAAGGCGATATCGTCGAAATCAACAATGCCGGCGTCGTGCTCCAACTTGCTGACGAGGTTACCGGTTTCTTGCCGAGGAGCGAATTTGCTTACGAACGCGATGTCTACATCACCGATTTCGTCGCGGTGGGTGACAGGATTCCTGCCAAGATCATCGAAATCGACCCGCAGAAACGGAGAATCATCCTTTCCAGAAAGCAACTTACGGAAAATCCCTGGGAGAAACTTGAAATCCAAATCAATGATTTGGTGGAAGTAACAGTTACGAAAGAACTGAAAGAAGGATACAAAGTATTGCTCCAGGGCGCTCTCGGCTATCTTCCGAAGCGGAGCATTCCTGCCGATAAAGCCCTTTCCGAAGGCGAGGTTGTGGAAGCGCGCGTAAGGGTATTCGATCCGCAAAAGACACGTCTGGTTGTCAGCATGAGATCTGACAGGCCCGCGCGTCAGGTTTACGGCAAATTCCAAGCCGACGAACCCCAGGAAAAACTCACTGCCACGCTCGGCAGTCTCATGGAAGAACAACTGAAAGGATTAAAGAAATAATCAATGCGCGGGGTAGTTGCTATAGTTGGTCGGCCCAATGTCGGCAAATCCAGCCTGTTCAACCGGATTGTTGGAGAGAGAATATCAATCACAGATGATGCCAGCGGAATCACCAGGGACCGAATCTATAGTAAAACTACATGGTTGAACCAAGAATTCAGAATAATTGATACCGGAGGGATCATCTTAAAAGATGAGCCCTTTTCTAAAGAAATCAGGGCTCAGGCTGAACTTGCCATCAACGAAGCCGACGTCATCATTTTTGTTGTTGATGTGCGGACGGGGGTAACCCATGAGGACGAGGATGTGGCTTTGCTTCTCCAAAAATCAGGGAAACCCGTGCTCGTCGCCGCCAATAAAGTCGACGACAATAGTTTCGTCCCTTTCATTTATGAATTTTATAATCTCGGCTTTTCGGAAATCTTTCCGGTGTCCTCGCTCCACGGAATCGGCATCGGGGATTTATTGGATATGGTGATAGCGCTCCTCCCGGAAGAAAAAAGATTGAAAGATCCGGAAGCAAGGATTCGTTTCTGCCTGATCGGGCAGCAGAATGTCGGAAAATCGACCTTGGCGAACACAATCATCGGCGAAGAGCGGGTCATCGTGAGCGACGTTCCGGGAACGACCAGGGATGCCATCGACACGCTCTTTACCCGCGACGGCAAGAAATATGTGGTAATTGATACCGCGGGCATCAGAAAACAAGGCCGGATTTATGAGAATGCGGAAAAATATTCGGTCTTGAGGGCGCTTTCCGCTTTGGAACGTTCCGACATCGCCGTGCTCCTGCTGGACGGGACCAGGGGAATCACCGAACAGGACAAGCGGATTGCCGGTTATGCGCGCGACTATAACCGTGCCATCATTATTGCCGTCAACAAATGGGATCTTGTGGAAAAGGATCACAGAACAATGCGGGAATTCGAAGAACGGATCCGCAATGAATTCGCATTTTTGGATTTCGCGCCCATCGTCTTCCTTTCCGCAAAACTCCATCAGCGCGTGCACACGCTTTTTGAGGAAATCGACCGCGTATATGAAGCTTTCACGCGGCGCGTGCCCACGCATCTTTTGAACGAGATACTGATGGATGCATTCCTCCTCAATCAACCCCCGCTTTATAACGGCGGGCGCCTGAAACTGAGTTACGCGACGCAGGAAGACGCGATGCCTCCTTCCTTCGTTCTTTTCGTAAACAACGAAAAGCATCTCCACTTTTCATATTTGCGATATCTTGAAAACCGCCTCCGCGAAAATTTTGATTTCACGGGCACACCCCTGAAATTCATTTTCCGGAAGAAGGAGTGAAACATGAAAATCACTATCATCGGCGCCGGAAGTTGGGGAAGCGCTCTCGGAAAAATCGCGAGCGACAACGGCCATGCCGTGATCATGTACGACAAGTCCCGGGAGATCGTTTCCGAAATCAATGAATTCCACACAAACAAAAGCAAACTGCCGGTCGGAAGCCTGAGCGAAGAAGTTCGGGCGACGACCGATCTGGAAGAAGCTGTTGCTTTCGGGGACATCCTCCTCCTTGCCGTTCCGACGGCGGTCATCAGGGAAGTCTTGAAAGAAATCAAGGATGTGATCAAATCCGCAAAACTCTTCGTGAACGCCAGCAAGGGACTGGAACCGGGAACTTTCAAGGGTGTTTCAGAAATCGTTGCCGAAGAAATCGCCCCCGAGCATGTCCGCGCCTTTGTTGCCTTGAGCGGGCCGAGCCATGCGGAAGAAGTAATCCTGGGAATGCTCACGCTGATCGCAGCAGCAAGCCCAGATCTGGAAGCCGCAAGATTGGTCCAGAGGGTCTTTTCCAACCAAACCTATTTCAGAGTCTATACTCTCACCGATCTTAAGGGCGTGGAAATCTGCGCCTCATTGAAAAACATCATCGCCCTCGCTTCCGGAATCATCGCCGGGCTCGGTTACGGAGACAATACCCGCGCTGCCCTGATCACCAGGGGGCTTGTTGAAATAAGGAGGATTGCCTGCAGCCTGGGCGCGGAAGAAAGGACGGTCTTCGGGCTTGCGGGATTGGGGGATTTAGTCGTGACCTGCACGAGCACCCACAGCCGAAATTTTCAAGCCGGATACAAAATCGGGCACGGGAAGGATCTGAACCAGGCTTTGTCGGAGATGACGATGGTCGTGGAGGGTGCGAGAAGCGCGCTCGCCGCTCAGCAACTGATCAAGGAATATAAGATTTATGCCCCGATCATCGAGGCGGTCCACGACATCATCTATCTTAAGCATGATCCCAGGGAACGGATTGCCCTTTTGATGAAAAATGATTTAAAAGAAGAATAGCAGGCCGAGAGCTTGCTTTTTTGAGGCAAAATTGTTTTTGTTATGGTATAATCAGACTGTCGGAGGTCAAAATGAATAAAAATGATACGAATGATCTGAAAGATGTGATTGTGTTAGCCAATGATGAGATTGTTGTTGAAAGTTTTGCCGGCTTTGAAATCGTCGAGCCAGCGGGTAAAGGTTATTTTACCATCACCAACAAAAGACTGATTTATCATGCCACCTATCGGGGAAAACTTTCATCCTCAATTGCTGTCTGCGAATGCGCGCTTGAAAATGTCGGAGTCATTTCCAGTGAATTCGGAAGAAGGACGCACAAATTGCAGAGAACAATCGGCCTGATCATCCTTTTGCTCGGACTGGGCTTGCTCGGATACGGAATCGGAGCGCTCTATGCGGAAGTGCTGAAACTTGGTCCGTACGCGCGGATTGTCGGAGGGGTACTCGCTGTTCTCGGCCTGATTGTTGCGCTCACTGCGAAGAGGAAAATGTTCTCGCTTGACATCTTTACAAGAACTCCGCAGACAAATTTCTTGTCTTTCACGAGCGATTTCTTCCAATCGCCGAACCGGGGAAGGATCAGAATCAAACCCACGCGGGAAACGCATCAGTTGATCAAAGAATTAGGAAAACATGTTTTAGAAGCAAGAAGCAAATACTAATGCGGGTCACCCGCTTTTTTTATGCAATTATCCCGGGATTTTTCATATAATTCTTATGAGGTGTGAATTATGAATATTGGAAAAATCATTAATCTGATGGCCCAGAACAACATCAATCCGGAACAGGTTTTTGCTTTGGTTGAACGAATCAAAAATTCGGATTTGAAGGATGAGACGAATCTCAGGGAGATAATAGAGGAAGTGAGCAAAATCGCCGGGAAAAAGTTGGATAAACAGAAAGAAGAACAACTGATCAAGAAACTTGTTAACGAAGGCGTGGACGAAGACTTGTTTGAAATGCTCTAAATGAAGTTATATTTTGGCTCGTTTGCGAATATTATTAATTAGAAATCATAGGAAAAAGGTGAGGAAAATATGAGCGATATTATCCGTAATGTTGTCTATAGAACTAACGGGGAAATGTTCATCGGAGTCGTCGGTTCCGTCAGAAGCGGAAAATCGCTATTCATCCGCAAGTTCATTGAGAAAAAAGTGCTGCCCCATGTCTCAGGGGAACTCAGGAACGAAATCATCGATGACCTCCCGCAAAGCGCCGAAGGAAGAACGATCATGACGGTCGAACCGAAATTCGTTCCCGCAAACCCCGCAAACATCACGGTCGACGAGGGTCTCAATCTGAGCGTCCGCTTGGTCGATTGCGTCGGCTACATCATCCCCAGCGCCAAAGGATACATGAACGAGGACGAAACCCCCAGGCTCGTGCGCACGCCCTGGTTCAGCGAAAACATTCCCTTTGAAGAAGCTGCGAGCATCGGCACGAAGAAAGTCATCGAAAACCACACAAACATCGGCATCCTGATAACGAGCGACGGTAGTTTCGGCGATTTCAGGCGCGCTGATTATGAGGATGTGGAAGAGAGGCTTGTTGAAGAGTTGAAGAATTTCGGAAAACCCTTCGTCATTGTCCTGAACAGCACGGAAGCGAACGGCGCCCGCGCAAAGAGGCTCGCCGAGGAGCTTTCCGCAAAATACGAAGTCGGAGTCCTGCCAATCGATGCCATGAATTTGAGCGATGCCGACATCGACCGGATCCTGAAAGAAGCGCTGAACGAGTTCGACATCTCCAAGCTTGACATCCGGATTCCGAATTGGCTCTCCGTTTTGGACGACGAACACCACGTCAAAAAAGAATTCAACGAAGTGCTGGCCAACGTCACCGGAGAATTCCGGAAATTTAAGCATGCGGAAACGATCCGGGAGAAACTTGCGGAATGCCCCTTGTTCGAATCAGTCAACATCACTTCTTTGGACAGCGGCACCGGCGAAGTGGTGATGGAAATCACCTGCGGCGACGATTTATACAATGGGATTGTTGAAGAAATCATCGGCGACGCGATTAATGACAGAGGAAAATTCATTGAACTTCTGCAGTCTTCGAAACTCGCAAAAAGGGTGTTTGATCAATACAAATCCGCCCTCGATCAGGTCAAAACCACTGGTTACGGGATTGCTTGCCCAGCAGTCGAAGAAATGGTTTTGGACACTCCCCAGATCATTCGCCAGGGTAGCCGTTACGGAATAAAACTTAGGGCAATCGCGCCTTCGATCCACATGATCAAGGTCGAAGTGGAATCCTGTTTTGAACCGATCATCGGCTCCGAAGAACAATCAAAACAATTGCTGGATAAAATCATGAAAGATTACGACGAAAACCCTGAGGGCATTTGGAATTCTGAAATTTTCGGACGCAAACTGAGCGAAGTCGTCAATGACGGCATCCGCGCCAAGCTCTTCCTGCTGCCGGAAAACGTCCAGTATAAATTCAGAGAAAGTTTGGAAAAAGTCGTGAACAAAGGGCGCGGCGGCATCATCGCTTTCATTCTCTAAACACAAAAAGTATTTTCATTCGAAGATACTTTTTTTTTACAAATTTCCCGTTCCCGCTTGAGAAAAATTTTCTGAAATGTTATACTAAAAACGGGTTCGAAAAATGGACAAAAAGCTCTATCTTGAAAAAATCAAAGAAAAGACCGGAATCCCGAAAATGCATTGCGAACGGGTGCTGCGCGAATTCTTTTCGCTTTTAAAGGAAGAATTGGCGCGACAGGGACGCGCAAACATCCATGGTTTCGGCACTTTTACGGTAAAAAAAACAAAACCGCATTCATTTTTCAGCCCCGTTGACGGACGGACAATCAAAACCCAGGGCATCACTAAAATATACTTTTCTGCAAGCAAGCAACTATTAAAACAAGTATCGGGGGACGGGTTATGGAAACAGTCAGAAGACTTTACTCAGAAATCGGAAACGACGACTCGGAGAACATTGTCGAAGCGGTGATGAAAAATGATTGCAAATTCATTTTTCGTTATTTAGACAAGGGCGGGGATTTGACCGTAATTGACGAAAGGAAAGAGACCCTGCTGCACAAAGCCAGCCGGAACAATCATTTCGAAGTCGTGGATGTTTTAATCAAAGCCGGTCTGGACGTCAATGCGAAGAATAGATACGGGGACACGCCCCTGCATCTGGCGGTACAATTCCGGAACGCCTATGTGGTCTACAAATTGATTTTTGAGGGCGCGGATGTCAACCAGCAAAACGTAAGAGGGGTCACTCCCCTGCACCTCGCCTCCGCAAGGGGGAACATCCAAATCCTGAATCTCTTATTGGACAGCAACTCGAAATTAAATTTGGCAGACGAAAACGGGGCAAAACCGATCCACTACGGTGTGCGATCGGGAAAAGCTTCCGTCATCCTCCATCTGTTAAACAACGGCGCCAGCCTCAACGATTGCGATGACCGCAAGAACACGGTTCTGCACTATGCCTGCTCCAAGGGCGATGACGAACTTGTCGCTTACGTTCTCCGGCACCTCACGGTGAATGATTCCCGAAACATCTACCATGAAACTCCCTTACACATCGCCGCCGAAAAATGCTCCCTGGAAACCGTGAAACTCTTATTGAACAACGGTTACAATCCCCTGGCTTTGAACCTGAATGGTCAGACACCGGAAGAAGTGGCGAAAGCAAAGGGAAGACCGGAGATCGCCGAATTTCTGCGCCAGTATTTGCGCAGCGAGGATTATAAGGAGAAATTTGCAAAATACCCGTTGCACCGCGCCGCCTGCAACAATCAATACGAAGTGCTGGTGCAGATGCTGGATTCTTCACAAATCAACGAATTTGATTATTTCGGAAAATCCCTGATGTATTATGCGGTCAATTGCGGATCTCTGAAAACGGTCGATTATCTTTGGAAACGGGGCGCGCGCCTCAATGCCGTCGACGAATTCGGCCAGTCCGCCCTCCTGATTGCCATCTATAACGAGGATTTGCCTTTGATTGAATATTTATTGAAAAGAAACGCCAATGTCAATGAAATTTATTACGGGCGCAGTTTCCTCTCGCGGGCGGTTTTGAGGAACAATTACGAACTCTCGAAACTTCTGATCGATTACGGCGCAGACGTCAATTACATTGATTCGCGCCACAGAACGATTTATTCTTATGCTTTGGAATTCGCGAGCGAAGAAATTATTGAGTTGCTTGTTGAAAAAAAAGCCTCACTTGTCTGAGGCTTTTTTGTTATAAATATGATTTCCGTTCATAAAATTAGGTATGAGAAAAATACTTCCGCTCGCAAGTCTCCTCATCTTCGTCTTTTTGGTGCTTTTCATTGTCGCGAGTCCCCGCCCCACCGAGCTTCCGATCGAATTCGTATCCGAACTGGAAACTGAGGAAAAAGAAAAATTCACTGCCTGCCTCCTCCGCGCGGACGGAAACCTAGTCCTCTTGGAAGTCGAAAAGAAGAACCACGAAAACATCTATCTCTATGCTTTGAAAATCTACGACCATTATCGGAACAGCCTGCCTCCGAAATACCAAACTCCGCTCAAGGGGAATTTCGAAGTAAAAAAACTTGAAAAAAAGGGCAGGGAATTGCAGATCGAATTGGAGTTCCTCTATCTTGAAGAGAATTTCAAAACCTTCCTCACCGCTCTGATGTGGACCTACCAAAACCTGGGGATCGATTCCGTCGTGATAAAGAGCCGCCGGGAAGAGTTCCGTTTGGAGAAGAACGAAATCGTGAATTTAAGAGTCGAAAATCCCTACGCTTCCGAAAGCCAAATTGTTTACTTTCATGAAGGCGAGGAAATTCTTCCCGTAACCTATCTCCACAGCGAGGATAGGACCTCGTTTCTGATCAAAAAAATTCTCGCGCACATTCCCGGTGCGGGTTATTCCTATGAAGACCATGATGGATTTTTGTTTCTGGAAATACAGGACCCGCGCCATGAAATCACGCCTGCCTTGATTGAAAGCCTTGCCTACAATCTCAAGGAATTGGGCCTTCATGAGGAGATTGTGATTATAAAAAACGGGATTCTGGTTTACAATAATTGAAAATAATCCGCTTGAAATTTGGCGATTCTTGTATTATTATAATAAACGGATGTGGTATTTATGTTGCTATTGTTTGCCTCACAAAACCAAGAAAAGCTCAGGGAAGTGAGAAAAATCCTCAACGGGATAGAAGTCCTGGGACTGAAAGACATCGGCGATGAAAGCGAAGTCGAAGAAACGGGGAATTCTTTCCGGGAAAACGCTTATCTGAAAGCCCAATTCTTTTACCAGAAATACAAGCAACCAGTGTTTGCGGATGATTCGGGCCTGGTCGTGCCTGCTCTCGGCGGCGAACCGGGAATAAAATCCGCCCGCTATGCGGACGAGCATGGGAATTACTTAAAAAACAATCTTCTTTTGCTTGAGAAGATGGAAAACATCAAAGCAAGGGAAGCTTATTTTCAGACCGTGATTTGTTTCTTTGATGAGGTAGGCGAGACACATTATTTTGAAGGCCGCCTGAACGGAGAGATTGCCAGGGAAATGAAGGGTGAGAATGGTTTCGGATATGATCCGCTCTTTTTTCTAAAAAATTACGGAAAGACGTTGGCGGAATTGGAACCGGAACAGAAAAACGCCATCTCCCATCGTTTCCACGCGCTGAACGAATTGGCAAAATTCTTAAAGGAGAGAAACTGATGGAAAAGACAGTCATCAATGATGTGATTCGAATTCTGAAAACAGAAAACGTGAGCGTTGTGGAAAGGCTCATGGGCGGAATGAGCAATTACACCTATGTCGTTTCCGCGAACCACAAGAAATACACCTACAGGATACCCGGAGAATATGGTGAAGTCTTTGTGGACAGGCATCAGGAGCTGGCAAACATCCGAAAAGCCGAATCCTTGGGGATAACGAACCGCACCGTATATTTCAACCTGCGGGACGGTTGCAAACTTGCGGAATATGTTAAAGGAACTCCCCTTTCCTACTTGGATGATTATCCCTATGAACTCGTTGCCGAACTTTTGAAGAAAATCCACAATTCCGGTCTTGAAGCCGCGAGCGACTACATGCCCTTCCAAAGACTGAAAAATTACGAACTGAACCTGAAGGAACTCGGATTTGTGCATTCCTTCCGCTATCTGAAAGCGCGGGCAAATTTTAACAATTTCCAAAGCTATCTCGAAAGCCAGGATAAGGTTTTCACGCACGGTGACAGCCAGCCTTCGAATTTTGTTTACGACGGAAAGAATCTCTATGTTGTCGATTTCGAATTCACCGGCAACAACGATCCGATTTATGACATCGCCTGTTTCGCCAACATCCGCTACGAAGAGGGTTATCGACTCCTCCATGTGTATTTCGGGAATCCTTCAGAGGATGAAATCAAAAGATTCAATCTCTGGCGCTGCTTTCAATGCCTGCAATGGTACAATGTCGCGATGTTTAAGGAATTGAAAGGCCTGAGCAAAACCCTGCGGATTGATTTTCTGAAAGTTGCAGATAAATATCTGGAGCTTGCGGAAGAACTTCTCGAAAAGGTTCCTCAATGAAAAACCGCGTATAATCTTACAGACTGCTTGTTTCAGCCGCACATGCGGCTTTTTTTATTTAAACGGAATGCCATTAATAACTTTTGCTTTCCTTGTTTTTCCAGACCCATTATGTTAATATCTTCGGTGTCACGCCGTTGGGTCGTGACCTTTTGATCGCAATCGGTCCCCTTTTTATTTCCTGTAAAAACTCTGGACATTGAATTACCATTATGATATAATGAAATCAATAGAACAAACAAAGGACGTAAACACGAACGAGGTTTTTATGGCAGCTAACAAATCCGTTGAAAAATGCATTAAAATTTTGGAATTGATTTCCAAATATCCGGAAGGCATCACCCTGGCGGAGATTTACAAGACATTGAAATTGCCGAAAGCGACGGTCTTCGACATCCTCCAGGCCCTCTACAAGGAGGACGCGGTTTATTATAAGGATCCGAAATTGAAGAACTATGTCATCGGATCGAAAATCTTTTCCATCGGCCAGGCTTATACAAAGAATTCCAATTTCATCAATTTTGCCAGCCAAGGCTTAAGGAACTTTGCTGACAAATATGAAATGACGACCTTTGCCGCGAAACGCCTGGACGATAAGGTGATCTATATTTTCAAATACGAATCCCCGAAGACCAAAATCATTACCAACGATGTCGGCGTGCAAATACCCCTGCATAAGAATCCGCTCGGCATCGCTTTCCTGTGTTTCCTGCGGGAAGAAAAGCGCAAGGCTTTGCTTGCGGAAATCAAAGAAAAGGCTTTTGCCAACAAAGAAACTGAGGAATATAAGCAGCTTTTGGAAAAGATTGAGCTGTACCGCAGTTGGGGTTATGTTTTCGACAACGGCGAGACCGAAGGGTACATCCGCCATTTTTCCGTTCCGGTTTATAATTTTGAAAACAAATGCACCGGCGTCATCGGTGCGTCCGGATTGATGGATGGGATTGCGGAAGAAAAGCTCCGCAAACAAATCGAAGAATTTGTGAAAATTGCTGATTATGTTTCCGAAAGACAGGGTTATAAAAAAAAACAAGAAATAAATGTTTAGATTTAGGCGGAGGAAATCATGAAGAAGTTTAATGACGAGAATTTTTTATTGGAAAACGAAACGGCAAAGAAGCTTTATTTTGAATATGCCAAAGATTTGCCGATCATCGATTACCATTGTCATCTGAGTCCGAAAGAAATTTATGAAGATCTGAAATTTAAGGACTTGACCGAGGTTTGGCTTAAGGGAGATCATTATAAATGGCGGGCCATGCGCGCCCATGGCATTGACGAAGAGCGCATCACCGGTTCCGCTAGCAACGTTGAGAAATTCAAGGCCTGGGCGGAAACCGTTCCCTATGCGATTGGGAATCCACTCTACCATTGGACGCATATGGAACTGAAAACATTCTTTGGAATTGAGGAGGCTCTTTCGCCGAAAACGGACAAAGCCATATATGAAAAAGCCAATCAAGCTCTGGAACATTTATCCGCGCGGAAGCTGATGGAACATTGCAATGTGGAGGTCGTCTGCACGACTGACGACCCGACCGATTCCCTCGAATACCATTTGGCTTTGCGGAAGGAAGGTTACAAGATTAAAGTTTATCCGGCTTTCCGCCCCGACAAGGCTTTAAACATCGAACTTCCTTGGTTCCTTCCCTGGCTCGAAGCCTTAAGCGAAGCCGTTGGCTATAAAATCGACAATTTCGACGCTCTGCTCCGAGCGCTTTCCGAAAGAATCGAATTTTTTGATCAGGCGGGCTGCAGGGTTTCCGACCACGCTTTGGATGTCGTCTTTTACCGTGAGGCCACGAAAGAAGAAGCGGCAGAAGTCTTCAGAAAGAAACTTGCCGGAGAAGCGCTCAGCGAAGAAGAAATCGCCGGTTATAAGACCCAGCTCATGATCTTTTTCGGAAAGAAATATCACGAAAAGGATTGGGCGCAACAATACCACATCGGCGCCCTCAGGGACGTGAGCACAAAGATGCTGGCCAAGCTCGGACCCAATACCGGCTATGATGCGATAAATGACAGGGTTTTTGCGGAAAACTTGGCGAAGCTACTGGATGCTTTGGACAGGGAAGATGCGCTTCCGAAAACGATTATCTATACCCTGAATCCGGCTGCGGACGATGTCGTCGCGGCCTTGGTAAATTCCTTCCAGGAAAAACATCCGGGCAAAATGCAGTTCGGTTCCGCCTGGTGGTTCAACGATCACCGGCCGGGAATGATGAAGCAGATGACGGCACTAAGCAACATCGGCCTCATCAGCCGTTTCGTGGGCATGCTGACCGATTCTAGAAGTTTCCTGTCCTATCCGCGCCATGATTATTTCCGAAGAATTCTCTGCAATTATTTCGGAACCTTGATCGAAGGCGGCGAATATCCGGATGAGATTGAATTTGTCGGAAAAATCGTTCAGGACATCTGTTACTACAACGCAAAAAAATATTTTCGTTTTTAAATAAAAAAAGAGGGGATGCCCTCTTTTATCCGAATAGATTCTCAGCGGTGTATTCCGCAATTTCTTCAGCAGACAATTCCTTTATGTAACCCACTCGCTTATATTCTGCGCCGTCAACATAACGGCAATCAGCTTCATGGAAGCGGCAGGTACTTTCTCTTCCGTCCTCCCAATGATGGAAACCCTCCTCTTTGATGTGTTTACCGTAGTCGCAACCTATGAAAACGGCTTTTCCATAATCACGCCAGGGCCGGGCAAGATAGGTGTTGTATTCGCCCTCGCCCTCAAAAACGCAATTTAAGAAAGTGAGGCCGTATTTCTGATCTTCGGGAGTTGACGGCGCCGCAACATATCCTTCCCGCTGTGATTTGATCTTGCAGTTGGTGAACAGGGCGTTAGCGGAACCGAAAATGAAATCCACGTCGCCGATGATGGTGGAGGAGTCGATCCAAACGCGCGCATTTTTCAAGTCTATGAGTTCATCTTCGGGGAGGAGGGACTGATAGCGTTCGCGCAGGTCAGCCGGCAAAGGCCCGAGGAAGATTGTATCCTGATATGATTTTAAAATGCAGTTTGTCAATTTGATCTTATCCCCCAATGTATGCAAGGCAACAGCTTGTCCGCGTATTTCTCCGGGTCCGCTCGTGTTTTCGACCGTGATGCTTTTGATTTCGATGTTGCCGGCGGCGAGCATCAAAGTATAGGTTCTGAAAGTGCCGTATTCCGCTCCGGCCTCATCGACCTTTTTCGCATGATCACAATAACTGATCACGGTCTTTTCTGGGTCGAAACCATAGATCTTCAGAGATTTTTTAATTTTCAGTTTTTCAACATACTTACCCGGGAAAACGATGATGGTTCCGCCGTCATCCACAAGTTCAACAGCTTTCGAAATCCGATCAACATTTGTGCCTTTCTTAACTACTATAGTTTTCATCCTCTCACCTCAGCCATATTATAACACAAGTTTTTTCATCATTCAAAAAACTTTTACAATTTCAAATCCATTTTTAAGAAAGTTGAGGCATTATGCAACTGAAAATCATCTTTCTTTCCCCATTTGCAATAACCGCGGAAATCGAAAACGATTTTCCGCATTTTTCCCCTTTTTCCTATAACGTTTTACTGAACGGCGAGGAAAAAATTACAAACGGCAGGAAAAATGTTTTTTCCATTGAGGGACTTGTCCCCGATCGGGAATATCGATTGCTTTTGAAAGCGGAAAACAGGGAGGCTGAATTGCAGTTCCGGACGTCTCCGATTGAATACATCCTCAGCGTGAAGGATTTCGGCGCGAAAGGGGACGGAAGAAACGATGACACGCTTGCCATCCAGGCTGCGATCATGGCCTGCCCTCAAAACGGCGTTGTCTATTTTCCGAAAGGGAACTATTTGATAAAAAGCATCTTCTTGAAATCTGATTTGCAGATCTACCTGCCCGCGGGGTCGAAACTCTCCGCTTCCCCCGAACGGGCCGCATATCCGCTGCTTCCGGGCGTCATCAGAGGAAGAACCGCCGAACTCGTGCTCGGAAGCTGGGAAGGAAACCCGCTCGACATTTATGCCAGCCCGGTCACGGGCCTTGACGCGGATAGAGTTACCATTTACGGTCAGGGAGAAATTGACTGTTCCGGAGACAAGGGACCCTGGTGGCAGGAACCGAAGAAGAAGTTTGCCGCTTTCCGCCCGCGGGGGATTTTCCTGAACAATTGCCGGGAAGTGAGAATCCAGGGCATCACGCTTAAAAACGCGCCGAGTTGGTCGATCCATCCTTTCTACTGCGACGAAATCGGCTTCTATGACATCAAAATACTCAATCCCCCCGACGCTCCCAACACGGACGGGCTCAATCCCGAATCTTCGCAGAATGTGGAAATCATCGGCGTTCATTTTTCGGTCGGTGATGATTGCATTGCCATCAAATCGGGTAAAATCTACATGGCGAAAAAGCATCCGCGCCCGACGGCGAACCTCGAAATCAGGAACTGTCTGATGGAAAGGGGGCACGGAGCCGTCGTTTTCGGAAGTGAAATCAGCGGCGGCGCCGAAAATGTGAGCGTCACCAAATGCGTTTTCCGGGAAACCGACCGGGGGCTGCGCATCAAGACGCGCCGGGGACGGGGGAATGAGCCGATCAACAATGTCGTGTTCAAGAACATCGTTATGGAAGGCGTCGAAAACGCCTTCGTCATCAACATGTTTTATTTCTGCGATCCCGACGGAAAGACCGAATATGTTTATTCGAAAAAAGCTTTGCCTGTGGACGAAAGAACCCCCGCACTTGGGTCTTTCCGTTTCCAGGATATAACCGCAAAGGACACAAAGGTCAGCGCCGGTTATTTCTACGGGCTACCGGAATCACCCATTAAAGAAATCATTCTGGAAAACATCATTGTTGAGTATTCGGAAGAAGAGGTATACGGAAAGCCGGCGATGATGAGTTACATCGAGGACTTTACAAAACTCGGTTTCTATTTCAATAATGTTGCGAGCGTAAAAATCAAAAATGTCGCCCTTGCTGGCCAAAAAGGAGATAAATTCATTTTTGAAAATGTTCAGAAGATAGAAAACAATTAGGAGGTGTTTTTTTGGACTTATTCAGATTGGACGGCAAAATCGCTTTGGTAACGGGAGCTTCCTACGGAATCGGTTTTGCGATTGCGCAGGGCTTGCATCAAGCGGGAGCGAAAATCGCTTTTAACGACCTCAATCAGGAGCTGATTGACAGGGGTCTGAAAGCTTATGAAGAGGCGGGGATACCCGTCAAGGGCTATGTCTGCGACGTCACCAATGAAAAACAGGTTCAGGCAATGGTCAAACAAATCGAAAAAGACCTGGGCACGATCGACATTCTCGTGAACAATGCCGGAATCATCAAAAGAATCCCCATGATCGAAATGGACGCGGAGGATTTCCGGAAGGTCATTGACGTTGATTTAACCGGGCCTTTTATCGTTGCGAAAGCAGTCATCCCCGGGATGATAAAAAAGGGCGCCGGGAAAATCATCAACATCTGTTCAATGATGAGCGAACTCGGGCGGGAGACCGTCGCCGCCTATGCTTCGGCCAAGGGCGGCTTGAAGATGCTCACCAGGAACATCGCTTCCGAATACGGAAGTTTCAACATTCAATGCAACGGGCTCGGCCCCGGTTACATCGAAACCCCGCAGACCGCACCGCTCCGCACCCCGGATCACCCTTTCAATAAATTCATCATTTCCAAAACTCCGGCAGCGCGCTGGGGCAGGACGGACGACCTGGTCGGACCTGCAGTTTTCCTGGCTTCCAGGGCATCGGATTTCGTGAACGGACACATTCTCTATGTGGACGGCGGCATCCTAGCTTACATCGGAAAACAGCCTTAAACTGTAAAGGGGCTGCAAAATAATTATTATTTGAACGGCCTTAAACAAAGAAAAAGCCAAGGATTTATCAGATTTTTCTCTGATCGCCTTGGCTTTTTTAATCTATTCTAGTGTTTTTGGTGAACCACCTGTATATCATGTCTTCTTTCGAATGAGCACGATGTCCAATTGATCTTGGGTCCCATAAGACTCCTTGTTTTCAAATTGTATTTTGTTAATAATTCATTCAAATTCGGTAATCATTTTTTTGTTTTCAGGTTTAGTTTTGTTTATTAAAAGTCAACTATATTCAAAAAGATTAGACTTGCCTATAACAAATGAAGATGTTGAATACGCGGTTTTTGTGGATGGAGTAAAACGCAAATATTGTTATATGCACAAGATTTTGATTATGAAAAAAATGAAGGATATAATATAGAATTAAAACTAAATACTTCTTCTAAAACTGTAACAAAACAGGTTATTGATGATTGCCATTGTAATCCTAAATTATTATGGCAACAACTTGGTTCCCCAAATCTTTTAACACGGGAACAAGTGGAAGAAATAAAAGATAAATCAAAGCTTATAGTTGAAAAACAAGATTTCTATAGTGAAGATAATCGTACTATTATTAATATTAAACTGCGCACTAATGATGTTGTTTTACTGACTTTTGAACAATAAACAAGCAATAATGTATTAAGTAATTTAATAAAATGAACCAAAAGGAACTGTAAAGAAAAAAACAGCTTAAAAATAAAAGGTGAAGTTTTAAGAATTTACCTTGCTAACTTCACCTTTTTTATTAGGCATTGCTCAAATTAAATTGCCACTGAATTTAGAAATTACTTTTTAAATCTGATGATCCAGTCATCACTTTCCATAATCTCGTTAAAGAAATTGATCTTAATAAATTTTTCAAATAAGCAGAAACATTTCCCAGAAACCAGACAAGGACTCTTATGGCACCCAAAAGATTTTGGACATCTGCTCAGAAAGAAGACATGTGATACAAGCGGTTCAACCGCAGAAGGAAGGCTTTTAGCAATACTAGTTGCAATAGGAATGATCATAAGAAAATTTCAAATTAGGAAATATAGGGTGATTCAATAAGTTTTTTTAAGCTTTTCTTAAAAGACCTTTTTTCAGCATGCCTAAGGTAAGGATACAAAAACACAAGAATAGGGTAAAAAAGCCAAGGCGATCAGAGAAAAATCTGATAAATCCTTGGCTTTTTCTTTGTTCAGGGCCGTTCAAAAATACATTTTTTTACAGCCCCATTTTTTAGCAGCGTCTGCGGTTTTCAGTGAACAGGATGACGAAGGCCGCGACGATCGCTATGATCACGAAGAGCACGAATATTACGACGAGCGCGATGACGAAAATGTTGCCCGGACCCAAGCCAAGACTGAAAGGAATCAGAAACGAAAGGCCGAGCACGCCGCTTAAGAGCATGAAACCGAGAAAGAGAATTGCCGATCTTATGTTTTCACCCCCTTTCACCTGAAATCTAAAAGGGGCATTACCAATATATTCAGAACGGAAAAAAATGAAGAGGTATTCATACAATTTTTGAAAAAAAAGAATCCGAAACCGGATTCACTTAGAGCAATTCTGAGAATGCGAGGATGAAAGGCGCGACTCCCTTGACTTCGTCCGTTTTAATTTTTTCAGAAAGATAGTATTCCGCGGAGCCGTCCCGCCTCTCGTTGTCCAGCCCAGCGACTTCGCAGATTCCTCCGAGATGGTAGCCGGAGTCGTCCTCATAAAAATAATGTTTCAATGCCGCAGCAAAGATCTCTTTCCCCTTTTCAAAATATTCTTTGCCAAGAAAACCAAGGCGCGCGCCCTTCAAATAAGCGTAGCAGAGCATCATCGTCCCGCTTGTCTCCAGATAATTTCCTTCAAGTTCCGGCCTGTCGACGATTTGGTACCACATTTCGCGGCGATAGGGTTCGGCGCCCGCCACTAATTCCTGAAACATTGTTTCGATTTGTTTATCTTCCCTCAGCGCCAGCATTTCAATTAGCGCCATCGCCAGCCAACCGACCGATCGGGACCAGACGTTGGGGCTCCTGCCCGTGCTTTCATCCGCCCATTGCATGACTTTTCTTTCGTCATAGGCATGGAGATAGAGACCCCTCTCTTCATCAAAGAGGTATTTGCGGACATTGGTGAGCTGCAAATCGATGTCCGAGAGAATGTCATCCCGAGCGTTTTCCAGGGCATATTTTGTGAGGAAAACAAGTCCCATGTAGATGCCGTCCAGCCAAACCTGGTAGGGATAACGCTTTTTATGCCAGAAATTTCCCTCGGAAGTCCGCGGATGCCCCTCCAATTGCCTGTATAATGTTTCAATCGCGATGCGGTACTTGTCATCCCCGGTTTCCTCATAAAGCGAAAATAGGGCAATTCCCGGGGCGATATGGTCAATATTGTACTCCGATATTGAATAATTTTTGATGATTCCCTCCGTGGAAATCATGCTGTCATAGTAACTGCGCACGAAATCAAAATATTCCTTTCTGCCCGTCTTCTTGTAAAGGACGTAAAAAGCGTGCATCAGGATCCCGTCTTCGTAACACCAAGATCCGCCCTTATAGGGGGCGAACCTTTCCATGCGTTGTTCAATGTAGCGAGTGATCATAATGGATACCTTTCTTTCAATTTTTCTTTCCATTTCTTATACAAATCATGCTCAAAATCTGTTTTTGGTATAAATTTCAGGAATTCCGGGCTCATGTATTTATAATAGAGCGCAGGCAGGAGCAGGAGGGATTTCTCCAGATCAATTCCTTCAGAAAGGAGTTTTTCCATTGTTTCCGAAAACAAATCCGCTAGCTTGCGGTATTCGTCATAGAGCCTTTCGTCAGCGACCTGTAGGGCAAGGAAGCATGCTTGGGCGTAAGCAAGCGTAGCCTCTTTTTTTTTCGAGAATTCCTTCAATAATCCGCCCAGATTTTCGTAATTCCGGAAGTGGCGGTGGTAGCCGATGAAAAACGGGTGTTTATAAACCGATTCCGAAGAACTCAGTTCCTCATAGATTTTTTTTAAGTTTTTTTTCAGTCCGGGAGAAGGGGAGTTTTCGTATTTTTTCAGATTAATGAAAGAGCAAGGAAAAACAGTTTCACCCAAGCAATGCCTCAAATAATTATGGAAGAGATTCATGCTTTATCCTCCAATCTCCTGATGAATTCGCGACTTGTGGGGATGTCGTTTCCGGTGATGCCTTCGAAGATCAGAACGGCGTCCGGGACATGGGCTTTGATTTGCTTCATGATATAGGGATAATCCATCAGACCGCTGCCGAGCCCGACTTGTTTCAGCTTTCCGTCCTGAACGATGAAATCTTTCAGATGGATGACGGAGATCTTGTCTTTCAATAACGCGAGCGCCCGGTCCAAAATTTCTCGATGGTTTTGGTAATTTTCGATGTTCAAATAATTATAAAGATCGACGATGACCCAAAAATTATCGGAAGGAATATCGTCCAGGAGTCTCCGCAACAATTCCGGCTTATAAATCAAGTGGTTGTATGCGCCCTCAATCAGAACGCAGGCGCCCACCCCTTCCGCAAACCCCACCAACTCTCTTACGACCTCGCGCACTTCCAGGTAGGATTCTTCCAGGTGGTTCCGCGGATGGTAGGTCCAGGGAGAATCCATGTAGGAACCTGTTTCCGTGCCCACATAGGGGGTTCCGAATTGCCTTGCCATTTCCAGATGTTTTTTGAAACCCGCGATGTTGGTTTTCCGGTATTCGGGGTCGCTGTGCACCGGATTGAAATAAGCTCCGAGCAGGGCGATTTCGATGTCGTTTTTCCGGAAGGGTTCCATCATTTTTGAAATTTTTTCCTCATCCAAATCATGAATGTCGATTCCGAAGGATTTCTTGAGAACCAATTGAATGTGCGAAAAACCATGGGCTTTCGCCGTTTTCGCCAATTTTTCGGGAGTGTCTGCCTTGAGATCATGTCCGCGTATGCCTATTTTCATGGTGCCTCCTACAATTCGGATTTCCATAATTGCTTTGTTGATTATATTATAACAGTTTCACTGCGATTAGTAAACCTGAGGCAAAAAATAATGTTGGCCGATGAATATTTAGCCCTGTCATCCACATGAATGCCTCCCCAGGAGGCGATTTTTGCTGTTGACGTCCTGACAGAAATCAATCAGCTTTTGGTCCTGCGTGTAAACAAAATCGTGGAGGGATAGCCGCACTCATTCCCCGGACCTTTCTGATAGAAGTTTACAAAAACGACGTCGCAAAGGTCGGATTTATAACGGCGAATCAAACCGACCGCAAGGAGCCCTATCATAAAGAGGCAGCCTGATCTGCCTTTTTGTTTGGGAAAAAGATTTTCGGACGAAACTTGGTTTGAATTATTTACATGGATGTGTTATAATGCCTATGGTAAAGGATGGCTTGCTGCGAATTATTTCAAAAATCGACGCTTTTTCGGAAAAAACAAAGAAATTCCTTTACAACTTGATATAACTATGTTATAATACTTGAGTAAATTGCGTTGTGGAAGGAGGGACGGAGAAGAAATGCCGAGAACCGTAGTTCGCGAAAATGAAACAATTGAAGAAGCTCTTAAGCGTTTCAAAAGAGAGGTTTCTAGAAACGGCGTCCTTGCAGAAGCACGCAAGCGCGAGCATTATTTGAAACCGAGCGATGTTAAGAAAATGAAAAAAAGAGCTGCCAGAAGGCGCAGATCCCATTAAGCCGATAAAAGAACTTGATATAGATTGAGTTCTTTTTTTTTCATTTGCTTATTTTATGCACCCGTTTTTCATATAATTCTTTAGGTGAAATGTATGAAAAACGAAGCGATCAAACTTTCGATTTACGGAAACAAACGCATCGTGATTGAAAATTACCGCCGGCTTCTTGATTTGAATGAGGAATTGATCAGGGTCGACATTTACACAATCGTGGGCAAATTTTTGAAACTCACGCAAATGGACAGTTTCATGATCGAAGTCCTGGGGGCAATCCAGCAGATCCTGATCGAAGGTTGAAATGAAAAGATACCTGGTCACAACCGCGAAAGAAAATCTCGGCCATTTGAACCATTTTCGGATCAAGAGCCTAAAAGTATCCGACGAAAAAATCGAATTCATTACCGACGGGCGCAGTCTCTCGGGAATGGAAAAGCTTTTTTCTCTGGAATATCAGGACTTATACAAAACTAAATGCAAATCCTTCTTCAAGAAACATCTGATTACGCTCCTCGGGACGCTAATCATCGTCACCTCCTTGGTCATCCAGAGTTTCTCGGTTCGAAGAATCGTCTTCTCCGATCCCGAAACTTACAATCCCGAAGTCTTGGGCTACCTCGATGGGCGTTTCCGTCGCTTCGGTCCCTTTGCGTTCCTGGAAGGCAATCTTTCCGAAATCAACAAGGATCTCAGGAGCGAATTCTATCATTATGAATGGATCGGTCTCAGGAGGAAGGGCGCGACGCTCTATATCGACATTCGCGAAATAAAAAATGCTCCCCAGGAAGAAGATAAGACTCCGGGCTCGCTCTATGCCAAGGATTCCGGAATCGTGAAAATGTACCATGCGGAAAGGGGCGTCGTCCTCGCCCAAGAAGAAGTTTATGTTGAGAAAGGTGCGCTTTTGATCAGCGGGGAGATTGCGGGCTATGACAATCGGACCGAACTCGTCCGCGCCAAGGGCTGGGTGCTGGCGGAAGTGTTGAAATACCACGATTATAAAATCTTGAAAGAGAAAAAGGAAACAATCCGCACGGGGAAGGTAGAAATCAAGAAGCAGTATTATTTATTTTCCCGCCCCTTGAACAAACCGAGCACATCCTTTCCGGATTTTGAAAGCGAGCTTGGGGAAGCAAGGTCGGTCGGATTTCTGAAAATTCAGGAAATATATTTTTTTGAAACGAAAACGGTCAAAACCGTCTATTCCCCTGAAGAGGCGGTCCGCCATGCGAAGTCGGAAGTCATCAAGGAATTCAGGAAAAACAAAGTGAGCCCCCACGAAAAAATAATTTATAATAAATTGGTCAAAATAGAATTCGACGGAACCTATTACCGCATCAGGCTGATTGTGAAAGCGGAGAGGAACATAGCGGAATTCGTTCCCTTTTCAAACTAGTGACATTGTTTTTACGCTATGGTATAATATAAGAACGGGACGGTAAACTAATGAAATACAAAAGCATTTATCGATTGAAAGATCCACTCAACGAAGCAAGAATTGCGGGACCGAACAATAAATTCCTGCATCTAATCGAAGACTATTATCGGGAAGAAATTTTGATGAGGCTTGCGGAAATAAAGATCAGGGAGGATTCCGAAAACGAAGAAATTTTGGTTTCTTTGTTTTCGCTCCTCGAAGAGATTTTCGAGCATGGGAATCTCACCGAAATCGATCTTGTAAGCATTTTGAATAATTTCCGGTGCGAAAACACCAACGAAATCCTCGAACTCTTTCTAAACAAAAACATCCTCATCACCACCCATACCGGGAAGACGATTTATCCGAAAACGCTCAACCAAAAGTATTATCTCTCCGCTTTGGAAAAGAATGACATCATCTTTGCGGTGGGTCCGGCCGGAACCGGGAAGACCTATCTTGGTGTTCTGTTTGCGGTCACGAAACTCAAAGCCGGCGAAGTCAGAAAAATCGTGCTCGTGCGGCCGGTTGTGGAAGCGGGGGAGAAGCTTGGGTATCTGCCGGGCGATCTGAAGGAAAAGGTCGATCCCTATCTCGTGCCCCTCTATGACGGGCTCTATGAAGCCCTGGGCAAGGAACAGGTCGACAAATTGATCGAAAAAAGGATTGTGGAAATTGCCCCCCTCGCTTACATGCGGGGACGGACGCTCGAAGGCGCGGTGGTGATTTTGGACGAAGCCCAGAACAGTTCGCAGATGCAGATGAAGATGTTCCTCACGCGCCTGGGTTACGGCTCGAAAATGATCATCACGGGGGACATCACCCAGATTGACCTGCCCGATCAGAATTCCTCGGGACTGGTGCAGGCTTTGAAGCTCCTTGAGGGGATCAAGAACATCCAAATCTGCCATTTTGACCGGCGCGACGTCATGCGCCATCCCCTTGTAGAAAAAATCATTGAAAGATATGAAAAGCATGAAAATAAATCTCTTCAATAATTACGGAAAAATCAGCTTTGATTCTGAAAAGATCATTTCCGCGATTGCAGACTATTTTTCTGAACTGGAGGAAGCCGGAGTGGTTTTGGTGGATGCGGAGGAAATCCGTGCCCTCAACAGGGAATATAGAAAATCCGACCGCGCAACCGACGTGCTTTCCTTCCCCGCGGACGGGGATTACCTTGGGGACATTTTCATCTGCGTTGAGAAAGTTTTCTCCCAGGCAGAAGAATACGGGCATGCTCCGGAGCGGGAATTTGCCTTTTTGGTGGTGCACGGACTCCTGCATTTAAAGGGTTATGATCACTGCACGGAAGAAGAGGAAAGCAGGATGATTGCGAAACAGGAAGAGATACTGAACGCCATAAATTATCGGAGGAATGTATAAATGGACGACAAACTTTACGAAGCGGCATTGAAAGCATATCACAATGCCTACACGCCCTATTCCAAATTCAATGTCGGCACCGCGCTCTTGCTTGCGGACGGGAAGATTGTTTCCGGAAGCAATATTGAGAATGCCTCATATGGGCTGTCGAACTGCGCGGAAAGATCGGCGCTCTTTGCTGCTTATTCCCAAGGATACAGAAAGCAGGACATTAAGCGGATGCTGGTCATTGGCAGCACCGACCGGCCGATTTCTCCCTGCGGTGCTTGCCGGCAGGTGATGAACGAACTCATCGATCCGGAAGTCGAAGTCGTGCTCACGAATTTGCATGGAGACAAAAAAATCATGAAGGTAAGGGAATTCCTCCCCTATGTCTTCTCGGACGGAGATTTGGATGGGAGAGTTTAAATCCGGTTTTGTTGCCATTGTCGGTCGGCCGAATGTCGGCAAATCTACCTTGATGAACGCGGTTCTCGGAGAAAAGATTTCGATCATCAGCCCGAAACCCCAGACCACGCGCAACCGGATTCAGGGCATTTACACGAGCGCAAGCGAACAGATCATTTTCATCGACACTCCCGGCATCCACAAACCCCTGCACGGCCTCGGTGAATTCATGAACAAGGAAGCTCTGCTGTCTTTCCAGGGCGTCGACTTGATTCTCTACATCGTGCCCGCGGACGCGCCCTTCGGCAGGGGTGATGAATTCGTCATCTCGCAATTCAGGAAAGTCGACACGCCCGTTTTTTTGGTCTTCAATAAGATAGATCTTGTAAAAGATAGGTCGGATCTGATGGAAAATGTCCTGAAATTCACCGAAAGTTTCAATTTTTCCGAAGTCTATTACATCAGCGCCCTGAGGGGAGAAAACACCGACAAACTCATGGAAGGCATCATTTCCTATCTTGAGCCGGGGCCGATGTACTATCCGCCGGAGCAGAAGAGCAATTACCCCGAACACTTCATCATAGCGGAAATAATAAGGGAAAAGGTGCTCACGCTTACGGAAGAAGAGGTTCCCCATTCGGTGGCGGTGGTTGTTGAAGAGATCGGGACGGATGAGGAAAACCCCCAGCTTGCGGACATCAGGGCGGTGATTTATGTCGAGCGAACCTCGCAGAAAAAAATCATCATTGGCGCCGGCGGAAAAATGATCAAAGAAATTGGCTCCCGCGCCCGCCAAGAAATCGTCATGCTCCTCGGCCAAAAGGTCTTTTTGGACCTCTGGGTCAAAGTTGAAAAGGACTGGCGGAACAGGGATGCCGTGCTCAGAAGACTCGGTTACAGGCCGGAAAATTAATCATAATTTTTGTATAAATGCATTGTTTTTTGTCAACATATTATTGAAGGAGGAATAATATGATTGACAAAAATTTAAAAAAATTCATCGAAACTGGAAAGGTTAAGGATTATCTGGATTACAAGCGGCAGCAGCGCGCGAACGCTGAACTGGCCAAGGAAATTACGGACGGAGTGAAAAATGGAACTAAGAGAGGGGATAGTGGTTAAGTCCCAGAAATACCAGGAAAATTCAAAAATCATCACGCTTGTGAATTCCGATGGCCTCGCTTCCTTTCTGGTCCGGGCTGCCGGCAAACTCAGGAGCCGGAATTTCGGTTATTCGCAGGTTTTGACCAAAATCGGATATGATTTTCATCAACGCCGCAATTCTTTCGACATTCTCACCACCGGAAAAGTCATCGACAGTTACAAAGGAATTAAGTCCGACATCAACAAACTCAACGACGCTTTGTTGATCCTTGAAATTACGAATCAACTCAGCATGCATCTTTCCGATTTCAATACTTTCTATCAGTTTTTAGATGAAATCTTGTTTCTCCTCGATCAAAACTATCATCCCTATTATCTGCTGATTTTTAGGGTGAAACTCCTCTATCTCCTCGGCATCGGCCCCGTCTTTTCCAAATGCGTGCTTTGCGGGGAGAGAGACAACCTGATCGGTTTTGATTTTCTAAAAGGGGGAATGAAATGCGCCACTTGCGCAAGCAACGCCGGCATTTACCATAATCAGGAAGTGATTCAACTCTTGAGGTTGCTCTATCTCACCAAACTGGAAGACCTGAGTTTTGAACTCTTAAAAAAGCTTCCGGATCTGACCACGGAAACCTCAGCCTTCCTGGACCGCTATTACGAGCATTTTCTTGGGTTTAGGAGCAGGGCCTCAAGAATCATCAAAAAGATGAAAATATCTGGGAATTGATTGAATTGCAATCAATTCTTTTTTTTGAATGAAAATGGTCCCAATTGTCAAATGTGTATTCACATTTTTACACATCTATGTTATAATACAAATGTTTGAAAGCAACGGAACAAAGGAGGTAAATTGTGTTCATCAAAAGCAAAGGAACGCATATACCGGAACACAAAGGGCACAAGGAACTAAGCACCTCTGCGCCCGTTTTTGAGTATCTTGCTCCGGAATATGTCTACATTCCTTTAGTCGAAGCAAACACACCCTGCGAAGCATTGGTCAAGGTCGGCGACAAAGTCAAGGTCGGACAAGTTGTCGCAACCAAAAAAGGAAGATTTCCCATCAACCTCCATGCTTCGGTCAGCGGCGAAGTTGTTTCCGTTAATCAGAAGATGTGGCATTGCTCGGGAAGATTGGTTCCGACAATCCAAATTAAGAACGATTTCCAGGAAACGAAAATTGAAACCAAACACAATGACGTTGGTTCTTTGACCAGAGAAGAAATCATTGCCATCGTCAAGGATGCGGGTATCGTCGGTCTCGGGGGCGCTAGTTTCCCCGCATATGCGAAGTACGAAACGGATTGCCAGATTGATTATGTGATCCTGAACGCCGCCGAATGCGAACCCTATCTCACAGCAGATTACACGCTATTGACCCATCATTTGGATGCAGTCCTCCGCGGCTTGAAATACATCATGCGAGCCGCCGATTGCAATCGCGGCGTCATCGCCATCAAAGCCAACAAAAAAGCTTTGATCGAAAAGATTAAGCTTGCGATAGCTGAAGAAGAGAGCTTAAGTTTATTTTTATTGAAGGACGTTTATCCCGCCGGATGGGAGAAATACATCGTGCAGAGGGTGACCAATAGGGATTATAAAGGGCTGCCCAGTGAGGCCTGCGCCGTTGTGAACAATGTCGGCACGGCGCACGCGATTGCACGCGCTGTCGAAGAGAACCAGCCCCTGGTCGATAAAATCCTCACCGTCACCGGGGAAGGCATCAGGCATCCCCAGAACGTGCATGTAAAAATCGGGACGAACATGCGTGAAGTCGTCCAAGCAATCGGAGGCTATGCGTCCGATTTGGGTGAGGCTTATTTCGTCGCCGGCGGCCCCATGACCGGAAAAGCAGTCGCCTTCGACACCCTCATCGTGAACCGCGCTCTGACCAGCGTCGTCGTCATGCCCAAGGACATCAGGGAAATCAATCCCGAATGCATGGGCTGCGGAAAATGCGGCGAGGTCTGCCCGGTCTTCCTTTCGCCCATCGTAATCAAAGAGGCGCTCCAGGACAATGAAATTAGCAGTATCGCAGAACTCAGACCCGAACTCTGCATGGAATGCGGGCTCTGCTCATACATCTGCCCGTCCAGAATCGAACTGACGGATTCGGTTGTCAGAGCAAAAAATAAGGTATTGGCAGCAAGGTGATGAATATGTTGGAAAACAAGAAATTTACGATGCATAAAGCGCCTTTCATCAGGAAAGCGGACCATGGCGAAAACACCACGGTGATGATGCGCGACTTCATGATTGCGCTCGCGCCCCTGATCATTTTTGCCTGGGTAAAAAACGGTCTGCTTCCGTACATCGCGGATAAGACCAATTTCTTCGGAATGCTCTATCCCCTACTCCTCGTTTTGGTCGGAGCCGCTTCCGCATTCCTCTTTGAATTCCTGTGGTATTATTTCATCATAAAAAAGGAAAAAGTCTGGATCAGCCTTGCGAAGAGCTATCCTTTAATTCCGGGGATTCTCCTCGGGATGATCGTTCCCGTCTCGACGCCGCTTTGGCTCGTCGTGATCGGAGTTTTCTTCGCCACCGTCGTCGGCAAACTCCTCTTCGGAGGCTTCGGAAATAACATCTTCAACCCCGCCCTCCTGGGTTATCTCTTCCTGACCTTCGCCTATTTCGGGGTCATGACCGGAAACAACGCCGCCATCGGCGCGAACAGCTATTTCAACGCTAAGGAAGTCGCGGATGCCGTCTCTTCCGCCACCCCCATGACCGTCTTCATGGGCGACAGAGTCGGATCCGTCAATCTTCTGATTGAAAAATACGGTCTTTTGAAGATGTTCCTGGGATTCACTCCGGGCGCGCTGGCAGAAACAAGCGCACTGCTCTGCCTGCTTGCTTTCATTTTTCTCACAATCAGAAAAACAATCGACTGGCGCATCCCCACAATCTATGTCGGCAGCGTCTTTGTTCTGACCTACATCATCGGCGCGATCAACGGTTATGCGGGAACTTTGAACTATGCGCTCTTTGGAGTCCTGAACGGCGGATTGATGTTCGGTGCCGTCTTTATGGCGACGGAACCTGTGACCAGTCCCAGAAACCCGAACGGCGTCATTCTCTATTCCTTCGGACTGGGCGCGCTCACCGTGCTTTTCCGTTTTGCGAGTTCCATGCCTGAAGGAGTTGCGACTTCAATTCTGATCATGAACATGTTCACGGCCGCGCTTGAGCGTTTCTCCGCGAAACTCCGCGTCGAACCCAATAAGCGCAAAGTCGTAGTGAGCTATGCTCTCATCGGCTTGCTTTTTGCCGGCATCGGCACTTTGGCGGTTGTAAAAAACATGCCGAAACATATTGAGTTTGTTGAAACGGAGCAGGATTTCTCGACTTTCAATTTCAAATATAAATTCCTGATCGGTGGAGAAGAAGTGGTTGTGGAAGCGGATAAGGACGGAAACCTTCTTTCCGATGTCGATGAGGGAGTGAGGGCTGAAATTGAAGCGCTCGTCTCTGAAAACCAACCCGAAGAATTCATCGCGAGCAAAGAAGGCAACAGCATCACTGTGCAAACGAAAGCATACGGGACGAACCCCCCGCTTCTCACCAAGGTCACCTATGATCCGGAAACCCTTGAGATTACCGCTTTTGAAGCCGACACCAGTTCTGAAACTTATGAATCCCCTTACAATGAAAAATGGAACAAAGAAGGGAACGACGTCCATCCTGACGAAGCACTTCCCAACCAGATTCTTGAAAACCAAGATGATTTGGATAAAGTGGAAGCCGTGACCGGGGCAACGATCACCAGCAACTCCCTCATCAGAG
>FZPS01000215.1_pt31 | contig 30113 bp, 26 predicted proteins | sample 1817821 | NCBI WGS metagenome assembly FZPS01 (sample SAMEA104158645, study PRJEB21678) | metagenome | place: Germany | collected 2015-04-21
GAAAAAAAGATTTTTTTGGTGGCGATCAAATTCTTTGGCATAGTTCATACAATCCAGCAGGATGCCCTCCATGTTTTTCCTTGGGTTAATTTCCTCCCCTTCAAAGGGCTGGTCTGAATAGTAGTCTATGCGAAAGGTATCAAAATTTTCCTTTTCCAGCAGCTTATGGAGGTTGGATTGCTGGTATGCCTTATCTATTAGACGCTGTTCAAAACAGCTACACCGTTTATTGCCTATAAAGCCGGTATCCTTGCATTTTTTACAGGAGTAGGAGATATCTAGATAGTTGACAGAATATCCATTGGCTACCAATAATTCTGCCCGCTCCATTTGCAGATCGATGCTCCTTTCCTTTAGGTTCTGCACCAGTCGGCCGATCTCCTCGGGTTTAGCCTGGGCTGCCTTTACAATCTGAACACCCAGCAGCCTCAACTCCTGTTCTATCTGTGTTAAACGGGGGATTTTTTGATATAGGGATTCCTTACGAAGGCGTAATTCCCTTTGAACCCGTTCCCTCTTTTCTCTATACTCTTCCATTACCTCAGCGATCAGTGAACTACTCACCTACACCACCCCTATTTCTCTTTAGTAGTTTTTTTTCTAAACGATCCATATCGTAGTTATGGTCTAAATCCAATCGGTTGCTCTTGCCCTTGGATGATGGATTCTTAGAGAAAGTGGTTTTTTTGGATGTCTTCCTTTCTTCTCTTTGGACATCCTCTAAGCTGATGTACCCCTTCCCATGCCAATCGGTAATAATCCGATCTACATATCTAAAATTAGGCTGGGGGATGGCAGTAGTTCTAGCACATGCCTCATGGATCAATTCCAGGTCCATCTTAAATTCGGAGAACCACTTGTCCATGATTTCCTCCTCCTTCTGGGTAGGCGGTCTTTTAAATCCCAAATAGGACATGACTTTAAAGTACCGTTCCCACTTCTCCCGGTGGGACACCATAAATTTTTCGGCATCCTCTGGGCTTTTAACACCGGCGTTATACCAATTCAAGGCTACTTTTTTGAGATATGCCAGCTCCTTCCGTCCTCGATTGAAACAATCCTCCAATAGGAGGACGATTACTTCAGGACTAAAGGAGTACTCAGTCATCCATTCATGGTAGAGGGACATTTCTATGGGACTTAAGGGGCGACCCATCATTTTTTCTATGACATCATGCATTTCCCGAATCCTATTATCCCTTCTGGAGTCGATGATCTCTTTTACACCAATCTTTGGCGGCTGAGTGGCTAGGCTAGAGGTATTTAACACCACCTCCTTGATATTTAAAAAGGTGATGATACTCTTCCCTTCCTCCGAGGAAGTTCTATGGATAATCCCCTGTTTCTCCCAATATTGCCAAGCTTTTACCACATCGGATTCCAAAATATCCAGGGTTTTAGCAATGACTTCATTGGAAATGTGTTGGGGGGCATTTTGAAAACAAAATTTTAATCCCAGAAGGTAGACCTTGACAAAGTCTCCCGGTGCCTTGGGGAGGTAGTGGTTAATAAAAATATTTTCGATGGGAGTGATGCCCAGATCGTCGTTGTTGATACCTATCTGAAATTGAACCATTGGAAACACCTTCCTTTAAACCGGGGATCTTCCCTTTTAGGTATTACTATTATAGCATACCTGGATGGCTTTTTTGTTTCTATAGAAATATAAAAATCGCGTGTGGTATGGAATACTGGTAAAGAAAAGAATAATTTTTTAAAAATTTCATAATTATGAAGTAGTGGACAAACTTTAAAAGAAAAAAATTTTAAAATGTATTTTGAATTAACAGAAAAATGTGGTAGACTATAATCGTTAGTTAATAAATCTTTACAAATATGTTACAACCTACATAAATCATTTACAAAAACTGGTGAAAAGGGGATGGGATGGTGAAGGAAAGTTTAGAGGAGCTCAGGGATAGAATAAAGGAACTTTTTAATGGCGCCATTAAGAAAAGTTTAGGGGAACTCAGAGGCAAAACAAAAGATCTTTTTAATGACACCATGAAGGACAAGTTGGTTAGGAATAAATATAAGATCACATTAACCTTAACCGCTTTGATCGTGGGATCCCTTTTCATTTTGGGTGCTTACCAAGCCGGGAACTGCCTTAGTGTAACATTCAACGGTAGGGAGATTGGTTTGGTTAAGTCGGAAAAAGACTTCCAAGAGGTTCTCCTTCAAGTGAATGAAGAGGTGAACCAAAGTATGGGGGAAGGGATTCGCTTTAACCAAGAAGCCTCCTTTGAAAAAGCCCGACTGGGGGATGGTCGCCTTTCATCGGCAGAGGATCTAAAGGCAGCGATCTATGATAACATCCAACTTAAAAAAAGTGCTGCAGCCATCCGGGTTAATGGAGAGGAGATCGTGGTAGTACAGGACAGGGAGACAGCAGAAGAGATCCTGGACGAGATTAAGAAACCCTATTCCAATGCCAAGGACAATGTTGAGGTTAAGCAAGTGGATTTTTCGGACAAGGTAGAAGTGGTGGAAACTCAGGTCTCATTGGAAAAAATTCTTCCTAAAGAAAAGGCGCTGACCTACCTTCAGCAGGGGACCGATGAGGTTGAGGTTTATCAAGTGGTTTCAGGAGATACCACTTGGGATATCTCAAGAACATTTGGATTGGGGCTTCGAGAGATTGAGATGGCAAATCCCGGAATTGATCTAGAGAATCTTCAACCGGGGGATGAGCTAAATCTAACAGTTGCCAAACCCTTCATCGATGTTCGAACCATACAGGAGGTTACATATACAGAGCAGATCCCCTATAAAACCACATACAAGGATGATGGAAGTATCTATAAAGGACAGCAAAGGGTTGTAACCCCAGGGAAATATGGGACCAGGGAAGTAAGGGCAGAGGTAACCTATGTGAACGGCGTAGAGGAGTCAAGGAACATCCTGGAGGAGAAGGTTCTAAAGGAACCTACAACCCAGGTGGTTGCAAAGGGGATCAAGCCTATACCCCCCGCCCAGGGAACCGGGAAGTTTAAACGCCCTACCTCGGGAAGGAATCCCGGACCCTATGGAAGATTTGGAGCACGCCGACCAGGGGGCAGAAGACATAATGGGATTGATATTTCCAACCGTACAGGAACCCCGATCTATGCTTCTGACGGCGGCACTGTGACCAGCTATACTGGCTATAGGAGTGGCTACGGCTATGTGGTTGAGATCAACCATGGGGCAGGCTATACATCAATATATGCCCACTTAAGCAAGGTCTTGGTCCAGCCTGGGCAAAGGGTGGCAAAGGGTGATTTAATCGGAAGGATGGGAAGCACTGGGAGAAGCTCCGGACCCCACCTACACTTTGAGATTAGAAAGAATGGAGTTCCCAAAAATCCCTTTAACTACATTAGGTAATATATAGGATAACATGAATAGAACCCCACCGAAATAAGGATGGGGTTCTTTTTATGTTAGGGGAGGTTATTCAGTAATAGGGTAGAAAACAGGCGACCATAGGGATGCTTTAATTTAAGTTGGTTTTTATCAATTTGAGAATCTTTCTTTCTGCCGGGAAAGAATTCCATACAGGGGTTTATAGAGGATGAGTGCCAGGATAAAATTGGAGAACCCGTGGACGATATCGAAGGGGATGCCCCTGATCCAATAGTTCACACCATATGCCCAACCATAGAAGAAGGATTCTGTAATGGCAAATAATAGGCCGAACAGTAGGCCGAACAGGCCTGCTAAAAGGGCGAAGCTATACTCATTTTTTGCGCCTCGCCCCAGCAACCAAGCAAGAACTACCAGGAGGGGCCAAACGAGGTAGTATGCCAATAGCCAGGTGTTCATACCATATATAAATATTTCCATGGTGGTAAATATAAAGGATACCAGAAGGGTTCTTTTGATCCCAAAGATATTGGCATAGAGGATGAATAGTAGGGTAACGATCTCCACATTTGGTATAAAGGATAGTGCCAATTTCCCCCCTGTAATGGTGGCACTAAGCAGACCGATGAGGGCGATCTCCTTGGGTTTTATCCTAGAAATTTCGTAGTTCAAAGGTGTACCTCTCCCCGTCTTTTATAGGGATCTCTTGGGGGCCTGTTTCTGCATCCTCACCATCCACCAACATATGGAAGTACTCACTTTCACTTTCCTTTGCCTCATAGTTCATCATCCCGGCGACCATGGTTCCAAAATCAAATTTGACAAAGCTGGCACCTAATTCTTCCTGATGCTCCTCTAATAGGGCCAATAGAAATTCATGTTGGGTACTATAGGTGAACTCCTCATGGATATTTTCCTTTTCAACGATGACCTCAACCACTACCTCCTTTTCTCCTTCAACTCCCTTAGGGGAAAGGAAGGTATTATAGCCCACCATCAGAAGTACAGCGATCAAGATGACACCAATAATCAAGCTAATTTTTTTCTTCACAAGAATTCCTCCTTTTTGTAATGGGTGCGCTTTGGGGAGGAGAAATAAAATACCCTTTCCTCATGGGAAAGGGTACTATTATTCAGACAACTATGGCATCCAAGGATGAACCACTTGAACAACACTCCATATCCCCGTGAAGCTTCCTTTTGTTCCTTCATATAGGCAGGTCTTCCGGCTCAGTATGATCGATCATTTTCGCCTTCCCAGTTTCCCAGTGGCATATAGAAAACAATCCATACCTTACGGCGGCGGGACCGCACAGGATTTACACCTGTTTCCCTTTTCATGCTTATAGAGCAACCTATACGATATATATTTTATTGTTAACTTTATTATACCAAATGCCGGAAATATTACAATAGGTTCTTTTCATCTCCCCCGTTAAGGTCCAGTTGGAGAAGGCGATGGATGTCCAGCATGCCCCTACCTTGGGCATTTTTCTCCGCATGAAGACTGGAGCAGGAAAGTTCCAGGGCTAATTTTACCTCAGAGGGGGTTAAAGCAGGATGTTTTTCCAAAAGGAGGGCAACGGCACCCGCCACTATAGAGGAGGAGGCTGAGGTTCCGCTGAAGGAAAGGTAGCCCCCTGGTTCCCCTATGGCCCGGTGGTAGGTGGAAGGGACCTCCCTTCCCGGAGCCACCAAATCGGGCTTTGCACTTCCATCAAAGGTGGGTCCCCTACTTGAGAAGGGGCAGATGTCTGTGGGATCCGTAGATACAGCATGGTTGGTATAGCTACCCACAGTAATTACCTTAGAGGATGTGCCGGGAGATGCAATGGATGCCCTATGGGGGCCGTTATTTCCTGCGGCACAAACCACGACCAACCCTTCATCCCATAATCTTTCTACCGCCATAATTAAGGGATCCTGCCCCAATGGGAAGGGGTGATAGACTCCAAAGGGGATATGTACTACCCGAATGCTATACCTGTCTCGGTTGTCGTGGACCCATTGTAAAGCGGATAAAACACTTCTAATATCCCCTGTTCCTCCCTGATTTAGACATTTTAGCCCGATTAGCAGACAATCGGATGCCAAGCCCCTGTAGGTACCCTTAGAGCCCAATCCGTTTCCCGCGATACATCCTGCACATAGGGTTCCGTGGCCGTGATCATCGTAGGGGGTCTCAGCATTATTGATAAAATCATGAAAGGTGAGTAGTCTTCTACGGGGTCGGATAAAATCCCCATGGGGATGAATCCCGGTATCCAAATGTGCCACCACTACTCCCCGACCGCTAACACCATAAAAATTAGGTTGATACTTTCCGGGGCCATTCAGTCCCCCTTGTATAAAAGCTTGCACCCTATGGTTGTAGGCGATATAACGAATGGATGGCATATTGGCGATCTCTTTGAGTTTGTCTTTGGGAATCATACCATAAAAGGCATTGATCATGGGGAAAAATTCAAGTTGTCTGCTGCCTTTTTTTAGTAATCTTTTTTCCACTATTGGAGCTTCCTCCCCCTCCTGGATAAGGAGGATTAAAGGGATGTGGGATAGGGGGTAGTTTCTTTTCCATTGAAGGCATGGTTCCATCTTTTTTTGAATACTTATATGAAAGGAGCTAAATAGAGAACCCTTCTTTTTCACAGTATTTCCTCCCTAAAATTTTGCTATACTATCAGCCTATGTTGAAGAAAGAATTTGGTGACAATTTGATCCTTCTATTGAACTTACTTAATAGTAGATAAGTCCAACTCCAGGACCTTTGCTGTAATATGTTCAAATACATGGTTAAAGGTAAAAAACTATAAATTTAAAGGGACAAATTTATAGATTAATCACAAAGGGTAAAGCTAATAAAAAGAGAATTGTAATCTTGATGTAAACGATTTTATCTGTGAAGATATTCTATAAATTTAATGCTTTCTTGTTTAACCTAAGTAGAAAAAGTGTATGATTATTTTAAGTGAATTTCCACAGGTTGTTTTTCTAAGATAGGAGTTAAGCAGTTTCTAAATTTTTCGAATCGATCCTTAAATGATAAAATCAAGAATCCGGTTAATCCCTCGAGATTGTAGAAGGAAATCATAAAAAAATGTAGAATATATTATTAATTAATGGATTCCAGACCAAATCCAATGTTCTTATTCTTTAGTTTGAACCTTTATTGCTCCGTGCAGTAAAGTTCAAATAAAGCTCAATTTGAGCGCTGAAATGAAGCAGATTTTGTTACCACATCCCTGCCCACAGGGAAAATAAAAAAAAGGGGGTTTTGCTGATTATGGCAAACAATGAAAGAAACGATGGTACAATCCGAAAAGGGGATTACTTGCCAGCCGGTAAGAAGCTGGTCCTAGGGATCCAACACATATTTACCATGTTCGGTGCCACTGTACTTGTGCCATTGCTCACGGGTTTAGATACCTCGGTAGCTTTGTTTGGTGCAGGTATTGGAACTTTGATTTTCCACTTGGCGACCAAGGGGAAAGTTCCAGCATTCTTGGGTTCATCCTTTGCCTTTATTCCGGTTATTATCTCAGTAGGTATGACTGGCGGAGTGGAGCAATTCAGCCCGGAGTACATGGCTAATCTCCAATATGCCCAGGGAGGGTTAGTCGCAGCCGGTATTGTTTATGTTATCTTAGCAATTATTGTTAAATTAGTAGGACCAGAACTTATTACTTCGATTTTCCCACCCGTTGTCACCGGTCCTATCATTATGGTTATCGGGTTAAATCTAGCACCTACCGCTATTGATATGGCTTCTGCCAACTGGCTCTTGGCGGTTATTTGTCTATTAGTGGTTACCATTGTGAACATCTACGGTAAAGGTTTTATTCGAGTATTACCGGTACTATGCGGCCTTGTGGTGGGCTATGTAGTATCTATTTTCATGGGTCTAGTGGATTTCAGTACTATTGCCGATGCTGCTTGGGTTGCTGTACCCAACTTTACCTTGGCAAAATTTAGTGGATCCGCTTTAACCATTATTGCACCCGTTGCTATTGTCACTGTGGTAGAGCATGTGGGTGATGTACTAGCCATCAGTGCTACCGTTGAGGAGAACTTCGTAGAGGATCCCGGGGTCCATCGTACTCTAATAGGGGATGGTGTGGCAACAGCGGTTGCTGGTTTGATCGGTGCTCCTGCTAATACCACCTATAGTGAGAATACAGGAGTTCTAGCCCTTACAAGGGTTTGGGAACCATCCATTATGAGGATTGCTGCGGTAGGCGCCATCATCATTGCCTTTATTGGTAAAATCGGTGCCGTTATTAACACCATTCCGGTGGCAGTAGTAGGTGGAATTTCCATCATCCTATTTGGTATGATTGCTGCCATTGGGGTTCGAACCGTTGTAGAGAACCAAGTAGACTTTACCGCATCTAGGAACCTGATCATCGCCTCGGTTATCCTAGTCCTAGGCATTGGTGGAGCGGTGTTCTCCATTCCACTTGGAGGAGATGCAAAAATAGAATTTGCAGGGATGGCACTTGCTGCGATCTTTGGCATCATCTTAAACAAAATATTACCACCAGCTGAATCGGAGAAACCAGCTAAAACTGATGAATAGTAGTGAACCATCTGCTTCATTTCACAACTCCCGCCCTGTGCGGGAGTTTTTATATCTATTAAAATGTGATATTCTAAAATTATGGAATAATTTGGGCACCCTACACAAGGTTTTTAATAATCCATTGGAGTTTATATACAAAGGTTTTTCCATGGTATTGTGGAAATATTATCAATAGTTTAGAAAAAAAACTATTTAAATCGATAAAATGGGGTAAAACTAATAATGGGCTTTGTAGAATAATAGGAATGGAATGAGGTAATTGTCGAAGGAGAGGGATATGATAGCCGGAATCATTCTAGCATCAGGCTGTCCAAAAGATTTGGGAAGAACAAACTGCTATTGCCCTTTGGAGAACAGCGGCTGATTGAACATGTTATTGATCAAGTGAAGCTGTCCCGACTTAGAGAGATCTATTTGGTATATGGTCAGAGGGAGCAGGAATTTTTAAATATTGGTAAGAAGAAAAAGGTTTCACTGATCTATAACCCAAATTTTTCCATGGGTCAGAGTGAGGCGGTAAAAAAGGGGGTCCAGGTATTGGCTGGAAGGGCTAGGGGGATCCTATTCCTCTTGGGGGACCAACCCTTTGTCAATCCCTGCACCATCAATAGGATGTTGGCTTGCTTTGATGACCATCCTGATGCCATTATCCTGCCTATGTACCGAGGAAGTAGAGGGAATCCGGTGCTATTTAGCCAGCGGTTCTTCGATGAGATGTTAGAATTAAAAGGAGATCAAGGAGCGAGGAGCATCATCCAAAGATATCCCCAGCACCTTATCCCTATTCCCATTGAGAATGGGATGGAATTGTTGGATATAGACGACCAAGGGGATTATTACAAAGCCTTGAATTGGATGGACAAAATGGTTCGGGGCAAGCATAAGTCGCGCTTTAGTAGTGAAGTTTAGGTGTATGGGGAACCCATGGACCTTGGAATGAATGCGTTTACAATACGGAGGAGTGAAGAGGTTTGCTAAGAAATGCTGGTATAACAATTGAAAAGGCATTGGAATTAAGTGCTTTAAAGGGTGCCAAACTTATTGCCGGTGAGCAGGGGAAGCACAATGTCATTACCCATATCAATATTATGGAGGTTCCTGATATAGGGGACTGGGTGAAAAGTGGTGAACTTCTTCTGACAACAGCATACTCCATCAAGGACAACCCTGAGGCCCAAAGAGAGTTGATCCCAAAACTCCATGAAAAGGAATTAGCCGGAATCGCCATCAAGCCAAGAAGATATATAACAAGCATCTCCCAGGAGATGGTGGATATGGCAAATGAATTAGGATTTCCTTTGATCGAACTGCCCTATGAGGCCTCCTTTACGGACATCATGAATCCCATATTGGCAGAGGTCCTCAATAAGCAGGCTGCCTTGCTTACAAAATCCGAGGAGACCCACAGAGAATTGATGAATATACTTCTTGCCGGAGGAGACTTAGGGGATATTTCTGCTGCCCTGGCCAGGATGGTTAAAAATCCAGTGGCCATACAGGATCAATTATTCAACAGCACTTTGGTCGCACTCAATGGGGAGGACCCCCAATTAAAGGAGGAGCTGGAGAGGAAGCTAGAGCAGCCCTGGGAGATCTCCTCCAGATACTATCAGCTTCATAGACATCAGCGTTTTGAAGATGAGATTATGGGCAGAAAGCTAAACAAGATTGCCATGCCAATTGTTGCCGGTAATAAGACCTATGGCTTTATCATGGTTTGGGAAGTCAATGGGGCACTGGAAGCCATTGATATTCGGACCATCGAGATCTCTTCGGCCATTGCAGCCTTGAACATTATGAAGAATAATTCGGTTATAGAGGTAGAGAAGAGGCATAAGATAGAGTTCATAGAGGATCTACTATCCCCAGATGCCAATGTACATAAATCCGCCATAGAAAGGGGCCCCATCTTTGGACTGGAGTTCGCCAAGGACTATTTAACCATTATTGTCAGCCTGAATGACTTTGAAAAGGCCTTTAAAAAGACGCCAAATAATGCGGAGTTTATTCAACAATATAAAAGTAAGATCCAAAGGGAAATAGAGGATATCACAAAAAGACAAAATCAACATATTATTATGGGGGATAAAGGGGATAATATTATTATCCTTTTAGCTGTGGAGCCGATGTCAGATGCCAAGAAGATAAAAAAGGAGAGCACTGCCCTTGGCAAGGAAATGGCTAAAGGGATATCGGAAAAGTTCCCTGACATCAATTTTACCATCGGGATTGGCCGCTACTATTCCAAGATGGAAGAATTATTCCGCAGTTATGAGGACGCCAAAAAGTCCATTACCCTGGGGAAATTTTTCAACCAACATCAAGTGATACATTTTGATGATCTTGGCATATATCGTTTGCTATACTACGAGAATATGAAGCCGGAGCTCATCCGTTTCTATAAAGAGACCCTGGAACCACTGGTAGAGTACGATCGTGCCAAGGATACAGAGCTTGTAAAGACTCTCCAGGCATACTTTGATAACAATGGAAATTTGAAGAGGATTTCCAAGCAGCTTTTTACCCATTATAATACCATACTTTACAGGGTTCAAAGGATTGAGGAGATCTGTAATATCAATTTACAGAATGCCCAGGAGCGTCTTAACTTGGAGATCGCCCTAAAAATAATGTATATCCTTGAGCCGGATCAAAGACTAATATAGTAAGATAACAAAATATCCCTCCCTTTACCCTGATTCTTTATGAAATATCTATAAAGGTAAATGTCTTTATAAAAAAGAATACTAGAAAAGAAAGTCAGAATAGCGGTGGAAGCCGTAGTGAAAAAGTAGGGATGAGGATAGAAGCCATGATGTTAAATGCAGTTAGTATAAGCACTAAAGTGGAGGATATGATTCAGGGAAGGGATATGGATGGATTTGTACATTCCATCTTTGACAATGCATGCAACATTCAGCTACAGGATAATGACCTTATCGGGTTGATCTCTAGCACTTACGGGGATAACCCCTATAGTATTTCCATCCAACTGCCGGAAAATCAGACCATGCGTGATCTACCCATCAAGCAAGGGATGAAGATTATTATCAATGGGGAACGCATCCGCTCTGTTATGGGGAGTTTTCATATCAGTCTTCAGGGAGCGACAAGTTGGGACCCCTCCCTACCCCATCAATATGAACACCTTGTGAATAGGACACAGATAAAAAATAATTTTCGTACCATCATGAGGGTTCTCTTAGAGAAAGGAAATTTTCAAGGTATAGGTCCCATCATACTTGAGTATCCTGAGATTATAGAAACTTATAACTTTCAAGGGTACAAGAATAGTATTGTGGGGAACCACTACTGTTCCTTTATATCGCCTAGGATTAAGGAATTTGTCTTTGGTGTGATCCATAGGGACAGGACGATCATCGATAACATGCTGGCTAGAATCGTTGGCTTTGGACCGGGATTGACTCCCTCTGCCGATGATATGCTGGTGGGACTGATGGCAGCACTTTACTATTTAGCTAGTTATCATGGGATAGATGTGGAGGTGATCCCCTATTTTAGAAAGCGGTTAAATGATGAACTTATCAACCAGACCACCTTGGTAAGCGGTCAAATGCTGAAGGCAGCAGTCCAGGGTGAGTTTGCAAGGAGTTTAAAGGACCTATGCATAGCCATGATTACCACAGATGATAGAAGGACCATTGAAGGGGCGACACAGGAAGCTATAAACTTGGGTTCCACCTCTGGGACCGATACTGTGGTTGGGTTATTACTAGGCGCCTATGCCTTAAATCAATTCAATAATTAGAATCAGAAAACTAAAGGAGGATAATAGATGGGCGTACATGTTCAAGTAAAGAAGAATACCTACTATGATTCAGTAACACTCATGATTATTACCAAGGAAGTAAAGAATGTTCCGGGGGTAAAGGAAGTTCTGGTAGGGATGGCAACCGATCTAAATAAGGAACTGACTGAAAACCTGGGATTGATGACACCCGAGATCCAAGGTTTAACCATTAACGACTTCTACATCGCTGTAGATGCCGAGAGCGATGATGCATTCCAGCAAGCGGTGGCAAAGGTGGAGGAACTTTTGACCAAGAAGGCAGAAGCTCAGGCGGGGGACTATCAGCCGCCCACCCTTGAATCCGCTCTAAAAATGCAGCCTGCCTCTAACCTTGTCGTGATCTCCATCCCAGGGGAATATGCCGCTGAGGAAGCTAGGAAGGCATTGGATAAGGACCTGCATGTTATGCTGTTTAGTGATAATGTGCCAATCGAGAAGGAAGTGGAGCTTAAGAAGCTTGCCCATGAAAAAGGAAAATTACTCATGGGACCGGATTGCGGTACAGCCATCATCAATGGAGTTCCCCTATGCTTTGCCAATGTGGTAGCGGAGGGGGATATTGGTATCGTAGGTGCTTCAGGTACAGGGATCCAAGAGGTATCCTCTATCATAGGAAAGCTGGGCAGTGGGATTACCCAGGCAATCGGAACCGGTGGCCGGGATCTGAGAGCTGAAGTGGGTGGAATCATGATGATCGATGGGATCCGAGCACTTCAAAAGGATCCTAAGACCAAGGTGATTGTGTTGATCTCCAAGCCACCAGCAAAGGAGATCGAGGAAAAGGTGCTAAATACTCTGAAGGAATCTGATAAGCCAGCTGTGGTTCACTTTATCGGGGGAGATCCGGAGATTGCAAGGAGCTACGGTGCCTATGCAGGTTTAACCCTGGAGGACACAGCCTACAAGGCAGTAGCACTATCCCGAGGGGAAGAGGTTAAGGACATCCTGGACTTTACAGAGAAGAAAGAGGAATTGAAGGCGTTGGCAAAACAGGAGGCAGAGAAGTTCAGCCAAGGACAAAAGTATGTTCGTGGCCTATATTCAGGTGGGACCCTTGCCTATGAAGCCTTACAAATATTGCAAGAGAATGGCATAGATGGCTACTCCAACACCCCATTGAAGCCGGAGTATAAATTGGAGGATGCCTTTAAGAGTAAGGAGAACACTGTTCTCGACCTAGGGGAGGATGAGTTCACCGTTGGAAAGCCCCACCCCATGATTGATCCATCCACAAGGATTGATGTGATCATGAAGGAAGCAAGGGATCCAGAAGTTGCTGTTATCCTATTAGATTTTGTAATTGGATACGGTGCCAACCCGGATATTGTTGGAGAGATCCTACCCGGCATCATCAAGGGACGGGAGCTTGCCCAGAAGGAAGGACGACACCTCAGCTTTGTAGCCTTCGTATGTGGAACCAATGAGGACCCGCAGAATCTAAAGGAATGTGAGGAAAGGTTAAGGGCGGAAGGCGTCATAGTGCTACCATCCAATGCCCAAGCCGTACGATTTACCGAGAAAATAATTTCCAACATCAAATAGTGGAGGGATAATGATGGCGATACATGAATTCTTTGGAAAAGAGCTTAAGGTTATTAACATGGGACTGGAATCCTTTGCCAATGACCTTAGAGACCAGAAGGTAGAAACTGTTCATATGAATTGGAAGCCGCCTGCAGGGGGAAATAAAAAGATGATGGCCCTGCTTTCCAAATTAAAGTAGTTTAATGGTGTTTAAGAACACGGACTATGTCCGGTTAAATAAATAATAAGGAGGAACAAAGTTATGGTAATGCAAAAGATAGAAGAAGCGAATAAAAAGGCCGTAGAGATTATCTTAAATGGTCAACCTACCCTTGTAGGAATTGGAAAAGCTTTAGAAGTCGTTCCAGGAATGACTGAAAAAACATTATTGCATGCTGGTCCACCACTAACATGGGATAAGGCAAGCGGTCCCATGAGAGGGGCTATGATGGGTGCATTAATATATGAGGGCCTTGCCAAAAATATTGAGGAAGCGGAGGAGCTTCTAGCCTCCGGGGAAATCACCCTAGACCCATGTCATCATCATGATGCCGTAGGACCCATGGCAGGTGTTATGTCTCCTTCCATGCCTGTGTTTATTGTAAAGAATGAGACCTATGGTAACTATGCCTACTGTACTTTAAATGAAGGCCTGGGAAAGGTTCTTAGATTTGGGGCTTACCAAGATGAGGTTATAGAGAGATTAAAGTGGATGGAGAATGTGTTAGGTCCGGTTCTTAAGGAAGCCATTGAATTACATGGTCCTTACGACCTAAAAACCTTAATCGCTCAAATGCTTCAAATGGGCGACGAAGGTCATAATAGAAACAAATCCGGTACCGGTATGTTCATCCGAGCCATTGCTCCCTATGTAGCGGATACAAGTTTTGACAAAAAAGATATTGTAGATGTGTTAAGGTTTATGGACTCCAATGACCATTTTGCTCTAAACCTAACCATGCCTGCATGTAAGTGTACATTGGATGCTGCCAAGGGTATTCCTTATAGCACCATTGTCACCACCCAGGCAAGGAATGGTACCGAGTTTGGTATTCGTGTTTCCGGTATTGATGGCGGAAATCGATGGTTCACTGCTCCCGCTGAGATCATCGATGGACTATATTTCCCCGGATATTCCCAAGAGGATGCGAATCCAGACATCGGGGATAGTGTTATCACAGAAACCTGTGGCATAGGTGGATTCGCCATGGCGACAGCTCCGGCTATCGTTCAATTCGTTGGCGGTACTCCACAGGATGCAGTGAACTATACCACTTCCATGTATGAAATAACAACCGTTGAAAACAATGTCTATACCATACCCTTTCTAAACTTTAGGGGAACACCAACTGGTATCGATATTAGAAAGGTTGTAGAGACTGGTATTCGTCCAGTGATTAACACTGGTATCGCCCACAAGGATCCTGGAGTAGGTCAGGTGGGAGCCGGTATCGTGCATCCACCTATGAAATGCTATGAGGATGCCTTAGAAGCCTTTGTCCAAATGCTGGAGGAGGAAGGCTTAGTATAGAAAGCTTCAGGTTCAGTGGGTGATGGGCTCGCTGAACCTCTATTCAAGTATAATGAGGAGGTGAAGCCCATGGCAAAAAAACCACTAGAGGGCATAAAAGTTCTAGATTTAACCAGGGTGCTGGCAGGCCCCTATTGCACCATGATATTGGCGAATTTGGGCGCTGAAGTTATCAAGGTGGAACGACCGGGAACCGGAGACGATTCAAGGGACTATGGGCCCTTTGTCAATGGGGAGAGCATCTACTTTGTCAGTATCAACAGGGGTAAGAAAAGTATAGGTGTTAACCTGAAGAGTGAGGAAGGAAAGCAAGTTCTATTGGACCTGGTAAAGGAAGTGGATGTACTTGCTGAAAACTATCGCCCTGGAACCATGGAAAAACTTGGGCTGGGCTATGATAGATTGAAGGAGGTCAATCCAAGATTGATCTATGCCGCCATGTCCGGCTTTGGTCACACAGGTCCCTACTCACAACGAGCTGCCTATGACATGATTGTACAGGGCATGGGTGGGATCATGAGCATTACAGGACTGCCCGGAGGGGAGCCTATACGAGTAGGAACATCGATAGGGGATATTACCGCAGGCCTAATGGGAGCCATAGGAATTCTTGCCGCTCTCCATGGAAGATTGGCTACCGGCAAGGGACAGAAGGTGGATGTGGCCATGCTGGATGGTCAGTTGGCAATATTGGAAAACGCCATTGCAAGATATACCTCAACAGGGGAGATCCCGGGACCCTTGGGAACCAGGCATCCATCCATTACACCCTTTGAGGCCTTTAAAACAAAGGATAACTGGGTCATCCTAGCCATAGGAAACGATGCCCTATGGTCTCAATTCTGTAAGCTGGTACAGAGGGAGGACCTGATCCAAGATCCCAGATTTGTCACCAACGGGGATCGTACTAAGAACTATGAACAACTTAAGCCCATATTGGATGAAATATTCATAGAAAAAACCACCGATCAGTGGCTGGATGAATTAAATCAAGCCGGCATTCCATGCAGCCCAATCAACAGCGTAGATAAATTATTTACCGATCCCCAGGTGGAGGCTCGGAATATGCTGGTTGAGGTAGAACAGCCAAAGGTTGGGAAGATAAAGGTTGCAGGGAATCCCATTAAACTATCGGATATCCCGCCGGAGGAGGAGATACCGGCAGAACCTGCACCCTCCATCGGAGAGCATACTGAGGAAATTTTGACTTCCGTGTTAGGATATGACCTGGACAGGGTAAATAGTCTGAAGGAGAAAAAGGTATTAGAGTAATTTGTGCATTCCTTGGGATCATCCCAAGAAAAATAAACATATATCGAAGGGAGAGATTTTTACATGTCAATCTTAGAATTTTGGAAGAATGATGTTAAGATGTACGATTTAACTGTAAATCTTAGTCATCTAACACCACCATGGCCAACCTATGAGCCATTACAAGTTAAGTTCTTCAAAAGATTAGCACCAAATGGAGCAAACGGACAGTTGATTACCACCTCAAACCATGTTGGTACACACCTTGATGGACCATTACACTTTGATACCGCTGGTAGAGATATTGCTTCCCTTGAACTAGATAAACTAGTTGGGCCTGGTGTAGTCGTTGACCTATCCGATCAAGCAGAGGACTTTGGAATCTATACTCCACAGGATATCATGGATCGAGTAGAGGTTAAGAAGGGCGATATTCTGATTATCAACACCGGATATAATAAATTTGGTTGGGATCAGCCAGAGGCAGACGAGAGAAGATATATGCTTAGACACCCTGGTCCATCCCTAGATTTTATGGAGTGGGCTCAAGAGCTTGAGATCAAGTGGATCGGTGTTGACTGCGGATCCGCTGACCACCCAATGAACACAAAGATTAGGGATTGGGAACCCATGGAAGCAAAAGCATGTGACGAGTACATGAGAAAGAAATACGGTAAGTCATTGGATGAAATGTATCCATGGCCAGAGCAATACCAAGCAATGCACATTCAAATGTTCCATCAAAAATATGGAGAAATCATCCATGTTGAGAATGTTGGTGGACAGATCAACGAACTATCCAACAGAAGATTGATCATCGGATGCTTCCCATGGAAGTTTGTAGGTGGAGAATCCAGTATCTGCCGTGTGGTTGCATTTGACGACAAGTAAGAATTAAACGAAAGAGCCGAGTGAGGAATTCACTCGGCTCAAATTTTTAAAAAAATAACTGTGCCTCCCGTTCCCTTGCCACTGTTCCCTGTTCTCTTTCCTAATAGGAATACCTTAGCCTTTGGTAACTAGTAACTGGTAAATGATATCATATATTTCCAATGAAGTTTACATAATGCTGGTGTATAATAGGATATATATTCTACAAAAAAAGGGGGTAGGGGTATTGCTTGGTGTAAAAGGTGTTTATAAGTATCGGACAGGCCGAGGTCCTTTTTTTGTGGTTCTTATTATCGTGATGGTTGCACTTGCCCCACTATCATATGATGCCATGGGTTATACTTTAGCAAAAGTTCATAGTGATTGGATGGTATGGAATTTGAAGGACTATAGGATCCGCCATTCCCATGGCATAGAGTATCATTTTAAAGCGGATGACCTTAACTATATGGATGATCTAGCTGAGACCACCCAAAAAGTCATTGGGGAAGTGGATGGAAACTTCAAAAGAGGGGAGTCCAAACCCTTTAAAATGGTGATTTATCCAAATGATATGGAGTTAAATACTGGAATAAAGGCACCATCCCGGGAGAAAACTCTGGGAGCCTACTATGGGGGAAACATCTTCCTACTCTCACCCACTGAACTATCTGGAACAGAAACACCTATTGAAAATGTCATTCTCCATGAATATACCCATCTTCTTGTTGAGGAACTAACCCGGGGGAGGCACCCTGTTTGGCTTACTGAGGGAATAGCTCTGCTCCAAGAATACCTTATCACAGGGTATCAATGGGGGAGGACTGGCAGGAGACTACCCTATTCTCTGGATGATCTGGAGGCCCATTTCTATAGGCTGGATACCCACCATGCCTACCATTCCTCCTTTTACAGGGTGCGATATCTAGAGGAGACCTATGGGCATTCCTTTCTTTTGGAGCTATTATCCCACCTTGGGAAAGGGAAGACCTATACGCAATCCATAGAAAGCCTTTTAGCAAAGGATGTGGAGGACCTGGAAAAAGACTTCATGTTATGGTATCAGGGTTTAGATTATGATAAACTTTAATGGGGGAACTTATACGGTACTCCCATCCTTTCTTTTTATTTGAGCATAAAAATGTTATAATATATAAGTGTTTTTAGATACTGTTTAAGAGGGAATGATTTCTTAGTTGAATTTGAATGATACAGGGACCGATCAAGGGCTACCCATCCTTTGATAGAAATGTATGAACAGGTCGGGGGATTGAAAAGCAGGAAGGGAAGGTGAACATCTATGGATATACAAGGGCGTATATCTATAGAAAAATAAATGGAGAAATTGGTTATTCAGGGTGGAGTAAAATTAAAGGGAAAAATTCGAATAGGTGGGGCAAAGAATGCCGCCGTGGCAATCATACCTGCCGCCATTCTATCAGATGATGTTTGTACCATCGATAATCTACCGGATATCAACGATGTGAAACAATTGAAAAGGATCTTAGAAAATATGAACGCCATGGTCCATCAAGACCACTATTCCAAGATGGTCATCGATACCAGAGGCATTGATTCCTATGAGGCTTTGGGGGAGTACCCCAGAAGCATGCGGGCTTCCTATTATTTTTTAGGAGCAATGCTGGGAAGATTCGGAAGGGCTGCAGTGTCCCTTCCCGGTGGGTGTAATATTGGCGTTCGTCCCATTGACCAACATATTAAGGGTTTTGAAGCACTAGGGGCGAAGGTCAGCATCCAACATGGGGTAGTAAGGGCAGAGGCGGATGAGTTAAAGGGTGCACCGATTTTTTTGGATGTGGTAAGCGTAGGAGCAACCATTAATATTATGTTGGCTGCCACCCGGGCAAAGGGTGTGACCACCATAGAGAACGCTGCCAAGGAGCCCCATGTGGTGGATGTGGCGAACTTTTTAAATGCCATGGGTGCCGATGTAAAGGGTGCCGGAACGGATGTTATCAGAATCAACGGCGTTGAACATATGCATGGCTGTGAGTATATGGTCATCCCTGACCAGATTGAGGCAGGGACCTATATGCTGGCGGCGGCTGCTACCAACGGGGATGTGATCATTGAAAATATCATTCCCAAACATCTGGAATCCATATCAGCAAAGCTTGTTGAAATGGGGGCAGAGGTAAAGGAGTATGATGACAGCATACAGGTCATTGGGAAGGGCAGACTGAAAAATGCTAATATTAAAACACAACCCTATCCAGGCTTTCCCACCGACCTACAGCAGCCTATGACAGTACTTTTATCCATAGCTGATGGCACAAGTACAGTGACTGAGAGTATTTGGGAGAATCGTTTTCTCCATGTGGATGAACTAAAGAGGATGGGCGCCAACATAAAGGTGGAAGGGCGGATGGCGGTGATCCAAGGCATAGACAAGCTGTACGGGACAGAGGTGAAGGCGACCGATCTGAGGGCGGGTGCCGCCATGGTCATCGCTGGATTAGTTGGTGAGGGAGAAACCCATGTTACCAACCTCATCCATATTGACAGGGGTTATGAGGGCTTGGAAGAAAAGCTTTGTAGCCTCGGGGCTCGTATTAAGAGGGTGACCCGATAGTTCCCCTGTTGGTTCTAGGAACTTTGAATGGTTAGGGGGAACTTGCATGAAATTTTGTAGTTTTGCCAGTGGGAGCAGTGGAAATTGTTTTTATATCGCTTCGCAGGATACCAAGTTGTTAATTGATGTGGGGATTAGCGGGAAAAGAGTCACCAATTCCCTAAAGGAAGTGGATGCTAGGGGAGAGGAATTAGATGGGATACTGGTTACCCATGATCATATAGACCATATTAAAGGGGTGGGAATTGTATCCAGGAAGTACAAGATCCCCATCTATGCCAATTCCTCTACCTGGAAGGCTATGGCAGGAAGCATAGGGGAGGTACACCCCGATCATATTAGATACTTTGAGAGCGATCGGCCTTTTGAAATTAAAGATCTCCGAATAGAACCCTTTCGCACATCCCATGATGCAGTAGATCCTGTAGGCTTCAGTATTTCTGGGAATAATAAAAAGATAAGCGTAGCTACTGATCTAGGAGTCATTGATGATACTCTTTTGGAGAACCTCTATGGTTCGGATTTGGTGGTACTGGAGGCCAACCACGATGTTCAAATGCTAACCGTAGGACCCTATCCATACTTTTTGAAAAGAAGGATACTAAGCAACCAGGGACATCTCTCCAATGAGAGTGCAGGGCGGGCACTTGTAAAGTTGGTTCAAAAGGGACTCACTAGGGTGCTATTGGCACATCTTAGCAAAGAGAACAATTTTCCTGAACTTGCATACCAAACGGTACATAATATCCTAGCTGAAAACAGTATTGGGATGGATAGGGATATTAGCATAGAGATCGCCCAAAGGGAAAAATTAAGTCCAATATATTCATTATAGTAAGGAAGGAATGGTCTGGTCTGCTATTAGGGGACGGATAACCTTGAGAATTGTTTTTTGCTTAGTAGCGTAGTCGCTTATCATATAAAAACTTGGGCAAAAGTGGCTACTAATTATTTGGCAATAAGACAAAACTTAAGGTTTTTATTTTATTTATGATAAAAGTTAAGGGGATGGCTCATGTTGAAGATCATTTTGATAGCCGTTGGAAAATTGAAGGAGGGCTACCTTAGGGACGCCGTACAATCCTATAGCAGAGACATTCGAAAAAAAGTCCCCTTTGAGATACTGGAGGTCCTGGATGAAGGGGTTTCGGTAAATAGTAGTGCTTCAGAGGTGGAAGGGGTAAGGGTGAGGGAAGGGAAAAACATCCTAACCCATGTGAAGGCCCATTCCTTTGTTTTCGCCTTGGATATTCAGGGTAAAAGGTATAGAACATCGGAATTGAAAAATATGCTCCAAGAGATCTCGAATTCTGGATATAGGGAGATCATATTTATAATAGGAGGTTCCAATGGGCTGTCCTCCCAGGTCCTTAATAGGGCGAATGTTAGGATATCCTTTTCCCCTATGACCTTTCCCCATCAATTGATGAGGGTTCTCCTATGTGAACAAATAGAACGATGTTTATGAGTAGGCTAGGTGATATAAGGGATTAGGCACTTTTTAAATCTTTCAATCTATTATACAATAGAGTAGGGGATGGAAGTTGAATATTTGGAGTGAAGTATATGAAAAAATGTTCCGTTTGCAATAAAAATCTAGCAGTAATATTTGCTACACAGATGATTAATGGGAAGCCCGAAATGAAGGGGTTGTGTATACAATGTGCAAAAAAGATGGGAATCCCTATTATGGATCAGTTGATGCAGCAAACAGGGATGTCCGAGGAGGATATTGAGCATTTAACCGAGGAGATGGAGAGCATGTTTGAGGGGATGGAGATGGAGGAAGGAGAAGATGGGCCTTCGGATTCCCCCCTGTTCAACATGTTTAAGGGCATCTTTCCTAAACCGGATAGTAATAGGGCAGAGGGAGAAAGGAAAGAGGACCAGTCCCAAGTAAAACAGGAGGAACAACCCCAAAGGGCTAAGCGGTCTAAAAAGAAAAAGAAGCATTTAGAGCTCTATGGAACCAACCTAATCGATAAGGCGGAAAATGGTGAGATCGATCCGATCATCGGTAGACAGAAGGAGTTAGACCGGGTAGTTCAAATACTAAATCGTAGGAATAAGAACAACCCCATCCTTATCGGTGAGCCAGGGGTAGGTAAAACTGCCATCGCTGAAGGATTGGCGGTTAGAATTGTAGAGAAGAAAGTACCGGCAAAACTATTCAATACCGAGGTCTATCTATTGGATATGACAGCCATTGTAGCGGGTACCCAGTTTAGGGGGCAGTTTGAGGGAAGGATGAAGGCCATCATCAGGGAAGCCACCGAGCATGGCAATATCATATTGGTCATCGATGAGGTGCACAATATCATGGGCGCAGGTGAGGTCCATGGTGGGGTGATGAATGCTGCCAATATTCTAAAACCCGCTTTGGCAAGGGGCGAGGTCCAGATCATGGGTGCCACAACCTTGGAGGAGTATCGAAAGCACATAGAAAAGGATTCTGCCCTGGAGCGGAGGTTTCAGCCGGTATTGATCGATGAACCTACCATAGAGGAATCCATTGAGATCCTAAAGGGGCTTCGAAGCTACTATGAGGACTTCCACCATGTGAAGTATCCCGATAGGGTACTGGAGGCGGCCGTAAGGATGTCTGAGCGATATATCACCGACCGCTACCTACCGGATAAGGCCATCGATGTCATTGACGAAGCAGGTTCCAGGGTCAATCTTCGGAACCAAGGGCTGGTTGATCTGGAGATGTTGAAGGAAGAGTTGGAAAGGGTTCAGGAGCTGAAGGAGACAGCTGCCCAAGAGAATGAATATGAAAAGGCTGCCCAATATAAGGTTCAAGAGGTCAAGATCACTGAAAAAATCCAAGAAATTGAGAAGTCCAGCCAGTTGGAGATCACCCTAGAGGATGTTGCCCAGGTGATTGAGTCATGGACCAAGATCCCGGTTAAGAGGATTACCCAGGAGGAGGCGGAGAGGCTACTAAATTTAGAGAATTTACTCCATGAAAGAATTGTAGGCCAGCATAAGGCGGTAGAGAAATTATCCAGAACCATCCGCCGAAACCGTTCAGGTTTCCGCAAAAGAAAGAAACCAGCTTCCTTTATCTTTGTAGGTCCTACAGGGGTAGGTAAGACCGAAGTGGTCCGTGCCCTGGCCATCGAACTATTCGGCAGTGAGGATGCCATGATCCGGCTGGATATGTCTGAATATATGGAGAAACATACCGTATCCAAACTAATCGGTTCTCCACCGGGTTATATTGGTTTTGATGAAGGGGGACAGCTTACTGAAAAGGTACGGCGTAGACCCTACTCCATCATTTTGCTGGATGAGATCGAGAAGGCCCATCCTGATGTATTCAACATCCTTCTTCAAATTCTGGAGGATGGTCGGCTGACCGACAACCAGGGACGCACCACATTCTTTGAGAATACCATCATAGTTATGACATCCAATGCAGGAAGCCATCTCCGTTCGAGCGGCTATGGGTTTGCAAAGGATGGCTATGAGCATATGGAGGGACGGATCCGAGAGGTCCTACGGGAGACCTTCCGACCCGAGTTTTTAAACCGGGTGGATGATATCATTGTATTCTCAAAACTGGAGAAGAGCGAGCTAAGGGAGATCATTAAGCTGATGATTAAGGAAGTTCGGCAGGAGGTCCGAGAGCAGAGGATGGATCTAGAGGTCTCTGAACAAGTTATCGATTGGATTTTGGAAAAGGGCTATGATGAGAGATACGGTGCTCGTCCCTTAAGAAGGGCTATACAGGATTATATTGAGGACGAGATCGCAGAGGCATTCCTTCAAAAAAGAGTTCAGCCTGGAGACCGGATAAAGGTGGTCTTGAGGGATGGAAAGGTCCATTTAGAATAGGATAAAGCAGCAAGTCAGGAATTTTCTTGACTTGCTTTTATTCTTCGGTGGCATAATAGGAACATATATTATAGAATAGTAGGTGTTTAATGATAAATAATTATTGATACTTTTCAATGTTGTAAGGAGGAAAACCCATGGATTTTATAGAAATTATCAAGGCAATTATCTTAGGAATCGTTCAAGGGATCACCGAATGGCTACCCATCAGCAGCACCGGACATTTAATCCTGGTGGAGGACTTTATGAGCTTCCGACTATCCCCAGTATTTATCAATACCTTTTTTGTGGTCATACAATTTGGCTCTATACTCGCCGTTGTGGTACTCTACTTTGCAAAACTCAATCCCTTTCACCGGGATAAAAGACCCAAAGAGAGAAGGGAGACCCTGGTTCTCTGGTTTAAGATCGCCCTTGCATCCATTCCGGCAGCCATCATTGGATTCCTCTTTGAAGATGTCATTGACCGAGCACTATATAATCCAACCACGGTAGCCATCGCCCTAATCGTCTATGGTATTCTATTTATTATCATAGAGAATCGAAGGAAGCCCTCCAGGATTAACCATCTGGGGGATGTAAGCTACATGACCGCCTTAGGGATAGGTCTATTTCAGGTTCTTGCCCTGGTGCCGGGGACCTCAAGATCAGGGTCCACCATTCTGGGGGCAGTCCTATTGGGTACTTCCAGAACCATTGCCGCCGAATTCTCCTTCTTTTTAGCCATTCCTGTTATGGTGGGGGCGAGCGGATTAAAGCTGGTCAGGGCGGGATTCGCCTTTAGTGGGTTTGAATGGCTGGTATTGGCAATAGGATCGGTGGTTGCATTCTTGGTGTCGGTAGCCGCTATCAAGTTCCTGCTCAGCTATATCAAAAGGAATGACTTTAAGGCATTTGGATACTATCGTATTGTACTAGGGATCCTACTCCTCGCCTATTTTATCTTTATCCGATAATGAAATGTAGAGGAATGATACTCCTTTATCATTTTTCCAATGACTGTTGAAAAACCCTTGAGAATTGCCTTTCTGCTCAGATAGTTTTGCCGATTTTTGATGAAAAGCCCTTGAGGTTCGTCTTTCTGCTCAGGTAGCTTCGCTGTTTTTAAAAATAAATTTAGAGGTAAAAACAGCTCGCTAATTGCATATAAGACAAAACCTCGAGGGCTTTAACATGATAAAAGCTGCTTACTAATTCGTGAAAAGATCATTCCTTAAGGGATTATATCAGTAATGTTATCGGGGACAGTTCTATTTAAATTTAGTTTATTAAATAAAATGAATGAAAAGTAAAACTGGGGAGAAAATAAGCTATTATCAATAGAGGGGAGGTTTTATAATGGGGAATCTAGATGAAGTCGTAGAAAAAATAAGGGTGCTGGAATGCCCAACGGGACAGTTGGGTATAAGGATAGAGGAGATCCTAGAGGACTATCATTTAGGGGATATGGACAGTGTAAGAATCGAGGAGGATGAGGACATCAATCTAGATGGGACCAAGGGCTATAGCATTGAAATACCCGAGGAAGGGGAGACCATCCGAGTATTCTCCACTGCAGGATTGGATGACTATGTGGAGAAGGTGGTGGATGCCTATATAGAGTGATAGTGTTAATAACCCTTGGGAATCGCCTTTCTGATTAGATAATTCATATGCCTTTGAGGAAGGTTCTGCTCAGATGGTTCACCGCTTTTTGAAAGGAATTAAAGGTAAAAGCGGATGGCTCATTCATGAAAATATAATTCTGCAGGGGATCATATTAGCGCTATCCCTAAAAGGCCGGATATTAATCAAGGGGAGATTGGAAATCACTACGAGGCATTCTCCCTTTTTTTCTTCAGTGTATCTAGGATGACATCCATGGGAAATGAACGATTCTTCACCAGGATGGTCATGGATAGAATACCTTGAAGGATGCCAATAAGCAAGAATAGGATATGTAAAAAGATGATGTTTCTCAACATATAGGCTTGCACTACGATCCAAATGACCAAGGCCCAACTAAAAATACTACTTATATATCCCTGATACCTAGACTGGGACCGGATCATCAGCCCAGCACTAAAGATATTCCCTAGACCCAGGACGGTAAATAGTATGATTCCTGGTATGAGGAAATCCTGGAAAGGGGAATATTTTAATGCCTCGACGGATACGCCCAGGGGTTCCTTAGGATGGATAATAGCGGCCAAACCCCCTCCAATGGCTCCTACACCAACAAATCCATGTAACACAAATAGTATACCATCGATAACTTTCACAAAGTATCCTCCTTAATTAACCAAAATAGTTAAGTCCATACAACATTATACTATTGTGAAGGCAATGTCAATGATGGGATCTGGCCGAAAGAAATTAGCACTCAATATATAGGAGTGCTAATTTTTAGTTGACACCTGCTGCGTTTCATTATAAGATATCCTTGTAACCTTAGAGAATCAATATTTTGAGGAGGAGGAAAATGATGAGCAAAGAAAGAGGCAGTTTGTCCATCCATAGTGAGAATATTTTTCCCATCATCAAAAAATGGCTATATTCAGATAAAGATATCTTTGTTCGTGAGATGGTATCCAATGCATCCGATGCTATTACAAAACTAAAGCGGTTGGATGGCATGGGAGAAATTGACCTGAAGGGGGAGAAGGATTTCTCCATTAGGGTGATCTTGGACCCAAAGGCAAAGACCCTTACCTTTAGTGATAATGGGATTGGCATGACCCATGATGAGGTTAGAAAATACATTAACCAGATCGCCTTCTCAGGGGCAGAGGATTTTATAAAAAAATACCAGGATAAGGGGGAGCAAGACCAGATCATCGGTCACTTCGGCCTGGGATTCTACTCGGCCTTCATGGTATCCAGTCGGGTGGAGATCCAGACCCTCTCCCATCAGGACCAGGCGGTTCCCGTGCATTGGTCCTGTGACGGTGGCACCGAGTTCGAGATGCAGGAGGGCACAAGGAAGGCCAGGGGTACAGATATCATCCTACATATAGGGGAGGATGGGAAGGAATTTTTAGAGGAGTACACTCTACGCTCTACCCTGGAGAAATATTGTTCCTTTATGCCCTATCCCATCTACCTGGTAGTAAAGGATAAGGAGCCCAAAAAGGATGAGAAGGGAAATATTATCATTGAGGAGCCCAAGCCCATCAATGAGGTCCAACCCCTCTATTTGAAACATCCCAATGATTGTACCAAAGAGGACTACCGAAATTTTTATCGGGATACCTTCCGTGATTTCAAGGAACCCCTATTTTGGATCCACTTAAATATGGATTACCCCTTTAATTTAAAGGGTATCCTCTACTTTCCTAAGCTGAATACCGAGTTTGAGTCTCTGGAAGGACAGATTAAGCTATACAATAGTCAGGTATTCGTTGCCGATAATATAAAAGAGGTGATCCCTGAGTTTCTACTATTGCTAAAGGGGGTTATTGACTGTCCGGACCTACCCCTAAATGTTTCCCGGAGCTTCCTACAAAACGATGGATTTACCAGGAAGGTCTCGGATTATATCACCAGGAAGGTTGCCGATAAGCTCAACGGCCTATTTAAGAACGAGAGGGAGAACTTTGAGAAGTTTTGGGGGGATATCCATCCCTTCATCAAGTATGGAGTATTGAGGGATGAGAAGTTCTATGAGAGGGTGGAGAACATTATCCTCTATCCAACCACCCGGGGGGAGAATAGGACTCTGGAGGAAGTGCTGGAGTCCCAAAAGGATCAAAAGGAGAAGAACATCTACTATGCCACCGATACCACCCAGCAGGCACAGTACATCCAAATGTTTAAGAACAACGGCATAGAACCCATCGTACTGGATCACCCCATTGATCATGCCTTCATTTCCTTCATGGAGATGAAGAAGAGCGATGTACATTTTAAGAGGGTGGACTCTGATATCTCAGATTTGCGGGGGGATGGAGAGGCTAGGGATAAAGAGGAGTTGAAGAAGGAAGCGGAAAGCCTTAGGTCTCTATTCCGAAAGGTATTGGGGAAGGAGAAACTGAACATCCAGCTGGAGAATCTAAAGGATGAGGATGTCCCCGGTATGATCATTCTCTCTGAGGATAGCAGGCGTATGCAGGAGATGATGAAGAGATATTCCATGGATGGGTTGGAGGGAGTGGAGATGCCCAATGAGGAGTCCCTGGTGCTCAATCGAAAGAACCCCTTGGTTCAATATATCCTTGACCATAGGGAGGAGGATTCTGAACTGATGCGCCTAATCCCCCAACAGGTGTACGATTTGGCTTTACTGAGCCACAAGCCCTTATCCCCTGAAGAGATGACCGATTTTATAAAAAGAAGCAATCAGCTAATGAAACACATCATTCAATGATAAAACGGGAAGCTTAGGCTTCCCGTGAGCTTGTTGAAAAATGATGTTCCTAGGTGAAACCCTTGAAAATTTGACTTTTCGCGAATTAGCGAGCCACTTTAACCTATAATGTTTTTTAAAAAAGCGGTAAGCTATCTGAGCAGAAAGGCAATTCTCAAGGGTTTTTCAACAGGAAGCTTAAGCTTCCCCTTTTATAGTTTTAAGGATTTGACTCTATAGGAAGGAGATGATCATGCCGCCCTTACCGGCATAGGTTCCCATAGTGGCACCCATATCGTTAATGATGATATCCTTGGGTTGAAATCTTCTTAGGATTTCATTCTTTATATATTCCACATCCTCCAGATTGTCTACATGGGTGATGCCAAAAGTAATGTTGGAAAAATCCTTCTTTCGCTCTTGAATTAAATTCAGCATCCGATTCAGGGTTTTTTTCTTGCCCCGGATCCTTTCCAGGATCTCTACCTTACCCTTCTTTCCTTCCAGTATCACCTTAATATTTAGAAGCTTTGCCAGGGAGCCCGAGAACTTATTCAATCGTCCACCCTTTACAATATTCTCCAGGGTGTCTAGGAGGATAAAGATCTCCATCCCTTCCTGATACCTCCTCAATTCCCCAATGATTTTCTCCATGGTCCACCCCGCTTGGGCAAGCTTAGCAGCTCTCAGTACAAGGATCCCATGGGCAAGACTGCCTCCCAGGGTGTCGAATACCTCCACTGTTCCTTGGCACATATCCTTTCCTAACAATGCGGATTGATAGGTGCCGCTAAGACCTGAGGAGATGGTAAGGCAAAGAACCTCCTCCTCTTTAGCCAGCTGATTAAAGGCATTGGCAAAGGCAAGGGGAGATGGCTGGGAGGTCTTGGGAAGGTCTTCTGAGAGGAACATCCTTTTAAAGAATTCCTGGGAACTTATGTCTATTCCTTCAAGATACTCCTCCCCATCCAGTTCAATGGTAAGGGGCACGGTAGTGATATGATATTTCTCAAGCAGTGCCTTAGGCAGATCTGCTGAACTATCGGTTACTATATGTATCAATAGAATTCCTCCTTTTCTATGAGAGTAGTATAACACAATCCTCCAGCGCAACAAAAAATGAACTCATATTATTTTTCCTTAATTGACTTACGGTCAGTCAGTGATTAAAATAGTAGTTGTAGGAAGATAATGAGGAAAAGGTGGGACCAAATGAGCTATATAGTATTGGATGGAGTAACTAAAAGGTATCAGATGGGGGAGGTCACCATTACTGCATTGAACGGCGTTAGCTTTGAGATCCAAAAAGGGGATTTTGCTGTAGTGGTTGGACCCTCAGGTGCTGGAAAAACAACGGTACTAAATATATTAGGAGGAATGGACCACTTAGATGGGGGCACCGTTCTGGTGGATGATAGGGATATCAGCCAATATAATGGGAAGCAGCTTACCGAATATCGTAGAAGGGATATTGGGTTTGTATTTCAATTCTATAATCTGGTCCAAAATCTTACGGCAAGGGAGAATGTGGAGCTGGCCTCCCAGATCAGCGAGAATCCCATGGATGTGGAAGAAGTACTGGAGATGGTGGGGCTTAAGGATCGCATGAATAACTTTCCTTCCCAGCTATCGGGAGGGGAGCAGCAGAGGGTAGCCATCGCCAGGGCTCTGGCTAAGAATCCCAAGCTACTCCTATGTGATGAACCTACCGGTGCCTTGGACTATAAAACTGGTAAATCCATACTAAAACTACTTCAGGATACCTGCCGATCCTCCGGTATGACCATTGTAGTGATCACCCACAATAGTGCCTTAACAGATATGGGGGATCGAATTATTCGTATGAAGAATGGATTGGTGTCGGATTACTACATCAATCCACATCCTATTCCGGTGGAAAGGATTGAATGGTAATGTTGGGAAAGGCCTTTATGAAGGACATACTACGCACTATATACAAAAGCAAGGCGAGGTTTCTTTCAATATTCATCATTATTGCCATCGGGGTAGGCTTCTATGGAGGGGTCAACGCCATCGAGTTGGATATGGTACTATCCGCCGATACCTATTATAAGAAACACCGATTATCGGATTTTAGGATCATCTCCCCTTTGGGCTTTACCGAGGAGGATCTATCAAATGTAGTGGATCTCCAAGGGATTGGCAGTGTTCAGGAGGGTTTTTCCAAGGACCTCTTTTTAACCTCTGCCCAGGGGGAGACCTTTGTGGTAAAGCTATTTAGCTATGGCAGGGAGGACTATATTGGGAATAAGGGGCTTAATAAGCCGGTCATTAAGGAGGGGCGCCTTCCCCGGTGTTCGGGTGAGATGGTGGTAGAACACGGCATCAATGTACCTGAGCATATTAAGGTTGGTAGCCAGGTGACCCTATCCCTGGCAAAGGATGAGGAGTTGGAGGAAGTCCTAAGGGCCAACACCTTTA
>FZPS01000110.1_pt20 | contig 30104 bp, 26 predicted proteins | sample 1817821 | NCBI WGS metagenome assembly FZPS01 (sample SAMEA104158645, study PRJEB21678) | metagenome | place: Germany | collected 2015-04-21
AAGAAAGCCCTGAGCCTACAGAGGAGCCAAAGGAGAGTCCATCACCCTCCCCCACTACCGATACTGATGGTGAAAAGGAAGAAGTACCAAAGACCGGAGACAAGAGTCTTTCTCTAGTCTACTATGGTCTACTCCTTGCCCTATCAGGACTGGTCCTTTTCTACAAAAGGGTAAGGACCTTAAAGGCAAAATAAGGGCTAGTTTAATCTAGGATCCTTAATGCAAAGTTAGGGATGGTTTAATATAGTACCCTTAATGCAAAATTAGGGATAGTCTAAAATAGCTAATATCAAACTAAGGGCCGGTGAAAACCGGCCCTTTAGTTTAACTTTTTAATTTTTAAGTCCTATCTTAGCTCAATATTTATCTCCCCTATACCCCCTTCTATATCTAGCTCAATCAAGATAGGAGAGGTCTCAGCTGCAGCATTGTAGTATGAACCTGTCTTTTTAGTTAGGTCCTTAGTATTAATTGACCCTATACCACTTGAGATATCTACCTTGACCCCTATATCCTTTGGCAAGTATATAGTTACCTCCCCTATTCCGCTATCAATGGACCCTTTAAAGCCGGTATCCCAATGGCCTGATAGGTCTAGCTCCAGCTCCCCAACACCACAGTCAATTTCCAAACCTGTCAGATTGATACCCCTGAGGTCAAGTTTGTATGAGCCTACACCCAGGTCTAGGTCAAGGCTTGTGGCTATATCACTATTTATGGCCAGGATCCACTCATAGACTGTCTTGTTGACATTTGCCTTCATAGAGGATGGCTGCTTAATTAAAAGCTTGCCCTTTTCGCTTGAATCTTTGTAGTCAACCTCAGGCTTCCACTCTGGTATATTGTACAAAAACTCACCAGAGAAAAGGTCATCACAGCCACCTGTTAGCAAAAGCTCACCTACACCCATATCTATTTTAGTCTCAATAGACTTTGCTTCACCTAGGGCTATTGTGCTAGAAAATGACTCTGTCCTACTTGTTCTACCATCAAAAAGCTCTATATTACATCCCGATAATAGAAAAATACCAATTAGCAATATTATTATAAATGCATTGCCTCTTAGCCTAAATAGTCTCATGAAAATATCTCCTCCTAAATCCTTTTTCTATCCTATTAGACGACAAATAGAAAAAAACCACTTCATAAATATAAAGGCCATAAATATACAAGACAGGTCATAGGTAATTTAAAAAAAATTTATTGACTGCTTGCAGGAAAATCTACCAGAATGTAGAACTAAATTAGACATATACTATAATAGCTTACTTTTTATTCGTAAGGTTATTGTCTTTAGAACATACTCAGATTCAAGCTTGAGTCTTATCATGTTCACTTCACTACTAGAAAGCTACGGCAGGCTTTTTTATTCACATCTACTAGTCGAGTATGGTAGACAGAGCCTTGCAAAGATTTATCCGGCTACTTGTCAAGAGGCTGACATCAACTATTGGCCGGAGCCTGACAAAAAAGACCTACAAACTTAATATTAAAGGAGGGTTTATTTCTTATGCAAAAAAAGAGAATTGCATGTCTTTTTATGCTGGTCTTTTTGCTCACATTACTTGTGCCAACAGGCCTTGTATTAGCAGATGACGCTGATATAATCGTCTCTCCAGGGGACAGCATACAGGATGCTATTGATGAGGCTGAGCCCGGCAATACCATCTTGATAAAAAGTGGTGAATATATAGGAGGCATAAATATAGATAAGCCTCTTACCCTAAAGGGAGAAGACGGCGCTATCATTGAAAGCGAAGGCCAAAGCTATACAATTGAGGTTCTAGAAGGAAATGTAACAATCGATAATTTAAAAATCACTGGGGCTAAAGACTATGAAATCTTAATAGCCGGCGAGAATGCAGATGACTACTCAGAGACCGACAGGAATAAAATCACTGTGACCAATTGCTCATTTGAATCTGTTTCTCCTACTGAAGTTAACGCAGCAATTGCCTTCACAGGCATATTTAAGTATGCAGACATCATAGTAAATAATAACAAAACAAATTCCTACCTAAGTTCAGTAAACTTTTGTATGGGAGTTCCCAAGGTTTATAATAGTAATATAGAAATTAAGAATAACATAATAAGCAATGAAGAAATGGATACAGAAGACATCAGTATCTATGCTTTTGACCTAGATTTTTATTTTTGTGAAAATCTAAATATAGAGATTTCTAATAACCAAATCATTGGTGGAACTAAAGCTGACAATACCTACAATTGGATATGTGCTATGTACCTCAATAACACAAGGAATAGCAAAATAACAATTACAGATAACAAGCTAACAAATGTAGCTACAGCTGTCATATCCGCTGACTACTCTAGTGAATCAGACCTTGTCATTAAAGGAAACAATTTATCCTTTTCAGAGGGTGAGAGTAGTGATGAAAGTGCATTTGATTTAGCACTTTATGATGGATGCTCCTTACTTATGGAGGACAACTACATAGAACAATACGATGTTGGGTTATTGATCTATGAATGTAGTTTTGGCTCAAGTATGACTATAAGAAATAACACAATAGAAGGCCCTAGACCTATACTCTTAAGCAGCATAGGCGACTATCAAATGGGGTATCAGGCTCTTTCAGATATTGAAGGTACCGAGCCTATTGATATTGAAATCAGCAAAAATAGGTTGCTAGCCAAAGAGGCGGGGATTATTGTAGAAGGGCTACTAGATAGTGAAACAAACCCAATAAACCTAATAATAAGTGATAACATCATAAGCAGTGACAAACATGGCTTTGCAGTAAGTAGTTCTATAGAACTTAATAACCCCAGCTCTGCTGTAATGATCGTAGGAAACAAGATAAATGCTAAGAAATCTAACATTTTAGTCTTTAATGAACCCTACTGGGCACAAGGTTTGGCTACCACTATGGCCTTGACAGACCTTGAAATAATGGAAGAAGGGCAGGATATTCTCCCCCTAATAGTGCGCTATAACAGCTTAAGTAATGAGGCTGCAGTCGATAACTGGGCTGAAGGAAACCTAGATATAAGACTAAACTGGTGGGGTTCTGATGAGGGTCCCGATCAAGATCTACTTTTAGGCAATATCCTCTACGATCCTTGGATGGCAAGCCTTGACCTTGATGCTAGTATCGAAGATGGCAAGGTTACAGCCCTATTTAGCCTATTAGACAGCGATGGCGAAAAGATAAGTGACCAAGGCCTAAGTATCCGCTTTACTGTAAGCGGTGCCAACAGCTTAACCCAGGATATAGCTATAATAGATGGGCTAGCCAGGCTAGAGTACGATAGCACAGCTGACGGTACCGATACAATAAAGGCAGAGCTAGTCTTTGCCGGTGAGACTGATGGGCTAGAGGTAGAAGAAACACTAAAGGTTAATAGTAAGGAGCCAGAAGAGAGTCCTGAACCAACTGATGAGCCTCAAGAAAGCCCTGAGCCTACAGAGGAGCCAAAGGAGAGTCCATCACCCTCCCCCACTACCGATACTGATGGTGAAAAGGAAGAAGTACCAAAGACCGGAGACAAGAGCCTTTCCCTAGTCTACTATGGTCTACTCCTTGCCCTATCAGGACTGGTCCTTTTCTACAAAAGGGTTAGGACCTTAAAGGCAAAATAAGGGCTAGTTTAATCTAGGATCCTTAATGCAAAGTTAGGGATGGTTTAATATAGGACCATTAATACGAAATAAAGGCTAGCTTAAAATAGCTAATATCATATATTAGGGCCGGTAAAAACCGGCCCTTTATTTATAGCTTTCTCAGTTTATCTGGATTTTTCTTCATTAATTTAGGAAAAAAGAAGGAATTTAAATTCCAATATAGTAATATAAATATATTATTGTGCTTGCCTCCATAATTATCATAAAAGAGGCAAGCATTATTATGATTATTTTTAATCAATAGGGGTTTTGGAGGTAACAAAATGAATAAAAAACGACAAGTATCATTTTTACTAGTCCTTCTGATTACTTGCCTATTACTAGTACCGGGTTTATGTTTAGCAGAGGAAGCCGAGCTTGTACTAAAGCCGGGCGATTCCATACAGGAGGCCATAGACTCAGCTAATCCTGGAGCTAAGATTTTGCTTAGCCCTGGTGAATACAAGGAGGATATACTTATAAACAAGTCCCTCACCCTCACTGGTCAAGACGGTGCTATTTTAAATGGCAATATGGCCTATTCCACCATCTTGGTAGAGGCAAGCGGTGTTACAATCAGCAATCTAGAAATTAAAAACGCCTCAGCCTGGGACATCATGGTCTCAGCAGGGGTAAATAACGAATATTCTCAGACCGATAGATTTAGCTTTAAGGTAAATAATTGCAAGCTAACTAGCTATTTTGACAATGCTAGCGCCTGTGGTATTGCCTTTTCAGGGGACTTTAAGTATGCAGATATTGAAATTAGCGATAACATAATAAAGGACTACCATTATCATATAAGCTTTGGCAAGGTAGAAGCCAATGTTTACGATAGCAATATAATAATAAAGAACAATAGGCTAGAGTGCCACGAGCTAGCAGGTGACAATTTAGTCAGGCCCCTTGACCTTATCTTTGCAGATTCAGACAATCTAAATATACAGCTTGAAAACAACACGATCATAGCTGATGCTCCTAACAGTAGTAGTTTAAAGGATACAAGGGCAATAGACCTTGCCAATCTTAAAAACAGCCAGGTTTCCATCAGCAAAAACAGTATGGAGAACATATCACAGGGAGTCCACCTAAGCGGTGACAAGGCTGAATTTAGCTTTACTAAAAATACTATGACCTTTTCAAAAGACCTAGCCAGTCAGGATGATTACGCCTTTTATGTAGGGGCACTACCAAACTCAAGCCTGCTTTTTGAAAACAATGAGATCAGCCACTACCATTATGGCCTCTACTTTGACAGTAGCGGTACAGAATCAGACCTGCTTTTTAACGATAATAGTATTGAGGCCAAGGTCCCTGTTTATGTTAAGGGAATATCGGGCGAAAAGGGCTCAGCCTCTGCTAATAGCAGGATCATTATTAGCAACAACAGATTAGCAGCAGAGACTTCTGCCTTTTTGCTAGGGAATATAAATGATAGTAGTAGCTCCTCTATCTCCCTTAGTGTAAAGTCTAATAATATAGCTAGCCAAAAGGATGCTATCATCTTTGACAGGGCCTTTGAGCTAACAAATTCTAATTCCTTTATTAGCTTTACGGCAAACAGCATATCAGCAAATAATACCCTAATCGGGCTAAATGAGGCTAATCGTGAGACAGTTTTAGAAGCTCTAACCTTTAGATACAACTATCTAAAGCTAGCCGACAAGGGCAAGATTGAAAACAAAAGTGTATATGCCCTTGATATCCTTTTAAACTGGTGGGGCCAAGACCAAGGGGCAGATCCTGATAGGATAGTTGGTAGCTGCCTGTATGAATACCACCTGCAATCCTTAGACCTAGAAGCCGAGGCCTTGGGCAGCCAAGTAAATGCCCTAGCTAGAATCAGAGATAACTCCAATAATATAATCACTAACACAGACCTAACCGTTCGCTTTACCGTCAATGGGGCCAACAGCCTAGTAAAGGACCTGACCCTAGCTGAGGGTGAGGCTAGCCTACAATATGATAGTGAGGCTAATGGAAACGACACAATAAAGGCTGAGCTTATCTTTGCAGGAGAGGTCCAGGACATGAATAATGACCTGACCCTGGCCGTTAAAAAGAAGGAGGAGCCCCAGGAGGCAAAAGACCCCTCCCCCACTACTGGCCAGCAGTCCGATGACAAAGACACTAGTTCAGGCCAGGGTTTAGATAATAAGGTCTTACTTTTTATTATTGCAGGAGCAGTAGCCTTAATTGTAATAGTAGTCCTACTTGTCCTCTTAACCCGAAAGAAGCCTCAGTCAGGCAAGGCTGATAGGACACAGTAATAAAAGGGCCTAGGATTTATTAGGCTAAAATTTCCTAAAATAGTACTTGACAAAGTTTGTAGCCTATAGTAATATTGCCTAAATTAATATTGCAAAACCGATGAGGCGGAGATAAAGGTGGCCATGCTCCCACAGAGAGTCTGCGTTGCTGAGAGTCAGATGGAAAACAAGTCATCAAATGGACCGCTGAGGGTGTAGTCAAATCATAGTCCCTTGACTATGAGAGTATTCTACAACGTGAGGCATACGTAAGTTGCCGGGGGTATGTTAGTACCCTGCTAAGTGTACGACTTGTTTTCGTAAATCAAGGTGGCACCGCGGATAGCCTAATTCGTCCTTGACAGAATCCTAATAATTCTGTCAGGGACTTTTTTATTTACTGACAGAATAGAAAGCGAGGTAATCATGTTCTATCCAAGCCTAAAAGAAGTTCAAAAACTAGCCAGGTCAGGCGATTTTAAAACAGCCCCTATAAGTATGGACCTATTATCAGATCTTAAGACCCCAATTGAGGTCCTAAGAATCCTTAAAAATGTTTCTAGCCACTGCTATATGCTAGAGTCGGTCCTAGATAATGAAAAATGGGGCCGGTATACCTTTCTAGGCTATGATCCCAAAATGGAAATTACCTGCCTAGATGGGGAGATGAAAATCGGAGACAAGACCCTTAGAACTAGTCAGCCGGAAAAATACATAAGGCAGGTCCTCAAAGACTACAAGAGTGCATCCATCCCTGGCCTTCCTAGCTTTACAGGTGGACTTGTAGGTTACTTTTCCTATGACTATCTAAAGTATGGTCAGTCTGATCTTAGGCTTGATGCCTTAGATAGGGAGGGCTTTATGGACCTTGACCTAATGCTCTTTGACAAGGTTATTGCCTTTGATAACTTTAAGCAGAAAATCATCCTTATAGTAAATATCTTTTTAAATGACTATGAATCTGAGTACGAGCGGGCAAAGAAAGACCTGCTAAAGATGGCAGACCTAATCTGCAAGGGGCAGGCCAAGGTAGAAAAGGCTGGCAGGTTAAAATCAAAGATCATACCCTTATTTGATAGGGACAGGTATATAGGCATGGTAAGGCAGGCCCTAGACCATATCAAAAGGGGTGACATCTCTCAAATCGTTCTGTCAAACCGCTTTGAGGCTAAGTATGAGGGTAGCCTCCTTAACTGCTATCGGATTTTACGTTCAATAAACCCCTCCCCCTATATGTTTTACTTTTATAGTCCGGATATGGAGGTAGCAGGTGCCTCCCCTGAGACCCTGGTAAGGCTAGAGGCAGGGGTCCTTCATACCTTTCCCCTAGCTGGTACTCGGCCCCGGGGCCAGACCGAAGAAGAGGACAAAAGGCTGGAGGCTGAGCTTTTGGCTGACCCCAAGGAGCTAGCCGAACACGATATGCTAGTTGACCTAAGCCAGTATGATCTTGAAAAAATCTGCACTAGCGGCAGTGTAGTAGTAGAAAAGTACCACTCAATAGAGCGGTATTCCCATGTTATGCACATTGGGTCAACTGTTAGGGGTGACCTAGCTGAAGGCAGGGATGCCCTAGATGCTATAGGAGCCATCCTACCGGCAGGAACCCTATCTGGTATGCCAAAGCTTAAATCCTGCCAGCTTATCAATGATATTGAAAATAACAAGCGGGGCATATACGGAGGTGCCATAGGCTACCTGGACTTTACCGGTAACATGGACACCTGCATAGCTATCCGTATAGCCTACAAAAAGAATAACAAGGTCTTTGTCCGAAGTGGTGCAGGTATCGTGGCAGGCTCTTTGCCAGAGAGAGAGCATGAGGAGTGCCTAAACAAGGCAAGGGCCCTAATAAAGGCTCTAGAGCTAGCAGACCAGCTGGGCTAGTAGGAACTAAGATGAGAGAGGGTCTAGAAATATTGAAATAAGGGACAGTCAAGTTTATAGGAAAAGAATCTGCAAAGAAAAGGACCATAAAGGAGGAGAAAATGATAAAGGAAGCTATTAAAAAAATCGTAGACAAGCAAGACCTAAGCTATGAAGAGGCCTATGGTGTAATGAGCGAGATAATGAGCGGGCAGACCAGCCAGGTTCAAAATACTGCCTTTCTAGCAGCCCTTTCAACCAAGAGCACAAAGGCTGAAACCATAAGCGAGATTATGGGCTGCGCCAATGCAGTAAGGGACCATGCCCTAAGGATAGACCATGATATGGACCTGTTTGATATAGTAGGTACTGGTGGTGATGGGTCTTTAAGCTTTAACATTTCTACCACCTCTGCCCTAGTTCTAGCTGCAGGAGGGGTCAAGGTTGCAAAGCATGGTAACAGGGCAGCCTCCTCTAAATGTGGTACTGCCGATTGCCTAGAGGCCTTGGGGGTAAAGATTGACCAGCCACCTGAAAAGTGTCTTGACCTCCTAGAATCCATAGGCATATGCTTTATATTCGCCCAAAAATACCACCAGTCCATGAGGCATGTGGGGGCCATCCGCAAGGAGCTTGGCATCCGGACAGTCTTTAATATCCTAGGACCCCTGGCAAACCCTAGCTCCCCTACTATGATGCTATTAGGGGTCTATGATGGGTCCTTGGTAGAGCCTTTGGCCAAGGTCCTCCATGGCCTAGGCGTTAAACGGGCCATGGTAGTCTATGGCCAGGATAGGCTAGATGAAATCTCCATGAGTGCCCCTACAAGTGTGTGTGAGCTTGACAATGGTAGGCTTACCAGCTATGAGCTTTGCCCTGAGGACTTTGGCCTTAGGACCTGCGAGAAGGCTGACCTAGTTGGGGGCTATCCACAGGAGAATGCAGCCATAACTAGGGCTATCCTGTCGGGAGAAAAGGGGCCAAAAAGGGATGCGGTCCTACTAAATGCCGGTGCAGGCCTATATATAGCAGGCAAGGCCGAAAACATAGGCCAGGGCGTAAATCTAGCCGCTAGCCTGATTGACACAGGCCAGGCCATGGAAAAGCTAGACCAGTTTATAAAGGCTAGCAATTAGGGTGAAGGCTATGAAAACTATCCTAGAAACAATCGCCGACTACACAAGGACTCGGGTCCAAAATGACAAGGCCAGGCTTGACCTAGACCAGCTAAGGGACCTAGCCAGGGCAAAGGGACCTGCAGACGGGTCTGCCTTTGAAGAGGCCTTAAAAAAGCCTAAGATGAGCTTTATCTGCGAGATTAAAAGGGCCTCTCCCTCAAAGGGCATAATCTCAGAGGACTTTCCCTATCTTGAGATTGCAAGAGACTATGAGCAGGCAGGAGCAGAAGCAATTTCCTGCCTAACTGAGCCAAAATGGTTTCTTGGTTCGGATAAAATTTTTAAAGATATAAGGGCAAATGTGGCTATCCCGATGCTACGCAAAGACTTTGTGGTTGATGAATACCAAATCTACCAGGCCAGGCTATTAGGGGCAAGTGCCATCCTCCTTATCTGCTCAATCTTAGATAAAGACACTATCGCTAAATATCTTGACCTTGCTGACAGGCTAGGCCTAGCTGCCCTAGTAGAGGCCCATGACGAGGCTGAGGTAAAAAGCGCTATCTCAGCAGGGGCCAGGATAATAGGAGTAAACAACCGTAACCTAAAGGATTTTTCTGTAGACACCAATAACTCCATTAGGCTCCGCCAGCTCGTGCCAGATGATATAGTCTTTGTAGCAGAAAGCGGGATAAAGAGTCGAGAAGATGTAAGGCTACTAGAAACCGAAGGAGTAGACGCCATCCTAATTGGTGAGGCCCTAATGCGGGCCCAGGACAAAAAGATGACCCTAGCTAGGCTAAGGGGTGACCTATGATGCAGGTCAAGATATGCGGTCTTAGCCGCCTTGTAGATATTGACATCGTAAATGAGGAAAGGCCAGACTATTGTGGTTTTATTATAAACTATCCAAAAAGCAAAAGGAGCCTGTCCCCAGAGGACCTATCTCCCCTGCTAGCTAGACTAGGCTCTCATATTAGTCCGGTTGGGGTCTTTGTAGACCAGCCACTAGACCTAGTTGCTGGTATTTTAAACAGGACAAAGATAGCTGTTGCCCAGCTACATGGCAAAGAGGATAATGAATATATTGCCAGGCTAAGACTTAAAACTAGCAAGCCCATCTGGCAGGCCTTTGAGGTTACGGGCATAGAGGATATAGATAGGGCCGTAAATAGCCAGGCTGACCTTGTCCTGCTCGACGCTGGCAAGGGGGCAGGCCTAGCCTTTGACTGGACCCTTTTAGAGGGCTTTCCAAGACCCTTTGCCCTTGCAGGAGGACTAAGGCTAGACAAGCTAGAAAGAGCCTTAAGGACAGGGGCTAGCCTACTCGATGTATCAAGTGGGGTTGAAAGTGGTGGTAAAAAGGATCCGGAAAAGGTAAAAAGTTTTGTAAATCTAGTTAGGAGCAGGGGTTAATCTTTCAAAAGTTAGTCTTATAAAGGATAATCCTATAGAGGCTAATCATACAAAGGATAAACTTTCAAGAACTAATCCTATAAAAGCTAAGCCTTCAAAGGCTAATCTACTAAATCTAGTCTTTATCTAGTCTTTCAAGGGCTAATACTATAGGGGCTAATCTACAATAGCTAATCCTACAGCTTAAGTATAGACAATTATAAGAAACGGAGATGAACATTTTATGACTATGAGCAGAGGGCGGTTTGGGGTCCATGGGGGCCAGTATATTCCTGAGACCCTTATGAATGCAGTCCTAGAACTGGAGCAGGCCTATAACTACTACAAAAATGATCCAAAATTTCAGGCTGAGCTTACAGACCTTTTAAATGAGTATGCAGGCAGACCCAGCCCCCTTTATTTTGCAAAGAGACTGACAGAGGACCTAGCTGGTCCTAAAATCTACCTAAAGCGGGAGGACCTAAACCATACAGGCTCACACAAGATAAACAATGTCCTTGGCCAGGCCCTTTTAGCAAAAAAGATGGGCAAAAAGCGACTAATTGCCGAGACCGGTGCTGGCCAGCACGGGGTTGCAACTGCCACTGCAGCAGCCCTTATGGGGCTAGAATGTGTGGTCTTTATGGGAGAGGAGGACACAAAACGCCAGGCCCTAAATGTTTATAGGATGAAACTGTTAGGGGCAAAGGTAATCCCAGTAACTAGTGGTACTGCTACTCTAAAGGACGCGGTGTCTGAAACCATGCGAGAATGGACCAGGCGGATAGATGATACCCACTACTGCCTTGGGTCTGTAATGGGCCCTCACCCCTTCCCCACCATGGTTCGGGACTTTCAGGCAGTTATATCAAGGGAAATAAAGGACCAGGTCATGGAAAGGGAGGGTCGCCTACCTGATATGGTCATAGCCTGTGTAGGTGGTGGTAGCAATGCCATAGGAGCCTTTTACCACTTTATAGATGACCCATCGGTCCAGCTTATTGGCTGTGAGGCAGCAGGTAGAGGCATTGATAGCCTAGAGACAGCCGCCACCATAAATACTGGTAGTATGGGGATCTTTCACGGCATGAAGTCCTACTTTTGCCAGGATCAGAACGGCCATATAGCCCCTGTCTACTCCATTTCAGCAGGTCTAGACTATCCAGGTGTCGGTCCTGAACACGCCTGGCTCCATGATATAGGGAGGGCAAAATACGTAGCCATAACTGATGATGAGGCAGTTGATGCCTTTGAGTACTTAAGTAGGACAGAAGGGATTATTCCTGCTATAGAATCTGCCCATGCCCTTGCCTATGCAATAAAGATAGCCCCCAAGATGGATAAGGACCAGCTTATGGTTGTCAATGTCTCAGGCCGGGGCGACAAGGACTGTGCTGCTATAGCAAGATACAGAGGTGAAAATATAAATGAGTAAAATAAAAGAAGCCTTTAAAAATAAAAAAGCCTTTATCCCCTTTATTAGCTGTGGTTACCCGGACCTTGACTTCACCGCCGACCTGGTAAGGGCCCTAGCTGATAATGGAGCTGACCTAATAGAGCTGGGTATCCCCTTTTCAGACCCTACAGCTGAGGGTCCAATTATCATGGAGGCTAGCAGCAAGGCCCTAGCTGGAGGGGCCACTATAGACAGGATCTTTGATATGGTCAGCCAGCTTAGAAAAGATGTTAGGGTCCCTATGGTATTTATGACCTATGCCAATCTAGTCTTTTCCTATGGTATAGATTCCTTTGCCAAAGAGTCTGCTAAGCTAGGTATGGACGGTCTTATCCTGCCAGATGTCCCCTTTGAGGAAAAGGAGGAGTTTGCGCCCTCCTTTAGAAAATACGGGCTAGACTTTATCAGCCTGATTGCCCCTAGCTCTAGGGATAGGATAGGGCTAATAGCCAGCCAGGCAGAGGGCTTTTTGTACTGCGTATCCTCTCTTGGCGTAACAGGTACCAGGGACCATATCACAACTGACATAAAGGGGATGGTTGACAGGGTAGGCTTGTCCAATCCTGATATCCCCTGCGCCATAGGCTTTGGCATTTCAAATCCTGACCAAGCCAGACAGCTATGCCAGTATGCAGACGGTGTTATTGTAGGCTCTGCCCTTATGAAGCTGGTAAAGGACCATGGCAGGGCTGCTCTAGGTCATATAATTGACCTATCAAGGCAGATAAAGGCAAGCATAAATGAATAGTTTATCCTAACAAAAAGGCCTGGGTTCATATGCCCAGGCCTTTATAAGGTTTGTCTTGCCAATGTTTTTAGATGCTAAAATAATACTTAAATTTTTATTCTGAGTCAGCCAGCTTGGTTAAAAGCAGGTTGCTCCTTTTTATAAATTCGGACATCTCTTGAGGCTCAAGGGGCTTTAGACTAATCATGGCCAGGTCGTAGATATGCCTTAGAATTAGGTCTGTATCCTCCTTTTTATCCTCCTTGCCCTCATATTCAACCAGTTTCTTTACCAGGGGATTATTTATATTAAGGACAAGGGTCTCCTCCCTTGCCATAGTTGCAAAGCCCATACCTGCTCCAAACCTTTCAGTCATCTCCTGCATCCGTCTCGAATGCTCAGGTAGGACCATAATAGCAGGTGTATCTTTGGCCTTTAAGGCCTCTACGCTAAGCTTTAGTTCCTCCTGGCCTAGGGCCTCCTTAAATAGCTTTTCCAGGCTCTCTTTAGCCTTTTCATGGTCTCCGTCCCCAGCCTGCTCATCTTTTATTAGGTCGGAAATATCAGAGTCTACTCGGCTAAAGCTTACACCGGATTCCTTCATCTCTAAAAAGTTAATAAAGGCACTATCTATCTCAGTAGTCAAATGCAGGGCTTCAAGGCCATATTCCTCAAACATCTGTATATACTGGGCCTGCTGCTTTTCATCAGTAATGTAGAATACCTGGTCCTTGTGCTTGTCCTTGTTACGGTCTAGGTAGTCCTTTAGGGCCACATAGTCTCCCTTGGTATCCTTAAATATCAATATCTTTTTAACCCTGTCATAGAACTTGTCATCCCTCATACAGCCATACTTGATAAAGGGGTTGATATCATCCCAGTAGCGGTTAAAGGCATCCCTTTCCTTTTTATACATGCCTGTTAGCTTGTCGGCAACCTTTTTACTGATATGGTCAGATATCTTTTTAACCTGGCCATCGTTTTGTAAAAAGCTCCTAGATACATTTAAGGGTAGGTCAGGACAGTCTATTACGCCCTTTAGTAGTAGCAAGAACTCTGGTATAACCTCTTTTATATTGTCTGCTACAAAGACCTGGTTGTTGTATAGCTTTACCCTACCCTCTAGAGTCTCGTACTCATTGGCTAGCTTGGGGAAATATAGGATACCCTTTAGCCTAAAGGGATAGTCAACATTTAGGTGGATCCAAAAGAGGGGGTCTCGGTAGTCCATAAAGAGCTTTTTATAAAAGTCCTTGTAGTCCTCATCGGATAGGTCTGAGGGCTTTCTAAGCCATAGGGGGTTGGTATCGTTAATGGGCTCCTCCACAGGCTCTAAGTCCTCTAGGTCCTCATCCCTATCTACCTTATCCTGGCCAGTAGCCTCAACCTCCTTATCTTGGTCATCTCCCTTGTCAGTATCAGTAGTCCCACTAGCTTGGTCTTCTCCACTGTCAGCATCTGTAGCCTGGCCCGCCTGGTCTTTGGAGTCGGCCTTTTTATCCTTTTTAGCCCTTTTCTTTTTCTTTTTCTCCCTTTCCTTTTCAGCCTTTATCCTTTCCTCCTCGTCCTCTAGGTAAATCTCAGTAGGCAAAAAGGCGCAGTATTTTTCAAGTATTTCTCTTAGCCTAAATTTATCTAAGAACTCCTCACTGTCCTTGCTTATATGGAGGGTGATAATTGTTCCCCTATCAGCCTTGTCTGAGGCCTCCATCTCATAGTCAATCCCACCGACACTTGTCCACTTTACAGGCTCAGCATCCTCTAGGTAGGACCTGGTATCTATTTCAACCTTGTCAGCTACCATAAAGGCTGAATAAAAGCCCAGTCCAAAATGGCCAATTATCTGGCTGGACTCATCCTTTTCCTGCTCGTATTTTTTCAAAAACTCTTCGGCACCTGAAAAAGCTACCTGGTTTATGTATTTTTTAACCTCATCCGCTGTCATGCCTATACCATTGTCAACTATACGGATGGTCTTGCTTTTTTTATTTAAAATTACTCTTATCTCAAATTTATTGTCCTCTGCTAGCTGGGCCTCGCCCATGGAAGATAGCCTTTTTAGCTTTGTGATTGCATCATTGGCGTTGGATATCATTTCCCTTAGGAAAATATCCTTGTCTGAATAGAGCCACTTTTTAATTATTGGAAAAATATTCGTAGCATTAACCGATATACTACCGCTTTCTTTTACCATTAAAACAGCCTCCTTTATTGTTTGTCATCCAAATTAGTATTTTATTATATAGTATTTGGTTGTCAAGCCCTCTTTAGTCAAGCAATACCAGTTAGCTAGCAGGCGGGCTTTGCCTGTTTGCTTAGGTCTAGCTAGCTACGGGGCAGGCAAACTCCCTGACTATTGGCAAAGGTCTTAGCTTGCTACGGGGCAGGCAAACTCCCTGACTATTAGCAAAAGGCCTTATCTAGCTACGGGGCAGGTTAAACTCCCTCCTATAGGCCCCAGGTGACAAACCGTATACCCTCTTAAACTGCCTTGAAAAATTGGGCAGATCATTAAAACCGCAAGAATACATGGTCTCTCTTACATTCATATCCGTAGTCCTAAGGAGTAATAGGGCCCTGTCAAGCCTGTATTTTAGGAGGTACTCCTGAACCGACATACCTGTTTCTCCCTTAAAGAGCCTAAATAAATGACTCCTATCAAGGTTTAAGTAATCTGCTATCTGCTGGACTGTTATACCATAAGAATAATTCTTTTTTATGTATTCAATTGCTGCCTCTACAGGCTGGACCTTTAGACTGGCCTTTTTGTCCTCATCATTTAGGATGGCAAAAAACTCATATAGCCTGGACAGCATGATAAAGCTGTTGTCATCTGCCCTATAATCATAGCTCATTTTCTCTATATGATCCTTTAGCCTGTCTGCCCCGTGAAAGGTAAATATGGGGTCCTTTTGACTAATGTCAAGCAGGCTACATACAGCCTCAGCATCACTACCGTTAAAGCCAACCCAGCAATAGTGCCAGGGGTTTTCAATATCTGCCTCATAGTAGGTTACCTCACCGGGCATAATGAGAAAGCCCTGGCCCTCCCTTAGCCTGTGGACTAGGCCTCCCGCATAAAAGGTCCCCTCTCCCTCTAGTATGCAATGGACCAGGTAGTGGTCCCTTACAGCAGGTCCAAAGCTATGTCCAGAAGCGCACGCCTCAAGGCCCACCTGATGTAGGTAGAGGACTCTTGACAGGGCCTTTGACCTATGTTTACTAGCCCTTGCCTGCTCATTTATTTGATTGTCCTGCCCCTTCAACTGCCTCACCTACCTTGGCTCTTTGTCTAGCTAAGGACCTTTATTCTCCCTTTATATTATAGCAGACAGTAGCTATTATGCAACATTAAGACAAACTTTTGCAACACAATTCTATTTTAAAGCAGAAGGCCTTAGCCTATAATTAAGTCAAGCTAGCAGGCTATTTATGGCCCCTAGGAATTATTTTAGGATGGCCAGAAATACGAAAATGCTACAAGTAAAAGGAAAAGGAGTGTAATGACCTATGGCAAAAATAACTTTTATGGGTGCTGGCTCTACAGTATTCGCCCGTAATGTACTAGGCGACTGTATGTGCACCCCCTCCCTCCAGGACAGTGAAATCGCCCTTTATGATATTGATGCAAAAAGACTAGAAGAGTCCGAGGTAATACTCAGGGCAATAAACAAAAATGTTAACCAGTCAAGGGCAACAATTAAGACCTACCACGGTGTTGACCAAAGAAAAGAGGCCCTAAGGGATGCAGACTTTGTAGTAAACGCCATCCAGGTAGGCCTTTATGATCCCTGTACCATAATTGACTTTGAGGTACCTAAAAAATATGGCCTAAGGCAGACCATAGCTGATACCCTAGGTATTGGTGGTATAATGAGAGGCCTTAGGACCATACCAGTTCTAGAGGACTTTGCCAGGGACATGGAAGAGGTCTGTCCCGACGCCTGGTTTTTAAACTACACAAATCCTATGTCTATCCTATCTGGCTATATGCAGCGTTATACGGGCGTAAAGACTGTAGGCCTTTGCCACAGTGTCCAGGGCTGCTCCTATTGGCTACTAAAGGACCTTGGCATGGAGGACAAGCTAGAGGGCAGGCGAGAGCTGATAGCCGGTATTAACCATATGGGCTGGCTCCTAGAGATCTATGACAAGGATGGCAATGACCTTTATCCTGAAATAAGGAAAAGGGCAATAAGGAAAAATGAAACAGAAAAGCACAATGATATGGTCAGATATGAGTACATAAAGAGGCTAGGCTATTACTGTACAGAGTCAAGCGAACACAACGCTGAGTACAATCCCTTTTTCATAAAGTCCAACTATCCTGACCTAATTGACCGATATAATATTCCTCTAGATGAGTATCCCCGCCGGTGTATAGAGCAGATAAATGGCTGGGAAAAGCAAAAAAACGATATACTCCAGGATGGCAAGGCTACCCACACAAGAAGTGGTGAATACGCATCCTATATCATGGAGGCTATGATAACCAACCAGGTATATAAAATAGGTGGCAATGTCTTAAACAAGGGCCTAATTGAAAACCTACCTGCAGATGCCTGTGTTGAGGTCCCCTGCCTAGTTGATGGTAGCGGAGTAAATCCAACCTATGTAGGTAGATTGCCTGTTCAGCTAGCTGCTATGAATATGACCAATGTAAATGTTCACCTAATGACCATTGAGGCAGCTAGAACAAAATCCTATGATAGTATATACCAGGCAGCAATGCTTGACCCCCATACAGCAGCTGAGCTATCAATAGATGATATAGTTAAAATGTGCGATGACCTAATAGAGGCCCATGGAGACTATATGGCCATGTACAAAAGGTAAGGATAAGTATAATAGCTAGACCTTTGGCCACAAGTTATATGGCTAGCTGGCTAATGCTTTAATAAAAATCTATAATACACGGGATTCCATGGTCAAGGCCAAAAACCTGACCATAATGCTAATGAGACAGCTAACCCCTCCTCTATTAGCAGTTGGGATCCCGCTTTTTTATCACAAAAGATGACAAATTCATACCAATATTCGCCTCCTAAAGTAATAAATATATTGTAATGTATAAACTACTATGGTATTATACTATTATCTACTTTTTTACTTTATTTTAGAATATTTAGGAGGTTGACAATGAGAAAAAGAGCGAAAATTTTAGCCCTGGTGCTCCTACTAATCTTGACCCTATCAGGCTGTCTAAAGGTAGATATGTCAGTAAGGCTTAACTCAGATGAAACAGGTAGTCTTACCGCACAATTTGCCATTAGTAAAGAAGCTTATGATTACTTAAAATCCTTTGATTCTAGTGGCGACCCCTTTGATGGCCAGGAATACTTTGAAATAGTTGAGGACGGGGTTACCTACATGGCCTTTAAGGAGACCAAGGAAAACCTAACCTTTGATGAGATCGCCAAATACCTAGTAGAGGGTGACGAGGAAGATAAAGAGGCCTTAACTGGCTCTGATTCCTTGTTTGAATCCGTAGAGATTACAAAAACTAGTGGCTTTCTAAGCAACGAATATTCATTTGTAGCCTCGACAATTAGGGTTCAAAAGGATACTGATGATGCAGATAATGGCCTGGGCGATATTGGGGCTGATTTAGATGGCTTTGGAAACTCCCTAGCTGAGAGCCTATCAAAGTTTACCCTAACAATAGAAATGCCAGGAAAGATCAGCCACAATTCCAATGGAAAGGTAGAAGGAAACAAGGTTGTCTTTACAATAAGCGATTTTACACAGGGCAACATCCTTAGCGTTCATTCAAAGGATGGTCTTACCTCAACCTATATATATATTGGATTTGCAGCCATACTCCTGATCCTTATCGTCATATTTATTATAAGAAGGATTATAGCTAATAGGGCCTATTAATATAGCAAAGGCAAAATAATACAAAATAGTAACAATAAAAAGGTCCATAGCCAGCCTAGAAAAACCTAGAGGCTATGGACTTTAATTTATCCTTTTTAACTATTCAAAGTCATCTAAATGGGACTTGAAAAACTCATAGTATATCCTTACATTTTCAAGCTGGGTCCACCTTTTAATATCAACAGGGGCCTCATCTAGATCATATATCTTTGCCCCTGGTATGGACAAGAGAAAGGGTGAATGGGTGGAGATTACAAACTGGCAGCCAAAGAACCTAGCAGAGTCCTCAATAAAGGCCTTTAGCTCTAGCTGTCTTTTAGGCGATAGGCTGTTTTCCGGCTCATCTAGTAGATAGAGTCCGTCCTCTCCTATCTTTTCAGTAAAATACTTGTATGCACTTTCTCCATTTGAAAAGCCCCTCACATTGTCCATCAGCTCGCTTTTTACAAAACGGGACTGGGTTTTTCTCCGGGCCTTGTTTATCTTTTTTAGCTGGTCATAGTCTGCCATAGACTTTAGCTGAAAATCACTGTATTTAGCATCTAAATACTCATCAAAAAGTTCTTGTCTTTTAAGGTCAATCCCCTCGTTTAGGTTCCTTATATTTAGCATATAGTCAAATACATCGTCAGAGCTAATAATCCTACTATTTGCAGGGATATCTCTATCGGCTAGCCCCATATAGGACAGGTCAACATAGTCAGGGAAAAAGCTAGACCTATTGTATATAGAGTCCCTCTTGACTCCTGTTTTCTCAGCTATAACATTAAGGGCAGTTGTTTTACCTGACCCGTTGCCTCCATAAAGAATAGTAACTGGCTCAAAGTCTATCCTTTCAAAGCCGCGGGCAGATAGGATCTGAAAGGGATAGTAGGAACTATAGCAGGTCCTTTTTATACTAAGTAGGAAATCAAACTCCTTGTCTGCGTCAGGAAATATAAAATAATCTAGATACAATCCAATTACCCTCTCACTTATTTATGGATTCAGCCTTTTATTAACTGTCACTTTTCATAACTTGTTCTATTAACTGATAACCTAGCTGGGTTACCTTGTATACCTCACCCTTTAAGCCAGTATCCTTTATAAGCTCGTGGATCTCAAGGTCCTCTAGGGCTATCTCCCACCTTGATACCTTTAGACTCTCATCCTCTTCAACAAAAATCTGCCTGTTTGCCTGAATCATGATCCCATCTAGGGTAGGTAATCTCATTATACTACCATCTATTGATCTGCCAGCCTCTAAAAGCAGCTCCATAGCATGGGGAGTTAGCTTTTGCATAATTGAAGTTATCAGTTCCTTGCTTCCTCCCTCTCTAGCAGATGGGCTGACAGGGCCGGCGTGAATATGGCTTGTACCTGCCAGAGAAGATATAGCTGGGCTAGTCTTTTTGCTGGCTGATAGGCCTCCGGCCTTTCTCTGATCATGGTTAAAGGACATCTTTGCCAATAGCTTGCCTAGCTTATTTTGAAAATCCCCAATATTATCATAGGTCATAATATGGGCAGAATCCTTGAATCTATTTTTAAGGTCTAAAAGCCTATTGTACTCATCCTGATCTATATTGTCCATAATTACGGGCGCATTTGAAAAATTCAGGATGGCAGGCTTGCCGGTGGCTATATAGCTTTCAAGCTTTACTAAGGTGTCATCTATGGACTCCACTCCGGCTGGTCCAATCTTGGTCCAAAAAGCCCCTATCACAAGGTCGCAGTTTTTTATATTTTGAGAACTACCACTATCCTGGGCAGAGCTTTCCTGGTCTGGTGAGCTAAATACTTCACAGCCTACAGGTAAAAGTACACACTTTTTATTATAAGCATTTAGTTCATTCCATTCATTTATCAGGCCTTTAATTATAGCCCTTTCCTTTGATACATCGCCAGCTGCTACAATAGCAACCTGATAAACCTTTGCACTAAAAGACAATTTAACATGCCCCCTTTGTAAAATTTTAAACTAACCTAATTTTATAGTAGAGCAGTGTCGGCAAAGCTGTAAAAACATAATATAAAATCGGTTATACTATAGTTCGCCTAAAATTAAAGATATCCTTCTATTTTAAGTATATTTCTCACAAGCTGCTAACTTTAGATAGGCCCATCCTCTATACCCATTAACTGGCCCTGATTCATTAGAAAGAAGAGCTTTTTATTGTCTATGGCCTGCTTATTGTAACTTTCGATTAGGCCTATATACTCACTACCAGACTCATAAAAGGATACTCGGTGATAGGGCTTTTCATGGCCATAGTGGTTACCCTTTAGGCCTAGCCTAACCCTTATTTGGTTTTCTATATACCTTGCTAAACCCTCCTTCCACTCCTGCCATAATAGATACTCAAAATCAATCCTCTCTAAGACCTTGGCAAGGCCCATTCGCCTTAGTTTAGCCTTGTCCAAGTCCTTTTTATCTAGTGCCTCCATGTATTGTCCATAAAGACGGATAAAGTCCTTATCCTCATAGGGAAAGGGGTGGTCTATCTCCCAGGAGTAGTTGTTTTCTAACCTATAGGTCCTGGCTATCTTAAGCCCCTCCTTAAGTTCCATTTCGCAGCCATTAAACTGGCTGCAATGGACAAACTCGTGTAGGATGGAAACTAGCCCCTCCAGGCTGTCAAAGGCATCCTCAGATAGGACTGCAGCTATCTTCATATCATAGGACTCCAAGGGAAAGGCTGCCCTTACTCCCTCGGGAATTGGAAATGGACAGTGCTCTTTTTTAACAAGGTCATAACCTGCATCTGCTACCATATCATAGATATAAAAGCAATTATCCTTGACCACAGCTACAGGATAATAGGACCTAAATATCTCATTAATATCCCCTATTTGTCTTTGTAGCTTTACTAACTTTTCAAGTGACCTTTTATGTTTAAGTGTCTGCACACCCATCCCCCTAAAATAGTACTAGCCTATAAATGAAGTCCAATATGACAGATAGTAGCGATATTAGCTGGGCTCCTGCCGGCCTAAGCTCTCAAGATAGCTGTCAACCTCTCTTTGGCTCTTGAGGGTGACTAGCTTGTCAGCTACGCCTAGCCTGTCTATTTTTTCTAAAATCTTTGGCTTTACCCTTTTATTATAATTAAGGACCCAGCTTATAAACTCCCAGTCAAGCTTCTCAGGACAGCCCTGGCCCATATCCGGTCTTGTCTTTCCCCTATACTCGAGCCTTCTTTTAATTATCCTATACATGCATAGGTACCTTGGCATATCTAAAAGGATAACTAGGTCAGCCCTTTTTAGCCTATCATCTAGTGTACTAGAATAACCCCCATCAATAATCCATTCATCCCTACTGGCCAGGTCCTTGGCTATTGGTATCCACTCCTCATCTGCTGTGGGTAGCCAGCCTGGTTTCCAGTAAAAGCTGTCTAGGTGGTAAACAGGTAGTTTAAGTATCTTTGACATGGCCCGAGCTAGGGTAGATTTGCCTCCCCCGCTGCAACCAATTACCGCTATCCTTTTTATTCTAAAACACTTCCCCTTAAGCTTTTTAGGGTAAATATCTATAGGCCTTTAAGGGAAAATCTAATCTCCCCCTATATTTACCTTGTATTCACTATGATATTACAAGACCCTTGATTTGTCAATTTATACCTAAAAGGATTTCGGTCCTATAGATTAATATAGGCCTGTAGACTTCAAGCTGTAATCAAGCTAGATAGAGCTACACCTAACTACTGAAAATTACAAATTATCCTATACTAATGGAAATTAAATCAATACTATGGACGAAATATCCATTTCATGTTACAATTTACCTGGCAGGTTCCTATTAACTTTGCTTGAATGAATCTATAGGTATTCAAAACATATATACATAGGGGGTATAGCAATGAAACACTCACGCCTTATACTGGCCATATGCATATTACTATTATCTGTTAATATGGGCGCAATAGCATATACAGAGGATGAGATTGTAACCATCAATGACCCAAGGCTCGAAGAAGCCATAAGGGAGGAGCTAGGTAAAGCATCCGGATATATTACCAAGGCAGATATGGCATCTCTAGAAAGCCTATATATATATGAATCCACCGTTACAGACCTAAGTGGATTAGAATATGCAAAAAACTTAAAAACTCTTGGTTTAAACTGTTTTGAAATTGCTGATATATCAGCTCTTTCAGACCTAGTGTTTATAGAACACCTTGATCTGGCAGTAAACAGAATTTCCGATATCTCTCCATTGGCTAATCTAAAATCCTTGAAAAGCCTCTATTTATATTATAACTCGATCTCGGACTTATCCCCACTAGAGGGCTTGACTAATCTACAAATGATATCCCTAGCTTATAACAACATATCAAATTTATCTCCACTTACGAATTTAAAGTCACTAACAGACCTTAACTTGGTGCAAAATAAAATCACAGATCTTTCAGCCCTAGCACAGCTACCAACCTTAACTGACTTGAGACTATCAGAAAACCAAATCTCAGATATATCAGCCTTGTTAAATTTAAAGGGCCTAGATACCTTATACTTGGCAGATAATGAAATTGAAGATTTAAGACCCCTATCCCATCTAGAGGGCCTAAATGTCCTTTATCTATCAGACAACAATATATCAGATTTAAGCCCCTTAGAGAATCTTAATTCCCTTACTTCTCTTACTCTAGATAATAACAAAATATCAGATATCTCAAGCCTAGCCAGCTTGCATGCCCTAGAATACCTTGACCTTTCAAATAACAGTATTAGTGATATATCTCCGCTAGCTAAGCTAGATAATTTGACAACACTATTATTAAATGACAATAGTATTTCTGATGTGTCGCTAGTACCAACAAACGTATTTGAACTTTCCTTGTCAAATAATAAGATTCAGGACATAAGCAGATTACCCAAGCTTGATTCTAAGTCCATAAATCTGTCCAGTAACCAAATATCTGACTTGTCTTCACTCCCTATTTTAGGGTCCCTAAGCTACTTAGATTTATCGAGTAATAAAATATCAGATCTTACCGGTATAGAAAAGCTTTTAGGCTTGACTTCACTTGACCTATCAAGTAATGATATTTCAGATCTCCCAGTTTTGGCAGAATTAGGTTCTCTAATGGAACTTGATTTATCTAATAACAATGTTAAAGATTTTTCACAATTACCACCTAGCATCAGGATACTAACCCTTAGTAACAACCATATATCTAATATATCTAGCTTAGAGCATATGAAAGATTTATATAGCCTTGACCTTTCCAACAATGATATAAATGATATCTACGTTTTTTACCTGATGAACCAAGAATCGCTAACTGAGCTATCACTTAAAAACAACAAGATTTCAGATATATCTCCACTTGTAGCCTTAAGTTCAGAACATCTATTGCTTGACTTAAGTGGCAATGATATTTCAGATATAAGGTCCTTGAAAAATATGACCAGTTTATTTTACCTTGACTTATCGGATAACAATATATACGATATTTCTCCCCTGCTTGATAAGGAGATAGTAGGCGGACTAATATTAATGCCCAACCCAATATTACAGTCAGGTAATTTGCTGGGGCATATTGAGGATCATGAAGGTAACAAAATCCCTGTGTACGAGGAGCATGAAGGTAACAAAATCCCTGTAAATGAAAAGCAAGAGCCTACTTTAGCAGAGCAAGAAGAGGACAAGGAAACAAGCAGGCTCCTAAGTATAGAAGCCCTTTTGCTCATAACTATATTCTTAATGCTTATAATAATTGTTTTGTTAATAGTTTTTAGGCGAAAAAAGCAAGAATCTAAGGAGGCATACATTCATAGGTCTTAGCTAGCTGGTTCTATTTTAAAGCCAGCGCTTTCCTGCTCTTTTCTTTTAGAGTAGAACTTCCATATGATTAAACTATATAAAACTAAAAGGATAGTTGTTACTATACTGCCCTCTAGTCCAAAATCCCCTCCTGAAATAAGGGGGTTACCTAAGGGCTGAGACTTTATAATTGACCCTCCAAGATCCATCCCCGATACAGATATCCCATAGACATTCCCCATAAATAGATTCCAGGTAAAATGCATACCTATTGGCAGCCAGAGTCCTCCTGTTGCCTCCCTTGCCACACCAAAGAGTATGCCTGCTAAGAAAATGTTTATGAGGGGAAGCGGGCTTTGCAGTATATTAGGGTTTGCAATATGTAAAAGTGCAAATAATATCGAGTTTATAAGGATAGACACCCTTGGCCCAAAGTCTCTTTTAATTAGGCTATGCAAGTAGCCCCTACTCAGGTATTCCTCGGAGATAGCCACCCCTATAAACAATACAATAGGATATATTAAAGATAACAATAGATTAAAGTTAAAGCTAATCTCATTTATAACATAGCCCTGCAAAGCCAGCACCAATACAAAGGAAGTAGTAATAAAGGCAATACCCCATAGACAGCCTTGTAGAGCTAGTTTGAACCAACTTTTTTGCTTCCAGCCTAAATATAGGCCCCTCTTTTTATCAAATATCAGGTAGGTCAGCAGAACAGCCCCTATTATGATGATTGGCTGTACTATAAGTAATACCCTGTTTATGTCATACACCATGTCAAAATCAGGAAGACGCCTTATAGCACTAGCAAATAAGAAATAAGCCATGGTAATAATTAAACCTAGTAATATCGAAAAAACCAGGAATATGCCTGCAAATATGGCTACAAGAACTAGTATCTTTCCTAAAATCCTAAGTGCCTTTAATAATTTATCCTTCAACCTTATACCCCTTCTCTTAAATACTAGCTAGCCCTTTAGCCAAAGTTCCTGCGTCCTGTCAGCTAACTGGCAATACTGTAGTAAGCTGGATTTATGCTTTCTATCATATTACAATATAGGCCTTTTGTCAATTTATACCTGACGGAAAGAAAAAAAGAGCGCGATACTAAATCACGCTCGGCAATTGCTCGCTTACTTTAATTTTACTGCTGATAAGGCTCTAACTCCTGTCTTTAGCTACTAATTTTTTTCAGTTATTAAGTTAAGCTTTTTTGCCCTATCCTTTATCGGTACCTACTTATAGTTTCATCGCTCCATATATGGACCTCGATATAGCGTTCGGTCCCATACCTTCCATCATCATTCCAATCTTGAGGAAGCCCATACTTGCGGATGATTTCTAGGATTTCTTCATAGGTATAAAGCTTGTGCCTGTATTCCTTGCCATCATTTACTGTTGGACTAAAGGTTGGCATAGAGTCACCATAGGTAAATGAGATAGTCCTTTTATCAAATTCATCAATATGGATCTTTATAAAAGCACTGTTTTCATGCCAGGTGCTCAGCCAGGGGCTATGTTCAACCACCATGTAGTGGGGTGTGGGCCTATGTATAAGGCCCCCTTTTTTGATAAACTCATTTCTAAGAATGTTCTCACAATTATGCCTATACTCTACATACTTATCATGCCTTTGGGCACTTTGAGAGCTAGGCCTTGTTACTTTTATTGTGTCAAGGATAGATTTTGCTTTATCAACTGGCAGCTCTGATAGGCTGACAAAGGGTCCAATTGTCTTGTCAAAATAGTGGTATAGGTAAATTTTAATCACCCCTATTTAAAGCTTGTTCACCTTTTCCTTTTCTACAGTCATTTTCTTAAAATAACTTGCTTTACTTTCACAATCCTTGTGGTCCTACTACTCCATGATAAACATTTTTTCTCTCCATTATTCATAAAGATCCTACAAGACATTATATAGGTCTTTTACAGTACTTATATAAAAGGTTGGCTCGGTTGCCATCAGTTCCTCTTTACTACCAAAGCCATAGCCTACTGCTATCGAATCAATCTTATTATTATGGGCACCTACTATATCATACTTTCGGTCTCCTATCATGACTGTACCCTCTAAGCTAATCTTTGCCTCATCAATTACGGTTTTAATAATTTCACTTTTGTCAGTCCGTGTCCCATCTAGGTTAGCACCACAAACATAGGTAAAGAGGTGTCTTAGCTTGTAGCCTTGTAGTATCTGCTCGGTATAGATTGTAGGCTTTGCTGTGGCAACAAAGAGCTTGCGTCCTTCTGCATGTAGCTTTTTTAATAGATCCTCTATTCCAGGGTACAAGGTATTTGCAAAAACACCATGGTCGGCAAAATACTCCCTGTAGTACTTTACTGCCTGCAAGGCATCCTGCTCTGAAAAACCATAGTAGTTCATAAAGGAGTTCTTTAAGGGAGGTCCGATAAAGGGAACCAGCTCTTCTAGGTCCTCCACTATAATGTTAAACTTTTTTAGTGCGTATTGGGCTGACTTGGTTATACCAGCTTGTGAGTCGATCATTGTGCCATCTAAATCAAATAGAATATTTTTGTACTTCAATCCATTTCCTCCTGTGTTATTTATGTTTCATCTCTATCATTATAATATATACACCCTATTTTACTAGTCTAAAGCATATTATAGGTCATTTAGCTTATAGCATCCTATATTCCATAATAGCCCTTAATAGCCTTGTCGCAAACCACAGTCCCTTTTACCTTTATTGATGAAACTGTCTCCTTTAGTAAATCTACATCTATATCCTTTGCCATCACTAAAAGCCCGACTACCTTTATATTTTGCTTTAGATTCCTTTCCTTGTACTTTCTCAGTTCACTATTCCCAAGTTTAAAGATCCCTAAAAAGTAAGAGTCTTTTTCAATTACTTCATTTACATAGCTATCATACTCTGTCAGGTTTTTTCTGATAGCATTGCGGATAAAATCTGTTCGGTTTGTAAAAAAACCATTCTCCACTAGAATATCGATTTTGCCTAGGTCAACATGGTTGATGTTAATTGTAAGTTTCTCTGTGTTGTCATTAACTTTTTTATTCATAGTCAGTCTCCTCACTTAATAATATCTCCACCATCATATTGCCATCCCTCTGGATGGTTGTCAACATCTAGAAATGGTTTTTGCAGAGCTTACATTAGGCTATTAATTTCAGACTAGGAATGAAACAAAGTTCAATTACACCTATAGTAACCTTAAACTTCTCCATGGGCACTGATTAAATAGGGTTAAATGATAATCTAATTAACCTGATGATATGATTAAATATAATTGTACAAATACTAGTTAGTGGAGATAGATGGACTTAACTAATTGTAGGTTTATATACAAATACCCACTACAGATGAGACACAAGTAGTTATGTACAAACAAAGTTGGCAATACAATAACAAAGCCTATCTGCTAGTCAGACTGTCGCCTGACACTCAGATAGGCACAAAACATACTATACATCTGATGAATACCACGAGTTTTACTCCAACAGTGCAGCTCTTTCTATATACATACGCTCTCAATAACAAAAAAACCTATGCATATTATTTCTTTGTATGAACCCTTTTATAGGGTAGAAGCATCCTTTTAGTCTCAAGCACTCCATATTAAGTCTATGCCTTGCCACCGCTCATTTTACGCTTAAAAAAGATAATCGCAAGTACAAATATGACAATTGTATAGCTCAATACTATCATCAAATGTGGTAACAATTTATTAAAATTACCGCTTAATACTGCTTGGATTGTTTGCACACTGTGATAAAAAGGTAAAATCTCAGCCGCCTTTTTGAAAGCACCACCAATTAAGTCAATTGGTAAGAATACACCAGACAACCAACCTGCAATATTTGTCAGCAAGGCTCCGCAAACACCACCTACTGCCTTATCGTTCATCAAGCTACCAAATAGTAAACCAAATCCCACAAACAAAAGTGAGGTCAGAGCTGTCACAGGAATAGCAAGCAAAAGGTTGACGGTTAGTTCAAGCCCAATAAAACATGATGCCAACAAAGTTATACAGGCTTGAACTAACGATATGACAAGCATTGGTATAGTGTAACCTAATATAAAGTCCAAAGATGTCATTGGTGATGCAAACAAGCGCATTAAGAATGACGAAGTACGATCCTTGGATACCAGCATACCTGTAAACAATGCCATGAACGCCGTTCCGAACATTGCTAAACCTGGTGCGAGGTTTTCAATAGAAAACATCGGATTGTTCACTTCAGGAGGAATACTGGCATTAATGATAGACAGCAGCACAAGTAGTATTAGCGGAAACCCCAAGCCGAAAAAGAGATTGAGAGGGTCGCGCAAAATCTCTTTAGTATTGCGTTTTGCAAATAAAATAGTTCTCATACTACTCCTCCTGAAAGGATAACAAAAGCATCCTCCAAATTATTTGTACCAGTCTGTTCTGTCAATTCAACTACTGTTCCAACAGCTGCCAATTTTCCACTTACCATTATACCTATACGATCTGACAACGCCTCTACTTCCTCTAAGTAATGCGTCGTAAGGACAATAGTCACTTTTCCTTTTAATGCTCGAATGGACGTCCACAATTCACGGCGAGCAAGTACATCAAGCCCTAAAGTTGGTTCATCAAGAAACAAGATTTCTGGATCTGAAATCAAAGCCATTGCAATGGATAGCCGCCGTTGCATACCACCTGATAATTGCTTCGCTCTTTTCTTCCGAACACTGTTAAGCCCAAATCGTATTACCATTTCTTCAGCATTTTTCTTTGCATCATTTCTATCCTGACCGCTAACGCCCGCCATAAGTTCCAAATTTTCAATTACTGATAAATTGGAAGCCACAGCTGTTTCCTGTGGTGAGATACTAATTTTTTCTTTGACTGATTGTGGCCGTTCTTTTACGCTATCACCTAGCAACACAGCATTGCCTTCCGTTGGTTTAGTCAAGCAGGATAGCATTTTAATTGTTGTAGTTTTTCCTGCGCCATTTAGACCTAAAAGGGCAAACAATTCACCTTGCTCAATCGTTAGGTTCAAATTGTCTACCGCCGTAAAACCTCCGTACGTTTTTGTGAGGTTTGTAATTGTTATAGCGCTCATTCCTCGTCCCCCTTCTGAGGCATAGTACCATCAAAGAGCGTAGTGACAAGCTTTGTTATTGTATTTTTAGGCGGTATAGCTATTCCTTGTTGCTCATCACCCAAAATAATTAATGTATCTCCGGGTTTTATGTCAAATATATCGCGGGCTTGTTTAGGTATTACTATTTGTCCCTTCTCACCCACCTTGACTGTCCATGCATATTTGCCCTTATGATTTTTCACTATGAGTCCTCCTATAAGTATGAAATGTATGACTTGTAATACAAGTATACCGAGTATGACTAATTTTATCAAGCATAAAAAATCTTCATTAGCAAACTTCTCTAGTTAACTGTATCAAATAAAACCATGTATTGCCCTCGAGCAACATACTTTAATCTAGATTAAAACTTTTATCCGATCATAAAGTACTGTCCTTCCAACTAGTAGGACAGACCAGGGCTTTCACCCAATAGATTACACCCATGCTGACTGTAAAAAAATATACCCGTCTAGCGGGTATATTTCTCATACACATCTATTACCTAGTTTTACAAGCGGCTCCTCCATAATGGATTTAGCTAGACCCTTATTCTACGGTTTTGTCCTTTATATTCTCTAGTAGCTCTAGTATACCTGCCTCTACCTTTTTTAGGTCCTCTTCCTTTGGTGAGCCTTCAAACTCAACTGACTCAACAAAGTCCCAGTTCATCCTATTTCGGTCCATGATTTCCTTTAGTTCCTTTTCAGCACCACCGGACCAACCATAGGAGCCAAACCTAAAGGCCTGCTTGCCTGTAATCTTTTTTCTACCTAGTTCATTAAGGGCTGCTGCAACTGGTGGAAAGAGCTTGTACTCATAGGTGGGGGCTGCAATGATAATGCCTGCAGACTTAAATACTGTGGCTACCATTAGGCTTTCACTTTCTATGGGCATCTCCAGCTTATTATACTTTACCCCTTCCCTTTTTAGTATGG
>FZPS01000051.1_pt140 | contig 30102 bp, 25 predicted proteins | sample 1817821 | NCBI WGS metagenome assembly FZPS01 (sample SAMEA104158645, study PRJEB21678) | metagenome | place: Germany | collected 2015-04-21
AAATGGTGCGAAAGCTTATGTAAATAATAAACTTGTTTACGATAGGACAATATCTGCAGATATTTTTGTGCCTTTTTTGCGGGAATTAGCCAGGAATAACTTTAAAGTTGCAGCAGAAATTGAAGACATGCATTATGCCAGCTTTAATGTTAATAAAAAATGGAGTTTTATTAATAATTTTGTCATTACTGATTATCAAAATGTCCCGGCAAGCGCTGACAAATTATATGTAGTCATAGAATATCCCGACCAGGTTGAGACAATTACCTCAATTCTCCCCAAGGAACTTTATTGGTATTTAAGCAGAGATAATTTAATTATGATCATGCATAAAGGGGCAACAAAATTCAACGGAATCATTAAAATAGCAAAAGAGTTGAACATAGATAAAAGCGAAATTATTGCCTTCGGTGATGATCATAATGACAAGGAATTGCTCTCAAACGTCGGGATTGGCGTGGCAATGGGCAATTCCATTGCTGATGTTAAAATGATTGCGGATTATATTTGCGATACAAACGATAATGACGGTGTAGCCAGGTGGTTAGATGAAAATATAATAAAAAATTCGAATATGGCATGATAGATGACGCCAGAGGCCATATGGAATAAGGCATAAAAGGCTTAAATGCAAATAATGCTTCTAAAAACTGAATAAATTGTGTGATGATTTTTTATCTTCGGCAGAGCTTTCTTTTTATAAGGTGTTAACGACAATTTTCGCTCAGGAATATGTAATATGTCCGAAAGTTAACCTGCATGATATTTTCTTTCTATCACTCTTCGAAAGCATTATGTAAACTAAAAAGGGGAGTCAAAAGAAAAAATAAATAATCTTGAGAGAATTATATTCCAATTTGCCCAAAAAGCAATGTGTCAATGGTTATTTAGAAAAACAAAAGCTGGAAACAAAGAATTCTATGGATGTGTGAGTTTTCCTAAATGCAGAGAAACAATTAGCATTAATGGTGTTGGTTGAATGTGATTTATATTGACAATAAGATATTTTTTTTAGGCGAACTACACGTTGTAATTGACTAAATGTTTGTAAGGATATGTTGAGAATATAAAAAATAACTAGCTCAAGGATAACGGTGCAAAGTTATTAAATTAGGCTGATATTGCTAATGAAAAATGTATGGTTGGTGCACAAAAAGAATATAAAGTTACAAAGCCCATCAGCTGCAAAAATATTTGTAAATCTTTATTTAATGGTATACATAATATATATTATCGGACGTTATAATATAAAATCCCTGCCTGCTTATTAATTAAAAAATATGCATAGAAAAAGCATCTGCACCCCTCCCCCGGGAGCGGTTGTTATGCCGTTTTATTCAAAATTTGTTTCTTTAATTTTAATGTCCGCTCCATGCATGCGGAGTATTTCAATAACCTTGCCCGGGTTTTTTATATTGGTAATATTTACTGCTAAGGTGTAAGCATTGTCCGGTTTTGTGTCATCCCCCATGATTTTTATTGCAGTTTCTTTATCATACAGGCGTGTATTTGAGCGGCCTTCAATGGCAATATCACTGCCCGGAGTTCCGCGGGCAAAATGCGGCAATTCACCGGCATAGGCATTTTTCAGGGGGTTCATCCCTTCAAACGGCTCTTTGCCTGTCCGGAAAAAATAAACATCAATAAAGTTGTGTTCACCAAGTTTTTGTATGCACTGGATTGCCGTATCCTTGGATCGGAATTCGCCAAGACAAACTTTCAGCATCTTTATCCGCCTTTAGTTTATATTATATTTATTAAACTTATTCTTCCCCGCTTGGCATGCAATTTATTATGCTGATAAAACCCTGGTTTGGATATACAATAAAGGATGAATAAATATATGATATATAAGGATAAAAGGCATTATTTTAATCCCAAATTAAAAAGCCGCAGTCAAGCCTGGCAATACAGTCCAGCTTCCCGTTTAAAAGAAGGCTTTCACGCAGCACAGCGCGCATAAAGAGATATTTTCCGGCAGTATAAACGTATCCCACCGATTCACTATAGCCGACAAATACTTCGCCCTGTTCATTCGGTTTAAGAAGTTCGGGATCGATTGTTTCGGGGTGTTCATGGAATTGCTTAAATGTAATGCCAAGCCATTTGCCGCGGGCGTCAAAATATTCGTTTGCTTCCTCCAATAAAACAACTGTTTCGTTTGCAGTTAAATTTAAACGGTTTACCGTATGGCACGGGCCGTTTTTATTTTCTCCGATGCCCATATAGTAAAGGTTACCGCTGCAATAATTGAAAAAGTCACCGCCGTGCAAGATTATTGTATCATTGACGCCGTCCAAATCAATGCAGTGAAATTCTCCTTTATCAGCAGCCCAGAAATAGATCCCACTGTCATCTACAGAAACATTATGAATATATGTCCCGGCAAGCACTTTCTCTTTTCCTGTTTCAATGTCATATACTCCAAGCTGCTTTGTGCCCAGGTAAATTTTGCCTTTATAGTAATACATCAAAGATGCATCCGGTACTAGTTTGATCATATTTTTGCCGTCCAAGTCGGCGCGGTAGACTTGCGGAGTATTATTATCATCACGCATGTCAAAATATATGCCGCTTTCGGCAACATAAAGATTATTGCAGTATCCGTCAACAAGTTTAGTTTCATCTGTACCGTCAGTTCTTACTTTATAAATTGAAAAATTTTCCTTAAAATCACAAAAATATACCCATCCTGCGAGAACATTGATGCAGCTCGGTACACGGTCGCTAAGTTCTGTTTTTCCGGAGCCGTCGGGCTTTGCCTTATACAGCTTCCAACCGTCGCTTTCACTGCGGTAATAGATATAGCCGTCATCTCCACCGCAGACCAAACCCCCTGCACCTATGTTGCCGCCCTCAAAGCCGAGCAGTTCAGCGGTGGGTACGGGCCCATCCGGGGTATTTCGTCCACCATTTGGCAAAGGGCCGCTTGCCGGTGGGCTGTTTTTGTTTTTATCGGTATCGCAGGCAACAAGTGAAAAAGCAAGAATTATCGCCGTTGCAAGCAAGATAAGTTTTTTCTTATTCATCAAAGCAAATCTCCTTAAATAATAGGTACCTTAGGGGCCCCTTCTCAACCTTAAAGCTTTCAAATTAGCGCTCAGCACCGTGAGCTAAAGACGACGATTATCTTTGAAACCATTCCAATTTATAATTTTGAAGCTTTTGGATGTCCAAACAAATAAAAACACCAATATCTTCTTCGCGATTATATTCCACATCACATCAACATTCCATCCATTTTCAAATCGCTGCCCAATTATTCAACTTAATTAAGCTGCGAGTCTGCTTGATATTGACTGCTCATGAACATTATTTTCAATAAGGTATATATCATTTATGATAAGTTTCTCAGCTTCTTCTACTATTGCTTGCAGCTGGCGTGCAGCTGTCGTATGTTTATTTTTTCACCTCCCCTCGTGCTATTACTTTTCTGTGCTCCATTTATAGTAATTGTCAGTAATTTAGCATCAAAAAATATAGTTTAGCCATTAGAAATATTTATCAAGAATATTGTATACGAAGAAGTGCGTGAAAACAATTAAAATTAAAATGTCTTGCGTTAGGAAGCTTTTAAACAAAATAACCGCCCTTCTGCAATTGGCGGTTACTTTTAACTTGGGCGTATGACCAATTATGGCCAATGCCGGCTTTTTATAATCAGAGGAGGTTCTTGCCGAGAATAATTATTAATTTCTGCACCGCGCTACTGCTTTGGTTCAGGCGGCTCTCCTCGTATTTTCGCTTTTATAGTAATTAATATTTGAAGAAGTTGCATATAAGGCTCTATAAAAGCCAAAAAATTTCAATAAGCGGCCTCTAAATAAATTAACCGCCGTTCCCTTTTTTCGATAAGGCGGTTAATTTTCTCTGTTTTAAAAACATCTTTTTCTCTTTTTAATCGTTGACAATCAAATCAACAAAACCAAACCGGTTGACATCGACCAATCCGCGGTTTGTCAGGCGCAGGCTTGGGATTACAGGCAGTGAAAGCAGGGCCATGGTCATAAAGGGAGAAACAAGTTTGCAGCCAAGCTCCTGCCAGGCGGTTTTCAGGGCGGCTACGGAGGCGGCCACCTCTTCTACCGGCCGGTCGGACATTAGACCGGCTATGGGCAGTTCAACCAGAGCCAGGACCTCCCCTCCGGCTACGGCCACCATCCCTCCTCCCTTCTCTGCCAGGAGGTTGCCGGCAAAGGCCATGTCTTCATCATTTGTGCCGATTATCAGCAGGTTGTGACTGTCGTGGGCTACCGTTGAAGCAACGGCGCCCCGGGCAAGACCAAAACCGGTTACAAAGCCAAGAGCGTGTGAGCCGGTAGCTTTGTGACGCTCAAATACGGCAATTTTTGCCAGGTCATTTTTGGGATCTGCCTGAAGCTTGCCGTTGATGACCGGCATAGTGCGCAGTTGTTCGCCGGTGGTTACCTGCGCCTCCTCGATTTGGATAGCGCGAACGGTAACTTCATGCGCTCCGGTAGGTGCCGAAATAGCAAAGTCCTGTGCCGCAAGCTTGCCGGGAAGCCGGACGGAGTTTTTGACATGAGCAGGGTATTCCATTTGGGGAACGGGAAAAAGCATTTCCCCCTCTTCGGCCACAAGCTTGCCGGCAATGAACACCTGCTTGACAGCGACATTGGTCAAATCGCTGATTAACAGCATGTCGGCGTATTTTCCGGCGGCTATGCTTCCGAGTTCGTGGTCAAGCCGGAAGTAGCGGGCAGTATTAATGGTTGCCATTTGTATGGCTTTAATGGGGTTTAATCCCTCCTGAATTGCCCGTTTGACCACATGGTTGAGATGCCCCTGCCGGAGAATAGTTTCCGGGTGGGTATCATCCGAGCAGAGAATACAGTAGCTGCTGTCAATTCTTTCTTCAGTAACGGCGCGGATTGTTTCTTTGATGTCATGCCAGGCCGAACCTTCCCGCAGCATTGTATACATGCCTGAACGCAATTTGGCCAGGGCGTCTTCTTTGCGAACGGATTCATGGCATGAAGAGCCACCGGCGGCCATATAGGCCTGCAGTTCTTTGCCCGCTGCCGGCATGGCAAAGTGTCCGGTAACAACTTTCCCTGCGGCCAAGGCTTCTTTGATGATGCTGTGTACGGCAGGGTCGCCTGCAATGATTCCCGGGTAATTCATCATTTCTCCCAGGCCCGCAATGCCCTCCCAGGAGAGCGCTTCCCTTATTTCCTCCGGCCCGATGGCGGCTCCATTGTCCTCCAGGCCGGGAGCGGCCGGAACGCAGGAGGGTACGGTGGTAAAAACCCTTAAAGGTACCTCCTTCCCTTCTTCATGCAGCAGGCGGACACCTTCCAGCCCCAGGACATTGGCAATTTCATGCGGATCCATAAAGATGGCAGTGGTGCCGCAGGGTACTACGGCGGCACAAAAGCCGCTCACCGTTACCATGCTGCTTTCCACGTGGATGTGGCCGTCCAGGAACCCGGGAGACAAATAAGCTCCGTCTGCGTCAATTACTATTGTTTCAGGCCCGATGGTATGGGCGGCATTGCCGACCAGGGCTATCCGGCCGCAGGCGACGGCCACATCGCAGTTGGGGATAATTTCAGCAGTATGGACGTTGATCAGCCTGGAGCCGCGAACAACGAGATCAGCCGGTTTGCGGCCCATGGCAACGGCAACTAAGTGCCCGGCAACTTCATGGTGTTCATTCTTCTTAGCAAATTTTAGCAGTTCATTATTCATAAACGTCCTCCTACTTCTGTTCCTTAAGATAGTCCAGGTAATCCAAAATTCCTGAAACAGGCCCGCGACCTTTTTCAGCTTCAACGGCGGGAAGTGAGTTGTCAACGAGATAGGTTTTCATGTTTGCTTCTGCAGCGCCTTTGATGTCCAGTTCAGGATCATTGCCGGCCATCAGGCACTTTTCGGGAGCTATGTTTATCATTTCGGAAATTTCCAGAAAATAACGGGGGTTTGGTTTACAGAAGTGCATTTTTTCATAGGAGGTCACCAGTGAAAAATCATCTATGCTTAACCCAGCCCAGGCGATGCGGTGGGCAATGGCAGAAAGGGGGAAAATCGGGTTGGTTGCCAGTACAAGAGTTTTTCCTTCCTTGCGTAGTTTTTCAATAACTTCAGGCACTCCGGGGAAAGGTCCGGCATTGCCCTGCAATGCGGGAAATACTTTATCATAAAACTCGTCGATAGAAGGCCAGACAACTTCTTGCGGGTGCTTTACCCAGGTGCTGAAATGCCGGATAAAAGCTTCCCTGTTCGTGAGATCCGGATCCGTACTGTAAACCATGGCTCCGGTCGAGGCCCAAAGGTTGTCGGCAAAAGTTTCCCGGTCCACAAAAGGAGACAGATGTTTGCCGAGCTTTTTAAAATATCGTTTCAAAAAATCATCTGTGTCCAAATCCAGTAAGGTTTCATCCAGGTCTAACAGCACAGCATCAATCATAAAAATCACCTACTTTTCTATTCTGTTATGGCAATTCTACACTTGGCATGATCTTTCCTTTTGCCCGGCAGTTCAATCGCAGATGCGAAGATGTTCTTTCAGCAGGCAAAGCATACCGAAAACACCTGCTTCCGCTCCCAATTCTGCTTTTTTCAAAAGAACAGGATCAGAAGTACAGGCCATAGCATCACCGGCGATTATTGCCTGCAGGGGTAAGAAAAAGGCTTCCCCTGCCTCTGCTACACCGCCGCCGACTATGATAACGGCAGGATTTAGAAGGTTAATTGTATTTACCAAACACAAGCCCAGGTATCTTATGGCATCGTCCAGGATCCCGGCAGCAACTTGATCACCTTCTGCGGCAGCGGCAAATACTTCGGCAGCAGTAATTCGTCCGCCCCGGTTGGCAGCCTTAGCCAGGACTGTCTTTTCTCCTCTTTTGATAGCTTCACGGGCACTGCAGGCCATGGCTTTGCCGGAGGAAACGGTTTCCAGGCAGCCATGGCGTCCGCAGCCGCAGAGGAGTCCTCCCGGCTGTACTGTCATATGGCCGATTTCTCCGGAAAAGCCATGGCTGCCGCGGTACAGCCTGCCGTCAAGTACTAGCCCGGAACCAATGCCTGTGCTGACTGTGACAAAAATTACATCTCTAAAGCCCTTCCCTGCTCCAAAATGGGTTTCCCCGACGGCAGCGGCATTGGCATCATTTTCGACAAGTACTGGGACACCAAGTTCTTTGGCAATGACTTCTTCCAGCGGCAGATTGTTTAGCTGCGGCAGATTGGGGGAATTGCACAATATTTTTCTTTGCCAGTCATAATATCCGGCCACGCAAATTCCGGCAGCACTCAAATCCTCCGGCTCTGCTTTCACATTTTTTAGCAGCTCCTGTACGGAGCTTGCTATTTCAGAAATAATTGACTGCGGATCAGCTGCAGCAGGAGTTGTGAAACGTTTTTTTGCCAGGATATTGTAGTTTTGGTCGGCTATCACAGTATAAATTTTGGTGCCGCCGATATCTACGGCAGCCAGCAGTTTTCCCTGCATACTTCTCCCCTCCTGCCATAATCTATCATAAGTATTAATTTACTGCAGGATAATAATGATTTCCTCTTTTTACTGCCATTATCCGTGGCTATTTTGGCGTTTTGGGAAAACTGAAAAATAATTAATAAAAAAATGATTGACTTTTTGCATATCTTTGCTATGATAGAAAATAAAATTGCTATACCAAAGCTATGAGAGGGAAAAATGACGATCTGCAAAGCACAGAGAGCCGCCGGGTGGTGTAAGGCGGACTTTGCACCGGCATGAACTCACCCTTGAGTGCCAGCCCGAAAGGTGACCAGTAGGCCTGGACGTTTCCCACGTTACGGGTTTGAGCAGGCAGTATATTTACTGCCAAATAGAGTGGTACCGCGAGCCCCTTCGCCTCTATAAGGTGAAGGGGTTTTTATATAAAACAAGGAGGTGTTTGAATGTCTGAGAAAGTATATATTTTTGACTCTACACTGCGGGACGGCGAACAAACACCGGGTGCAAAGCTGAATCCCAAAGAAAAGCTGAAAATAGCCAAACAGCTTGCCAAGCTGAATGTTGATATTATTGAATGCGGGTTTCCCATTTCTTCCCCCGGTGAGTTCAAGGCTGTAGAAGCTATTGCCAAGGAAGTTAAGGGGCCGGTAATTTGCGGCCTGGCCAGGGCGCTGCCGAAGGATATAGAAGTTTGCTGGGAGGCAATAAAAAAGGCTGAGCACCCGCGTATTCATGTGTTTCTGGCCTCTTCTCCCATTCACATGAAGTATAAACTGCGCAAGGACCCGGAGGAATTGCTGAACATGGGGATTGAAGCCGTCAAATATGCCAGGAAGTTTACCCCGGAAGTCCAGTATTCCCTGGAAGATGCAACACGCAGTGAACTCGATTATATGTGCAGGGTAATTGAAGGTATCATTAATGCCGGCGCAAGGGTAATAAACCTGCCTGATACTGTTGGTTACGCTGTACCGGAACAGTTTTGTGAAATGATAGACAATATTAGAAACCGTGTGCCAAATATAGATAAAGCAATTATCAGCGTCCACTGCCATAATGATCTGGGGCTTGCAGTAGTCAACTCCCTGGAAGCCATCCGGCACGGTGCGCGGCAGATTGAATGCAATATTAACGGCATCGGTGAACGCGCGGGTAATGCTGCTTTGGAAGAGATAGCTATTGCCATGATTGTGCGGAAGGATTACTTCAAAGATTATCATCACGATATCAATACAAAGGAAATATACAAAACAAGCCGCATGGTTTCCCATTTGATGGGCATTCCCATTCCTGTCAACAAGGCTGTTATCGGCACCAATGCCTTTAAACACTCTTCCGGCATCCATCAGGACGGTATATTAAAAAACATGCAGACTTATGAGATCATTAATGCTGAACTCATCGGCGGCAAAGCCGGACAAATAAACCTGACTGCCCGCTCCGGCAGGCATGCTGTACGCCATGAACTGCAGCAGATGGGTTTCACTCCGGATGATGAGGATTTTGAAAAGATTTATGCCCTTTTTCTTGATTTGGCTGATAAAAAGAAGGAAGTTTTCCGAGAAGACCTGGAGGCCCTGATAGCCGACAGTATAGCCTATACCGCTCCCACTTATTCCCTGGAGTACCTGCAAACAGTCAGCGGCACAAAAAGCATCCCATCTGCCGTTGTTAAACTGAAAAAAGATAAAGAAATTTTCATTGAGACCGCTACAGGTTCCGGCCCCATTGATGCCGCATATAATGCCATTAATAAAATAACCGGTTTGGAGCTGCGGCTGGAAAAATACAATCTGCGCGCCGTAACGGAAGGGCGTGATGCTTTGGGCGAGGTTTCCATCACCATTGAGTATCAGGGGAAAAATTATATTGGCCGTGGGACTTCCACCGATATTGTTGAAGCGTCAGTAAAGGCATATTTGAACGGGATAAACAAACTGATTGCCTTCTATACCGGTGGAAACGGACGTTAAGGAGAAAAGCAGCTGAATGGCTGCTTTTTTCCAGGTATTTATATAATTATTTCCAAAAGTTATCCGCTGGCAAAGGATCGGGCAGTTCTCCGTCTTCTGCTTCTGAGTACTGCTTTGACTTGCCGGTTAAGTATTTTTCAAGAGGGAAAAAATCCGGCAAAGGGTAGCCGTCTATTTCGTCATGGAATATCTCCTGCCTGTTCCAGGGTAGAATTTCTGAAAATTTATTTATCACCCCCGGTCTTTTTTTTTATTATAACCGGGGTTGAAATATTTATGTTTTTGTGTTAAGGCAGTTCAAGCTTTTGTCCGGGAATAAGAATTGAGCCGGAAAGATTGTTATGACTGCATATCTCTTCAATATAAGTTCTGATATCGGTGCCTTCAGGCAGGTTGTTTTTTGCCAGTGTCCAGAGAGTATCGCCCTTTTGTATTGTAATAATCCGTGGCATACGGCTTTCTCCGCTGGCAATACTGCTGTTAAAAATACTTACCGCAATAATGAGAAGGCAGGAAAAAAGAAAAAAGGCAGCGGCCAGCATGCGTTGTAAAGCTCTATACCGTAATTTTTTGCGGTAAAGACAGGCAGACAGAGTCCTCAATAGTTACCACCCCAAACATATGTTTGCTCTTACTATAACACGAACATATGTGCGTGTCAATAGTTTTTTTGACAAAATACGAACGAATGTTTGTATTTTTAAAATTATTATGTTATAATTATTAAAAAAGCGCGAGGTGTTGCCAAGTGGAAGACCTGACGCCCAGACAAAAACAGATTCTTGATTTTATCAGGCAGGAAGTAAGGAAAAAGAACTATCCTCCTTCTGTACGCGAGATTGGTGAAGCCGTTGGACTTTCTTCCAGTTCAACTGTACATGCCCACTTATCAAAACTGGAGCAAAAGGGCTTGATTCGCCGCAATCCCACCAAGCCGCGGGCGATTGAGCTCTTGGAATATGAACAGGAGCCCGCATATATAGCAGATGTGATTCATGTTCCTGTTGTAGGTCAGGTTACTGCAGGGCAGCCTATCCTGGCCGAGGAAAATATAGAAGAATACTTTCCCCTGCCCAAGGTTATGGTACGCAATGATACTGTATTTCTACTGCGTGTACGTGGCGACAGTATGATTAATGCGGGGATAATGAACGGTGATTACGTTATCGTCAGGCGTCAGGAAACGGCCCAAAGCGGGGAAATTGTTGTGGCAATGCTTGAAGATGAGGCGACGGTAAAGCGATTTTATAAAGAAAAGGACCATATTCGCCTGGAACCGGAAAATGATTTATATGAACCGATACGCTCTCCCTTTATTTCGGTAATCGGAAAAGTAATCGGTGTGTTTCGCACTGTAAATTAAGACGGGGCGCTTGCAGGCATGCCCCGTCTTTTTTCTTTAGTCGCAGGTGTTTATTTTTATTTAATCGATTTATTGTATACTCCACAGGCATTACCGGCGTCAAGAAGTTACCTGCCGGTACTGTTTGTCATAGTAACTGCAATAAGGGCTTAGCTCGCAGGACCGGCATTCCGGCCGGCGGGCCGTGCAGGTATAACGGCCGTGCAAGATGAGCCGGTGATGCATGGCAGCCCACTTTTCCTGCAGAATTGTTTCTGTGAGCTGCTTTTCTGTTTCAGCGGGTGTTTTGGCTTGAGCAAGCCCCAGCCTGTTGGCAACCCGGAAAACATGGGTGTCAACTGCAAAGGCCGGGATTCCAAAGGCATTGGCCAGGATTACGCCGGCTGTTTTGCGTCCCACTCCGGGGAGGCTTTCCAGCTCTGCCCGGGTTTGCGGCACTTTTCCTCCGTAATCCTTGCATATTTTGCGAGCGGCTGCAACCAAATACTTGCTTTTAGTACGATACAGTCCAAGTATTTTTATATCTTCAGCCAGTTGCTCGGGAGAAACGACAGCCATGTCCCCTGGGGCCGGATACTTCGCAAAAAGATGTTTAGTTACTTTGTTTACCTGCTTGTCGGTGGACTGGGCGGAAAGAACAGCGGCAACAAGCAATTGCCACGGAGTTTCGAAGTTAAGCTCCGTGGCCGGGTTAGGATAATTTTTTTCTAAAATTGCAAGGATTTCTGCTATATTTTTCCTGGAGTTTGTCATCAGCCTTCTTCTTTCGTTTTATATTATTTATGGATGGCTATAATTTTACCCGTCTTAAGCGCAGGGAGTTAAGCAGGACGGAAACAGACGACATAGCCATGGCCAGGGCGGCAATGGCTGGATTTAAGCGTCCGGATGCGGCTATAGGGATGGCCAGGGCATTGTAGCCAAACGCCCAGAAAAGGTTTTGCTTGATTATTTTAAAAGTCTCCCGGGCAAGCTGCAGGGCAGTGAAAACGGAGGTCAGTTCTCCCCGGATCAGTGTAATGTCAGACGCTTCAATGGCAATATCGGTACCTGTACCGATGGCAATACCGAAATTTGCCTGGGCCAGGGCCGGAGCATCATTGATTCCGTCGCCCACCATAGCCACTGTCAAATCTTCCTCCTGCAGCCGGCGTACTTCCGCCTCCTTTTGTTGGGGTAAAACCTGAGCCAAAACCCGGTTGATGCCTACTTGTTCGGCAATTGCCTTGGCCGTACGTTCATTGTCACCTGTCATTATTATACAGTTTAGCCCGGCGCTCTTTAAAGCGCTGATAGCTTCTTTGCTGTCTTCTTTTAAGGTGTCGGCAACGGCAATGATGCCTGCGAGTTTCCCGTCTGCTGCAACAAGGACAGTTGTTTTGCCTTCATTTTCAAGGCTTTTAAGTTTGGATTCAGCATCATCGACTGTAATCCCCTGCTCTTGCAGCAGTTTTCTGTTTCCTACAAACACTTCTTTACCTCCGGTGACAGCCCTGATACCCAGTCCCGGCAGGGCGGTGAATTCATCAGTCTTGCCGGGATTCAGTTTTTTATCTTCCGCAGCACGAACAATTGCCTGCCCGAGGGGGTGTTCCGAGGCGGTTTCAACGCCTGCCGCAAGTGTCAGCAGTTCGTTTTCCGTAACATTATCCAGGGGAATAATATCTGTTACCACGGGTTCTCCCCTGGTAATTGTTCCTGTCTTGTCAAAGATTATTGTATCGACTTTCAATAGTGTCTGCAGGCTTGCGGCATCCTTAATCAGAATGCCGTTTTCCGCGCCCTTGCCGGTACCAACCATTATGGCAGTGGGAGTTGCAAGGCCAAGGGCACAGGGACAGGCTATGACCAAAACTGCAACGGAGGAGAATAAGGCTGTGCCAAAGGATCTGCCAAAAATCAGCCAGCTTAAAAATGTGACAACGGAAATGGCGATGACGGCCGGCACAAAATAGCCGGTTACCTTATCGGCAAGTTCCTGAACAGGAGCCTTTGAGCCCTGCGCTTCCTCCACCATTCTAATAATCTGTGCCAGGAAGGTCTCCTCGCCTACTTTTGTGGCCTTAAATAAGATGGCACCGTTTTTATTAATGGTTGCCCCGATAATTTCATCTCCAGCCGTCTTTTCTACCGGCAGGCTTTCCCCGGTGACCATGGATTCGTCTACAGTTGTATAACCTTCAACGATTATACCGTCAACAGGTATTTTTTCCCCGGGGCGGACGGAAAGAATATCTCCCGGACGGACATCTTCCACCGGGATTTCCTTTTCCCTGCCGTCGATTACAATACGGGCTGTTTTTGCTCCCAGTTCAAGCAGCTTCCGGATTGCTCCCGAAGTTCTGCTCTTGGCAATTGCCTCCAGGTAGCGTCCCAGCAGGTGAAAAGCCATAATCATGCCGGAAATGCCCATAAAGGAAATGGCATTGGGTATGAAAAAGGCGACTATACCCCAAATATAAGCACTTAACGTTCCCATTGAAATTAAAACGTCCATACCCGGCATACCATGGCGCAGGGAGCACCAGGCCCCGCGGTGAACCGGCAGGCCGGCCCAGAAAACAATGGGCGTGGCGGCAATAAACATAATCCAGTTATGATATGGAATATGGAAATTAAAGCGGTATTCAAGCAGCATTAATGTTTCTGTCACGGCGGTTATTGCCAGAACAATAAACAGTGTGCGTTTGCGGGCTGCAAGCTCCGCTTTTTCCTGCTCATCTTTCTGCAGGGCATCCTTTTTCTCACCGGATTTTTCTTCGGCAGCCCCAAAACCCAGTTCTGTAATAGCGTCAATAATCTTGGCTTCTGTTAACTGCGCACTGTCATATTCTACAACAGCCCTGTTATTTGCCAGGTTGACAAAAGCCTTGTTTATACCCTGTAAACCGCTTAATTTTTTTTCAATTCTTGCTGCACAAGACGCACAGTGCATGCCGTCAATTCTAAAGTTTCTTTTTACATTGGTACCCTGCGTTGCTGATGACATTTTTACACCCCTTCTAAGCCAAGCTGCTGCAGTATTGCAATAAGCTTCTATCTAAATTCTGCATTTCGACGATCACCTAAAGTATATGAAGTACCGAAAAAAAGTCAACCTATTTGGGGGTTCCTCCTCCCTCCCTCAGGGAAAACAGTACCTCCGCCAGGGCAATTTTTAGGTGTTCATAAGTAAGCCCGCCCTGTAAAAAAACATGATAAGGCGGTCGCAGAGGTGCATCGGCAGTAAGCTCGCTGCTTGCTCCCTGGATAAATGTACCGGCAGCCATTATTACTTCGTCTTCATAGCCGGGCATTGGTGCAGGCTGCGGCATGACGAAGCTTTCCACGGGGGAGGCGGCTTGGACTGCCCGGCAAAAAAGCATTAGTTCATCCGCGCTGCCGAGGGTTACTGCTTGCACGGTGTCACCGCGCAAGTCAAAGGGTAGAGGATCGACTGCATATCCTGCGTTGGAAAATAAAGCGGCAGCCAGAACCATGCCTTTTAAAGATTGTGCCACCTGGTGAGGGGCAACAAAAAGTCCCTGAAAATACAGGCGCTTAACAGTACTCATGGCGCCGATATCACTGCCCAGTCCAGGTGCGGTAAGCCGCCAGGCCGCCTTTTCAACCAGGTCCTCACGGCCGACTATGTAACCGCCGCCGGTGGCTATACCGCCACCGGGATTTTTTATCAGAGAACCGGCAATTAAATCGGCACCGGCATGACAGGGCTCTTCTGTTTCCACAAATTCCCCGTAGCAGTTGTCAACAAAAATTACTGCTTCCGGCTGCCTCTTTTTTACAGCTTGGACAAGAGCGGCAATGTCAGAAGTACGCAGGGCACGGCGCAGGGAATAACCGCGGGAGCGCTGCAGCAAAACAACGTCGGCTTTCTCTGCCAAAAGATTATCCAGGGCAGTTTCATTAATTGCAGTTGTAAAATCAGCTTCTTCATAAGTTATATTCAGCTCGGCCAGCATACCCGTGTCTCTGTCATTTAAGCCAAGTACCTTCTGCAGAGTTTCATAGGGCTTGCCTGTCAGCGACAAAAGTCGCCCTCCCGGACGCAGGCTGCCGTAAAGGGCGCAGGCAATGGCATGGGTTCCGGAAACAAACTGCGGACGCACAATTCCTGCTTCCGCTCCGAAAACCCTGGCATAGAGCTGATCAAGTTTCTCACGTCCCCGGTCATTGTAACCGTAGCCTGTAGAAGCCGCAAAACAGCTTTCATCTATTTGCAAACTGCGGAAAGCTTCCAGAACACGCCATTGATTCTGCAGGGCGACCCTGTCAATCTCTGCAAAAAGCGGCTTGATTTCTTTTTCGGTTTCCTCAATAAAATCCAGATAAAACTGCAGCGATTTAGCCATATTTACAGTTTCTCCTTTTATATCCCTCTTGCATCCTGTATAAAAAGGCGGTACAGCAGGCGCCGTACTTGTTTTTCTTGCTATATTGTAGCAAAAAGTGTTCCAGCCGGCAATTTTTCGTATTCTTTTGGCAAGGAGCTTGTCCCCTTAGAGCGTACGTTGTTCCAAATGCCGTTTAATCCGGCAGATAATGTTCCTCAACGCTGCCGGCCGGCGGCAAGAAATCTTCTCTTAAGAGAACCACTAAATCATTGCGGCTGTAAATATTCCGGTTAACTAGACGCACCGCCTGCCGGCGAATTGCTTTCTCAATCAAATTTCGTACCAGGCGGGCATTGCTGAAATTGGAAATTTTGTCTGTCGTCCGGCTTTTTAGATAACTGCGCAGGTATTCCGCCGCGCCTACAGAAAGTGAATACTGCCTTTCATCCAGCATTAGCTGGGCAATTTCCAGCAGTTCCTCACTGCTGTAATCCGGAAAATGAATATGAATGGGGAAGCGTGAACGAAGCCCGGGGTTGGTTCTTAAAAAATATTCCATTTCCCTTTGATAGCCTGCCAGTATCAGGATGATTTCGTTTTTGTGGTCTTCCATTGCTTTTACCAAAGTATCAATTGCTTCTTTGCCGAAATCTTTTTCTCCTCCCCTGGCCAGGGAATACGCTTCATCAATGAAAAGAATACCCCCCATAGCCTTTCTTATCTGTTCGCGGCATTTTTGAGCCGTATGACCTATAAATTCACCTACAAGGTCCGCCCGTTCAACTTCCGTTAAATGCCCTTTGGGAAGCACTTTTAATTCGGCAAGCATTTTGCCGAGCAGCCGTGCCACAGTGGTTTTTCCGGTACCCGGATTGCCGGAAAAAATCATGTGCAAAACCAGATTCTCATTTTTTAAGTTGAATCTTTCCCGGCGGCGGCTGATTTCAACAAACGCCATAATTTCCCTGACCAGTTCTTTTACTTTTGCGAGGCCGACAAGTTTGTCAAGTTCAGAAAGTAGGTTCTGAAGATTGCCTTTGTCTTCAGTTATTATCTTATCCCTTTTTCTTGTATTATTATCTGAGGCAGGCAAAACCGGCTGGCCGGATTCAGGGCTCCGCTTTAGCATTTTTTTTTCCGGTATATATGTAAAGTTGAACAAGGTTTTTTGTTTCATACCTTCCCTCCTTCTCTTAACATTATATGAACTTTGTGAATTTTTGCATGCAACAAAACGGACTCCCCCTTAAAAGCAGAAAAGCCTTACTGAAAGCCCAAAAGGCTTACAGTAAGGCCGGCAGCAATTCTTAAAAGCTTTTACTCAGCCGTCTGAACCATATTAAGGTTGCGGTAAGGTATTATGGTGGAAATGGCATGCTTATAGACCAGCTGCTGCTTATTTTCCACGTTAAGCAGGATCGTAAAATTGTCAAAACTTTTTACGGTCCCTTTTATCTGATACCCATTAATTAGGAATACAGTCAGCATCATTTCCTCTTTTCTGGCAATATTTAAGAAATTATCCTGCAAATTGACCTGGCTCTTGCTCATGCCAATCTCCTCCAAGCTTGTGATATAACATTATATTCATTTAATTCTTTTTTATTTGGTAATATCCTGCCAAATAAGTTGAAATATTTTCCGTTACAGCAAAATTATTGTCATATTTATCCAAGTCAATCCAGATCAAATCCGGTTCACGGCGAAACCAGGTTAACTGGCGTTTGGCAAAGCGCCGGGTGTCTCCTTTTATCAATTCAACAGCTTCGGCAAGAGTAATTTTGCCTTCCAGGTAAGAGACAAGCTGACGGTAGCCAAGGCTCTGCATTGCCTTGGCACGGGGCGATATTCCCTGTGCCAGAAGCTTGCGGACTTCAGTAAGGAAACCGTCCGCCAGCATTTTATCCACCCTTTTTTCTATTCGCTCATAAAGCTGTTTTCTGGGGCGGGTAAGGCAGAACTGAACCGTATCAAAAACCGGTTTTGCCGGTGTTTGCTGCACCTGTTCGGAAATGGGTCGCCGGGTTAATTCATGGACTTCCAGGGCACGGATTATGCGCCGCAGGTCATTGGGGTGAATATTCTGCGCCGCAAGGGGATCTACTGCGGACAGCCTTTCATGGAGGGCCCGCGGACCCAGTAATTTAGCTTCATTGTATAGTTTCCGGCGCAATTTTTCATCTTCCGCAGCGGGTGAGAAGGCAAAGCCGCGCACGACAGCACGGATATAAAGGCCCGTCCCTCCCACAAGCATGGGCAGCTTGCCCCTGCCGCTTATATCACGGATAGCGGCAAAAGCGTCTTTTTGAAAGTCAGCAACGGTATAGTTTTCAGAAGGATCTACGATATCCAGGAGATGATGCCTGACGCGGGAACGCTCGGCAGGGGTAGGTTTGGCCGTACCGATATCAAAGCCGCGGTAAACCTGTACGGAATCCGCAGAAATTATTTCCGCGTTTATCCCGGCTGCCAATTCCAGCGCTATTTCGCTTTTCCCCACGGCAGTGGGCCCTGTGATTACCAGCAGCTTTTGCATGTCAGGTCCTCCGGAAGTTTCGGGCTATTGCCTGTTCTGTCAGGACCATAATGGCAGGGCGTCCATGGGGGCAGGTAAAGGGCTGTGATGTTGCGGCCAAATTGCGGAGCAGTGCCGTCATTTCCCTTTCATCCAGCCTGTGATTAGCCATTATTGCCGCTTTACAGGCAATCATTTGCAGGGTTTTCTCAAAAAGCCGGGAGTCACCGGAGGCATTGTTTTCAGAGGACAGAAGCTCCGCAATGTCTTCCTGCCGCAGGGAATGTTTGAAGAACGCCGGGACAGTGCGCAATATAAAGGTATTATTGCCAAAAACAGCAAATTTAAAACCGAGATTCTCAAATATGTCCAGGTTTTCCTGCAGTAAAGCGGCAGTCTGAAAATCAAATTCAAAGGTTTGGGGCAGTATCTCCTGAACAGGCAGGTTCCCTGCGGACAAATCCTTTTTAAGCTGGTCGTATAGTATGCGCTCGTGGGCGGCGTGCTGGTCTATTATATATAAATCTCCTGCCGCTGATTGGGCCAGTATATACGTGGACTTGTACTGGCCAAGGGGATCCAGTCCGGGGAATAATGAGCTGCCCGTTTCCCCTTCTTTCCCGTCTTCCTGCTTCTCTTCGCCTGAACCTTTGCGGCTGTTCTCAAAAAGTGACTGTTCAGGCCGGACTTCCGGCATGCTGTAGAGAGCGGGCGGATTTGCATCCTTGATCTTAATGCCGTAATCGGGTAAAGAAAAAGCGGCGGCAGTCTCCAGGCCGGCAAGGTCGGGTTGCTGCAACTCGGCGATCAGGGAATTATTCAGCAACACATCCCTGACGCCTTTTAAAAACTCGCGGTAAACATCACGTTCCCGGGAAAACCTGACTTCTTTTTTGGTAGGATGAACATTTACGTCTATTTCAGAGGGGTCTATTTCCACGAAGATAATGGCGGCTGGAAAACGGTTGCGCGGGAGAAGCGTATGGTATGCCGTCAGCAGTGAGTCGGAAAGCAAAGGCGAGTAAACAGGACGTTTATTGACGTAAATGTACTGCAGATTGCGGTTGCTCCTGTTAAGAGAGGGTTTGGAGACAAAGCCGCTCATGTTAAGCAATTTGCCTTGCCAGGAAAACGGCAGCATGGAATGCATATTCTGCCCTCCCAGAACCAGCGCCGCCACGTCTGCAAGTTTGCCGCTGCCGGGTGTGACAAATTTTGTTTTGCCGTTTATATAAAGGCAGAATGACACTTCCGGCCGGGCAAGCGCCAGGCGCTGCACAGTGGCAGTGATTCTTGCCGTTTCCGCCGCTTCGCTTTTCAGGAACTTAAGCCTGGCCGGCGTATTATAAAACAGGTCGGCTGCAATTACTTCCGTTCCTGCAGGGCTGCCGGCCTCCGACACGGATATTTTTTCGCCTCCGTGCACAACTATTTTTGTTCCAAATTGATCGCTTGCGCGGCGGGAAAGCAGGCTGAAACGGCTGACAGCGGCAATGCTTGGCAAAGCCTCACCGCGGAAACCCATGGTTCTGACTTCGTACAGGTCTTCTTCCCTTTCAATTTTACTTGTGGCGTGACGCTCAAGGGCATTCGCCACATCCCGGGCGGACATGCCGCAGCCGTCATCAACCACCCGGATTAACTGCATCCCGCCTTTTTCAACGTATATCTCTATGCGTGATGCTTCCGCATCCAGGGAATTTTCAATCAATTCCTTTACAACGGCGGCCGGCCTTTCCACAACTTCACCGGCGGCTATCTTGTTGGCAGTTACAGGGTCAAGTACTCTTATTCTAACCATTTCCATTCTCATTCCCTTTTTTTAGCGCTTGCTGCAGTTTATAAAGCAGCTGCATGGACTCTAAAGGAGTAATTGTGAGAAAATCCGCAGTCTCAATTTCGGCAAGGGCGGCAGATAAGGCCGGGTCGGCCTGGAATAGACGCATTTGTATTTCTTCGGATGCGGCGGCTGTTTCACGCCGGGAAAAATTCCCTTTTTCCAGTTCCAAAAGGACTTCCCGGGCTCTGGCAATGACATTTTGGGGTATCCCTGCCAGGCGGGCAACCTGAAGACCGTAGCTGTGGTCTATACTTCCGGGGATGATTTTGTGCAGGAAGATTATTTCTTCTCCCCGCTCTTTTATTGCCGTAGTATAATTCTTAACAAGCGGAAAGTCATCGGCCAAGTCCGCCAGTTCGTGATAATGGGTGGCAAAAAGTGTACGGGCCTTGATTTTTTTACACAGGTACTCAATAATAGCCCGGGCTATGCTCATTCCGTCATAGGTGCTGGTGCCGCGCCCGACTTCATCCAGGATGATCAGGCTTTTTTCAGTCGCCTGGTTTAAGATGTTGGCCATCTCGTTCATTTCAACCATAAAGGTACTTTGCCCGCCTACAAGATCGTCAGCTGCTCCGATGCGGGTAAAAATGCGGTCCACTATGCCGATTTCAGCCTGACGGGCCGGCACAAAACTGCCTATTTGCGCCATCAGAACAATAAGCGCAGTCTGCCTTAAATAGGTTGATTTTCCGGCCATATTGGGCCCTGTAATCAGCAGTATTTGCTGGGATTCCGGTGAAAGAACGGTGTCATTGGGCACAAACATCTTATCTTGCATAACCCTTTCCACTACGGGATGGCGCCCGTCAGTAATTGTCACAGCCGTGCCGTCTGTTACCCGAGGCCGGACATAGTTATATTCACGGGCAACCCTGGCTAAAGACCTGTAAACGTCAATTTCTGCGACAAGGGCGGCAGCCTTTTGAATATCGGCAGTATGACGGGCAACATGTTGCCGTATTTCCAGGAATATTTCATATTCAAGGGAGCAGACCTTTTCTTCAGCGTTTAAAACGGTGTTTTCAAAGTCTTTAAGTTCCTGTGTTATGTACCTTTCCGCATTGGCCAGCGTTTGCTTGCGGATGTAGTCCTGCGGCACCAGATGAAGATTGACGCGGCTTACTTCAATATAGTAGCCGAATACTTTGTTGTAGCCGATTTTTAATGATTTTATTCCGGTTCTTTCTCTTTCCTGCTGTTCAATTTCCAGAATCCCCTTGCGTCCTTTCCGGCTGATTTCGCGGAGCCTGTCAACTTCGGCGTTGAAACCTTTGCGAATCAGCCCGCCGTTGTGCAGTACAAGGGGAGGATCGTCGGCAAGGGCAGCTTTTAGGAAGGCTGCCTGGGACGTGAGGTCGGGCATCTCGGCTGCCAGGGCGGCAAGACGCCGGCCGCCCCTTGACAGGACTTCAGTTATCCGGGGCAGGACGGAAAGAGTGGAGCATAAAGACAGCAGATCCCGGGCATGGGCATTTTCACAGTGAACACGGCCTAAAAGCCTTTCCAGATCGTAAATCTCGTCCAAATGAGCAGCCAGTTCGTTTTCCAGGCTGAAATCCGCCAGTATCTCCTCTACAGTATCCAAGCGTTTATTGATCTCTGCAAGGTCCAGCAGGGGCTGTTCAAGCCATTTTTTCAGCAGCCGGCCGCCCATGGCTGTTTTTGTTTTATCCAAAACCCAAAGCAGTGTACCGTATTTCTGCCCGTCCCTGATAGTGCGAACAAGCTCCAGGTTTCTGTGGGCCGTTGCATCAAGTACCATATAACCTTCCGGGTTGTAAACGGACGGCTTGTGGATATGGGAAAGCCCTTTTTGCTGGGTATTGTGCAAATAAATCAGTGCGCAGCCTGCTGCCGGGACGGCGAACTTCAAATCGGCGCAGTCCAGGCTTTCAAGGTTCCTGACATTAAATTGTTCAAGCAGTGTTTTTTCTGCTAAAACAAAGGAATAATCCGTGTCACGGTGGGGATTTACAGTCTGACGTCCGCCAAGCCGCAACATTGCTTCTTTGAAAGAATCACTGTCATTGCCGCTGTCGTTGACTAAAATCTCTGCCGGCTTGAGACGGTATAGTTCATCAATTAAAGTCTTGGCAGCTTTGCGTCTCCTGGCCTCGGTAACAATAAATTCGCCTGTTGATACATCGACTGCCGCAAGGCCCATGCCATTGCTTTTCAGGTAAACCGAAACCAAGTAATTATTGCTTTTTTCCTGCAAGAGAGCTGTTTCAGTGACGGTACCGGGAGTAATTACCTGAACTATTTCACGCTTTACCAGCCCCTTGGCCAGTTTGGGGTCTTCAACCTGTTCACAGATGGCAACTTTGTAGCCACGTTCTATAAAACGTCCAAGGTAGGAATTCAGGGCATGGTAGGGAAAGCCAGCCAGCGGGACATGGTTGCCCTTACCGGTTTCCCTTGATGTCAGGGCAATCTCCAGTTCTTTTGCCCCAATTTTTGCATCCTCAAAGAACATCTCATAAAAATCGCCGACGCGGAAGAGGAGAATTTTATCCCTGTTTTTTTCTTTTATAGCCTTGTATTGTTTAATCATCGGCGTTTCTTTGCTCAAAGCCAGTCCTCCCCGTTAAACTCCAGGTTTTAGCCTCTGTTATTTGCACAGGCAGTAAAATGCCTTTGCGGATATTCTCTCCTGTAAAATTAACTGTTTTATTTGTACTTGTTTTGCCGGTCCAGACGGCAGGATTGGTTTTGCTTGGCCCTTCAACAAGCACTTCCACCGTCTTCCCGAGCAATGCCTGGTTGTGGCGCAGGCTGTGGCTGTTTTGCAAGTTTACAAGCTTTCTAAAACGCTCTTTTTTTATTTCCAGGGGTATCTGATCCTGCATTTCGGCAGCCGGTGTGCCGGGACGCCGTGAATACATAAAAGTAAAGGCAGCATCGAAGCTGACTTTGTCCACCAGATCCAGGGTGTCGGCAAAATCTTCATCCGTTTCACCCGGGAAGCCGACAATAATATCCGTGGTTATGGAACAGCCTGGAATATAGGAGCGGAGCATGGCTGCAAGGTCCAAATAATGTTCCCGGGTATAGCCGCGGTTCATTAATTTCAGAATACGGTTGCTGCCCGCCTGGACCGGCAGGTGCACATGTTCGCAGATGTTTTTTCCTTCTGCAATTGTTCTTACCAGTTTCTCTGTAAAATCGCGGGGATGGCTTGTTGTAAAGCGGATGCGCTTTATCCCCGTTTCCTTGTCAATACGGGCAAGCAGACCGGCAAAATCCGTTTCTCCGGGCAGGTCTTTACCGTATGAATTGACATTCTGTCCCAAGAGGGTGATTTCAATAAAGCCGCGGTCTGAGAGACCCTTAACTTCCCTGATTATATCTGCCGACTTCCTGCTCCTTTCTCTTCCCCGCACATAGGGGACGATGCAATATGAGCAGAAATTATTGCAGCCGTAAGTTATGTTCACCCAGGCACGGTAGTTATCCTGGCGGCTCACCGGCAGCTCTTCCTCTATCCCACCGGCTTGGGCGAGCAGGCTGACTACCGTCTCGCCCCTTTCCTGTGCCTGTTTGAGCAGTTCGGGAAAGGCTGCCAGGTTGTATGTGCCAAAAACCAGGTTGACAAAAGGATACCTTTTTTTAATTTTTGCAGCCACTGCTTTTTGCTGAACCATACAGCCGCAAACAGCAATCAGCATGTCCGGCTTTTTTTGCTTCAGCAGTCCCAGGCGTCCTATGTGCCCGAAAACCTTTTGTTCTGCTTTCTCCCGCACAGCGCAGGTGTTTAAGATCACCAGATCTGCATCACCGGCAGATGCAGTTTCTTCATATCCCATCTCATCAAGAAAACCGCGCAGTGTTTCCGCATCACGTTCATTCATTTGGCAGCCAAAAACAGTCAGGCTGTATTTCTTTATCTGCATCTCATCACCTTTTAAGAGGACAGTTGCAATAAATAGATTATCCATAATATTGTAATATATTTTGGGAAAAATGCAATGCAGACCGGCCTTCCCCTGCTTCAAGAGCTTTTACTTGCGGTTTTTACGATGTCGCGCAGTGCAGAAACGATTTTCTCTACTTCCCAAAGTTTACTTTGGAAGCCGAAGGAAATGCGTATTGTCCCTTGGGGAAATGTCCCGATGGTTTTATGGGCCAGAGGTGCACAGTGCAATCCTGAACGGGTCATAATCCCGTATTTTTGTTCCAAAATAAAGCTTAGTTCTCCATTATCCATGCCCGACAGGTTCAGGGAAACCACGGCCGCAGTGCTTTCGGCCTTTTGTGTGCCGTAAACCGTTGCTTCCGGCATTGTTTTTAAGCCGTAAAGCAGGCAATCAGTCAATTTCGTTTTGTGTTTTTTTATTTTATCAAGACCTTTTTCAGTAATTAGCTTTACCCCGGCCAAAAGACCGGCAATGCCGGGAGCGTTCAGGGTACCGCTTTCAAACTTGTCCGGCAGAAAACCGGGCTGGTGGATATCTTCCGAGCGGCTGCCCGTTCCTCCCTCCACAAGAGGTTTGGTGATCTCGGCGGCCCTTTCACTGATGCACAGTCCGCCGATGCCGGGAGGCCCGAGCAGTCCTTTATGGCCTGTGAAAACCAGATAATCGCAATATAAATCCTGGAAATCCAAAATTTCGCTGCCTGCTGTCTGTGCTGTGTCGATACAATAAAAGACGCCGGTGTGTTTAAGTATTTCACCGACCTCATAAACCGGCATGATTGTTCCGGTTACATTGGAAGCATGGGTCAGCAGGACAAGTTTTGTATTGGGCCGCAGAGCCTCTTTAACCTGCAGCGGATCAAGAATTCCCTCAGGACTGCAGGGTAAAATTTCTATTTGCAGGCTGTTTTTTTCAGCCAGGCGGGTCAGCGGCCTGACAACGGCATTGTGCTCCATGGAGGAAAGGAGTACATGATCTCCGTCGGAAAGCAGGCCTTTGATAACCAGGTTAAGGGAATATGTGATACTGGGTGTAAATACTACCTGTTCGGGAAAAGGTACATTAAAAAAAGAAGCCAGGGCAGAACGTGCTTCATATACCATCCGGGCTGCGTCAAGGGCTCCCTTGTAACCGCCCCTGCCCGGATTGCAGCCTATATCACGCAGATATGAGCTCATGGCGCGAATTACCTGCGGCGGCCGGGGATAAGTTGTGGCGGCATTATCTGCGTAGATTGTTTTCATTATCTTCCTCCCTGTTAAAAAAAGTGCATAAAAAATCATTTAGTGCCCGGACGGCCGTGGCTTGAACGCGTTTTTCGTGCACAACCAGGTAGAAATTGCGCGCCAGTTCAAGTCCGGTCAAGGGCCGGACAGCCAAAAGTCCAAACCGGACGTAATCATCTACCACGTAGCGGGAAAGGACGGAAATGCCCAATCCCTGTTTTACCGCTTGTTTAATGGTTTCCTGGTTGTTAAATACCTGATAGTGGTAGTTCTCCAAAGAGTCGCCTGCTTTTATCAGAGCCTGCTCAAAGAGCGAACGGGTACCGGAGCCCGGTTCACGCACCAGCAGGTTGTACCGGAGAAGGTCTTTGGGAGTAAGATATTCCTTTTTCAGCAGCTCTTCGTACTCGGGCAGCAGTGGAATGGCACAAACCAGTTCATCCCTTTTTAATGGTTTAAAGGCAAGCTGCGGAAGCCGGATTTTTTCACCGACTATGCCGATTGCATACTGGTAATTTAAGATGTCTTCACAGACAGAACGGGAGTTTTTCTGGCGCAAGTTTACCAGGATATGCGGATAGTCGAGTTTAAACTCCTTTATTGCCCGGGGCAGGAGATATTGACAGGGAACTGAACTTGCAACTACGGTAATAACTTCTTCCTCCGAGTCGTCCGCCGCCAGGTCGGAAAGCAGCCTTCTCCGCATTTCCAGAATATCCTGAGCATGACGGTACAATGTCCTGCCCGGCGGAGTCAGCCGCAGGTCATCCTTTTTTCGTTCAAAAAGCAAAGTTTGCAGTTCGTTTTCCAGGTTTTTTATATGGGCACTGACTGTAGGCTGGCTCAAAAAAAGCTTTTCGGCTGCTTTGGAAAAGGAACGGCAGTCGGCAACGGCAACAAAGACTTCCAAATGGTAAAACTCCAAAGTATCACTACCTTTCTCCAGTAACTTTCGCATTATTGGCTGTGAAATCCTGCCGTCAACATGTTCCTGCAAATGCAGCAGCATCTGTATAGTTAATTTCAATGGATAAACGGACAACTATCGAATATCCGTATTGTTTTCTTAACCGGAATGAGGCTATAATCAATTGTTGCAGACAGCAGTAAAAGAGGGTGAAGATTTGTCGGATTACTATGCAGCCACTTTTTATTCGGTTTCCCAAGCCCTGCGTTTTGAAAAAATGCTGCAGTCCAAAGGCATCACAGTAAAAATTATTCCTGTCCCGCGTGCCATCTCTTCCTCCTGCGGTGTTGCCGCCCGCTTTGCGCCGCCGGAATATGCGGCAGTTAAAGAACTGCTTGGAGAAGACAGCGTAGAAGGTATTTATCATCTTAGCACCGACGGCGGCAAAATGCATGCCGAAAAGGTATGGCCGTAAAAAAACAGTTAATGGCAGGCCAGAACTCCCTTTGCCTGCTTTTTTTGTTGCCTACCGTCTGTTATAATAAAAGTAAAAATATTCTGCAGGGGTGTGCCTATGAATCAGCCTGAGAGCAAAATAATTGCCAGTGCGGCTATAAGGCTTGCACTGTCTGAGGACCGGGAAACGGAGCGGGCTTTAAAAGAGCATTATGCCGCCGCAGGAATCAGGGCTACCGCTGTTGATTATGGCGGTGAATTTATTTCTTCCGTGCAGAAAGTTGTGGAACGTGCCGTTGTTGCCGCAAAGCGCGAGGGCATCATCGGCGGAACGCACCAGGAGGAAGGCGGAGTGGCCGGGGCGGCCAGGGAAGCTCTGTCTCAGATTATGCCTAAAGCGCTAGGGCTTAATGTGGGGGGAAAGGTTGGGATTGCCCGCAAAGGCGAGCATGTGGTTGTTTCCATCTTTTTTGCCATCGGTTTGCTGCACTTAAATGAGATCGCCATCGGTCTCGGGCATCGTGCCATTTGAATCTGACCGGTAGAGTGTGGCGCGGCGCAGCACCTTGTCTCCGAAACGGTCCCTGATTTCATCTGCAGCCGCGGTAAGGCGGTCCAGTTTTTCCCTGTTATTTTTAAATAGAGATAATTGCCGGCCTGCTTCTTTTAACTGCAGTTTGCCAACGGCAACACCTAGCAGGCGTACTTTTCTCCAGGGCGTAAATTTTTGCCTGTAAAGTGAGACGGCCGTCTGATATATTGTTTCCGTCAGTACTGTAGGTTCCGGAAGGGTTTTTGTCCTGCTGCCGCTTACAAAATTGTGGTCTTTAACAGTCAAAATTACGCTGCGGGCAGTATAGCCGCTTCGCCGCAGGCGGCGCCCTACCCGCTCGCTTAAAGCCAGGAGCACCCGGGAAATTTCCCCCGGATCGCTGATATCCCGCGGCAGCGTGACGGAATGCCCGATGGATTTTACCGTTTGCAATGCTCCGGGATCTACCGGGGAATTGTCCTGTCCGTTTGCCAGCTGCCAAAGGAATGTTCCCATTACACCGAAGCGGCCGGACAGCAGTTTTTCCGGCATTGCCGCAAGCTGGCCGATAGTGTTAATTCCCATTTCTTTCAGTATGGGGGCCGTTTTGGGACCGATTCCGACCATTTCTTCAATGGGCAGCGGCCAGAGTAACTTCTGCAGGTTGCTCTTGTTGATTACGGTAAAGCCAAGGGGCTTTTGTATTCCTGAGGCCATTTTCGCCAAAAATTTATTGGGGCCGATACCGACGGAACAGGGTATTTTCAGTTCGTGCAGTATGCGCTGCTGCAATTTCCGGCCGATTTCTTCCGCGGTTCCGAACAAACGATATGATCCTGTAACGTCAAGCCAGGCTTCATCGATTGAAAACGGCTCTACCAGGGGCGTATAATTCCTGAACACGGCCAGTATTTTTTCGGAGTAGGACAAGTACAGCTTGTGATCCGGAGGGACAAATATGCCACCCGGACAAAGTTTTTTTGCCTGCCAGACCGGGATGCCGGTTTTAACGCCAAATCTTCTGGCTTCGTATGACGCGGTAAGAATAATGCCGTGTCTTTTTTCAGGGTCTCCGGCAACAAGCAGCGGTTTTCCCCGCCAGGCCGGATTCTCGGCCTGGTGACAGGAAGCAAAAAATGCATTCATGTCCACATGGATGATAGAACGCAATTTAACCACCCCGAATATATGTTCGCCTGTTATCAGTATAACAAAAAAACCGGCGGAAGCCAAGTTTTTATGCCATCTTTTTCCCCTTCTACAAATTCAGAGCCGCCTTGGCATTCAAATTTTGCCGTATTTTTTTCTTACGCTTGTGATTACGGCACGGGAGCTTAATGCCATAATATGGCAGGAATATCTTGTTTTGAGCGTGGCATAATAGGAATGAACCTCATAGAAGCCGAAAGTCATGAAGTAAATCATCTGATTTACATCTGACAAAACAAAAGCTTTCTGTGAGGTTCGCTTATTATCGCTTCATTTCAAACCTCGAATGCAGGCGCAGCGTGCGAGCTTATTGACGGCAAAGGCGGGTAAAAGCATCAAGCTCCTGTTCGTTCAAGCCATGCAAGGCCAGATCGTGCGAATTATTATCATTTTGCCCGTGGAAATCCGATCCCCCGGTGACAACAAGGCCGTAGCGCTTGCAAAGTGACCGGTAGAGCCCTTCCTGGGCTGCCGTATGTTCCGGATGGGATACTTCAATTCCCTGCAGTCCGCAGTTAATAAAATCGGCTAAAAATTCCTTTTTCCCGGACAGACCGGGATGAGCCCAGCTGGCGAAGCCTCCTGCCGCGCGGATGGCGGTAATGGCTTCCTGCGGAGTAAGCTTAAAACGTTCCGTGTATGCAGGCCTGCCCTTCTCCAGCAAGGCTGAAAAAACTTCCCGTATTGTTTTAAAATATCCCTTTTCCACCAGTACCCGGGCGGCATGCGGCCTGCCCGGTGCGGCACCGCCCGCCTGCCTGAGGACTTCATCCAGGGAAATTGAATAACCAAGGCTCTGCAGCTTGGCAATCAATTTTTCCATGCGTGTAAAACGGCTTTCCTGCAGCTTGCGGATAAGTTGCCTGATAGTGTCCGCCCGGGTATCAAAACAGTAGCCGAGAATGTGGACTTCAGAGTCATTGTACTCGGTGCTGAATTCTATGCCGGAAAAGACCTTTATGCCGGCCTGTTTGCCGAAAAACATAATTTCAGCAACGGCAGCAACGGTGTCATGATCGGTAACCGCCAGTGCTTTCAAGCGTTTCTGCGCAGCCAGTTCCACAACTTCGGCAGGGTTTAAAAGGCCGTCACTGGCAACTGTATGGATATGCAGATCAGCAACAATGGTCATTTTATATCACTATCCGGCAGGTTTTGCAGCAGCAGATCAACGATGTTCCCGCCCAGAATGGCGGACAGTTCTTTTTCCGTAAAGCCCCTTGCCCGCAGCCCTTCCTTTAAGGACGGCAGGCAGGAGACATCCGGCAGTTCCGGAAGCACTTGATCGATGCCGTCAAAATCACTGCCAAGGCCAAGTACTTCAGTCCCTGCCAGGTCTGCTATATAGCAAAAATGATCAAGCAGTTTATCGAGATTTGCCGGTTCCTTTTCACTGATAAAAGGGGGATAAAATGTAAGCCCTACAACCCCTCCCTTATCCCGCAGGGCACGCAGCTGGTCATCCGTTAAGTTGCGGGGATGGGAGCACAAGGAAAAAGCATTGGCGTGGGAAACCAGGACGGGTTTTTCCGCTATATCCAGCAGGTCAAAGTAACTTTTAGGCGCCAGGTGGGCTCCGTCCACAACAATTCCCAGGCGGTTCATTTTTCTGATAAGATCACGGCCCAAAGCGGTAATTCCTCCGGCGGACTCTCCGGCTGCTACCCCGCCGGCAAAACAGTTGCTGTTGTTCCAGGTTAATCCGATGCTGCGTACACCAAGCCGGTAGAAAAAATACAGGAACTCCTCTCCTCCACTGAGGGGCTCTCCTCCCTCAAGGGACAGCAAAACTGATAAATCTTTAACTTTGACGGCAAGGGATAAATCTTTTTTTGTTTTTATAACAGTAAGATAATCTTTATTGTTATCCATTTCCCGCCAGAATATTTCCAGCAGCTGTACGGCACGTTGCAGGGCTTTTTCAGCCCGGTATTCAGGCTCAACAAACAAAGCAAAGAACTGTAAGTTTACACCGCCCTCCCGCAAGCGCGGCAGGTCTATGTGGCCAAGAGCATTGTGACCGGCAAAGGAGTAATATTTCTCAGAAAAGAGCCTGACACTGTCACAGTGAGCGTCAACTGTATAAAAATCATTTTGTGTTTTTTTCATTTTCCCTACCTCCGCCTTTATTGTATCATTTTCCCGGCTAATGAAGGGCTTTATTCCGATCGAGTAGGAGCTGAGTAATTATTTTACTCAGCGTCCTCTCACACCACCGTACGTACCGATCGGTATGCGGCGGTTCAATAGAATTAATGGCCCCATGAATATCTCTCATTGATTGACTGAAAACCTAGTTTCTTGAGGTATTCGTTAGTTAGCGCTCTCGCAAGGATAGGGCTACCGGCCACGCGCCAGTAGT
>FZPS01000051.1_pt85 | contig 30097 bp, 30 predicted proteins | sample 1817821 | NCBI WGS metagenome assembly FZPS01 (sample SAMEA104158645, study PRJEB21678) | metagenome | place: Germany | collected 2015-04-21
ACTGACATTATCGTTAATGCCGGAGTATATTCCCAGCCAGGGGCGCACAATCCTGCCTTTTTCCCTTAACTCTTCCGTTATTCTTTTGACCTCATTGGATGGGATGGCAAAACCGATTCCTTCAACACCGCTCTGTTGTACCTTGGCAGTATTAATGCCAATGATCTCCCCCTTTAAGTTAACCAGGGGCCCGCCGCTGTTACCGGCATTAATGGCGGCGTCTGTCTGAATTACATTAAAAACTGTCTGGTTTAGAGTTATGGAACGTTCCTTGGCGCTGATATGACCGATAGTAACCGTCTGCGAATAATTAAGTCCCAGGGGGTTGCCGATGGCAATAACCGTCTCGCCGACCACAATTTTGCTGGAGTCTCCGAAAGAAGCAGACGGCAGGTTTGTTTTGTCTATTTTAAGCACCGCAATGTCAGTAATGGCGTCGGCTCCCACAACCTCCGCCTCGTATTCCTCTCCTTCCCCCAGAACGACAAAAATCTGGTCCGCACCGTCAATAACATGGTTGTTTGTCACAATAATCCCGCCGGAATCAATTATGACACCGGAACCCGTTTTCTGTGTCTGCAGGACGGAGCTGCCGTAAAACATGTTATAAACAATGGCTTTATTGACAATACCCACAACAGACGGCACAACCCGCTCCGCAGAACGTACAATGGCAGTGTCCTGATACTCAGGCAAATCCTGCTCTTTAAACTCAATTTCAGGCTGTTCTGTGCGGGGCGGATAATTGTTCGGCAAAGAGTCCAACCCCCGGTCCGGAAGATAAAAGCGAAAAATCAGCAAAGCCATCAATATTCCGCCCACCAGGGCGCCGAAGAGGGCTGAAAGAAATGTTTTCAGCCTGTCGCTTTTTCGTCCGAATCCATCGAAGTAATCCACAGAAACACCCCCATTTATATAATTACTAATTCTTACTATATTTATTTACCGCATAAAATTATGACATAAATATTCTAAAACGGCAGATTGGCTGCGGCTGCCTTGCTTTCCGCTTTGCTAAAGCGGATTATGCCAGGCGGAGGTAGCAGCTGGGACTCTGGCGGGCGGCAATATGGATCCGTGGCCTGTGGCTTACGCCTGCCTGCTCCAGCCGGCTGCATACGGCTTTGTAAGCCAGGCGAGGTCTGTTGTTCTGTTCACTGAGATGGGCCAATATTACATGCTTCATCTGCGGAGAAATAATTTTCAGCAACAGCTCTCCCGCCGCTTCATTTGACAGGTGTCCGCAGCTGCCAAGTATTCTCCGTTTCAGCGGCCAGGGATACGGCCCTCTAAGCAGCATTTCTTCGTCATAATTTGCCTCCAGAACAAGACAGTCCAGTTTCTGCAGGCGCTCGACAATCCGGGTCGTAATATGTCCCAGGTCGGTCACAAGGGCCGCCGCATTCCTTGCCGAACGAAAAACAAAGCCGACAGGGCCTGTCGCATCGTGGGGAACGGGGAAGGTTTCAATTTCCAAGCCCCTGAAAGAATAACTGCCGCAGTCCGGCAGTACCCGGCGCAAATCTTTCGGTACTTCCTCCAGTTGCCTGCCGGCTGTCTCCCAGGTGGCGGCAGTGGCATAAACGGGCAGTTTATACCGTCTGGACAGGACACCGGCGCCGCGAATATGGTCTGTATGCTCATGGGAAATAAACAACGCATCCAGACAGGAAGCATCCGTATTCACGGCTTGGAGTGCAGCAGTCAGGCGCCGGCAGCTCAGTCCCGCATCAATAAGGATTTTTGTTTTTTCAGTTCCTATGTAAACGGCATTCCCCGCAGAACCACTGGCCAGCATGCATAGTTCCAGCATCTTATTCTCCTTGTCTACTGTAATGTTCATTAAAACTTAACAGGCGCCGGCGACCGCCCTTTGCTTCCAGAACACAAACGGCAGCGGAAGCAAAAACAAAGGGCCAGGGACCGTTAAAATCCAGCCCGAGAAACTCAACCACCAGGGCATTCAAATAGCGGCCATGGCCAATTAAAGCCACTGTTTCATAATTGTCATGAGACAGAAGTAGGGACAATCCTTTTTTAACACGGGTCCGAAAATCCGCAAGCTGCTCCTGCAGCGGTATTTCCAGCCGGCGCAGGTCCGCAAAAGAGACATGAAAAATTTCCGGATAGCGGTCTTGGGCTTCCTGCAAGGTCAGTCCCTCCAGGATTCCCCAGGAATACTCACGGAACACGGGATCGGCAACGGGACTGATCTGCAGCAGCCGGGCGGCAGGCTTTGCCGTTTCAATAGAACGTATTAAGTCGCTGGTAAAAATTTTGCCCGGCTTATACCGGGCAATGACACAGGCAAGCTCTTCTGCCTGTCGCCTGCCCACTTCATTTAAAGGACAGTCTAAGATGCCCTGAAAACGTCTTTCAGCATTGGCAGTCGTCTCTCCGTGTCTGGCTAAAACAATCCGCACAGCAACCCTTCCTAGTCTTCTTCTTCAATCCTGGCGCCCAGAGCTGAAAGCTTCTCGCAGATCCTTTCATAACCCCGGTAAACATGACCGATATCACTGACAACCGTTTCCCCGTCCGCAATCAAACCGGCAACAATAAAAGCCGCGCCGGCCCGCAGATCGGTAGCCTTTACGGGAGCCCCGCTTAGCTGGTTGCGGCCGTTTACAACGGCTGTCCGCCCTTCAACCTTAATGCGGGCACCCATCCTTTTTAATTCGTCCACATGTTTAAATCGCCCTTCAAAAACGTTTTCTGTAATAATACTGGTGCCCTCGGCCTGGGTCAAAAGGACCATGGCCAAAGACTGCATATCCGTGGGAAAACCGGGGTAAGGAAAAGTTTTAATATCCACAGCCCGCGGAAAGGGATTTCCCAAAACCCTGAGCTTGTCATCCATTACATCTATGGAAATCTCCATTTCCCGCAGTTTCGCCGTGATTGGATCAAGGTGCTTCGGAATAATGTCTTTAACAGTAACATCGCCACCCGTTGCCGCTGCGGCAACCATGTATGTGCCCGCTTCTATCCTGTCCGGAATAACAAAATGACTTGCCGGACCGAGCTCTTTGACGCCGGTAATGCGGATTACATCGGTGCCGGCACCGCGGATCCTGGCTCCCATGGCATTCAGAAAATTGGCGACATCGACTATCTCCGGCTCTTTGGCCGCATTTTCGATTACCGTCTTTCCGCATGCCCTGGTGGCCGCCAGCATGATATTAATAGTTGCGCCGACACTTATCACATCAAGGTAGATGTTTGCTCCTCTTAATTTGCCGGCTTTCATTTTGATAATCCCGTGCCTGACTTCAATATCGGCGCCCAGAGCGGCCATGCCCTTCAGGTGCTGGTCGATGGGGCGAGGGCCGAGATCACAGCCGCCCGGCACAGGGATTTCCACCCGCCCGAAACGCCCCAGTAAAGTCCCCATTAAATAATATGAAGCGCGCAATTTCTTTACCAATTCATAAGGGACCCGGCGCTCCTGCAAAGTAGAGCCGTCAATACGCAGTTTTGAAGGACTTTCCCAATTAACCCCAACGTTTAAATATTTTAGTATTTCCACAAGCACATGTACATCGTGGATATTAGGCAAATTTTCTATTGTTACCGGCGCTTCCGTCAGCAGTGCGGCCGGAAGCATTGCCACCGCCGCATTCTTTGCACCGCTGATATTTACCGTGCCCTGCAGAGGAAAACCACCGGTAATACGGAGTTTTGACATAAGGCCGGATCCTCCTGGTCAAATAATGCATTGCTTTAAAAGGACAAAAACGCTGTGCGTTTTGTTCGCATAAAAACAGGTTGTCTTTAGTTAGTTTCTGCTTTAAAAAGAGAATTCCTTTTTTCTTATTCATAACTTTCAATATCACCGGAAAAAGCATTAATATAAAACGCCCGGCCGTCAGCAGCAGCTATTCTCCATACAGGAGCGGCTTCCCAGCTGCTGGCATCATAGTATGGACTGTAATACCCAAGTGAAATATCGGCTATTTTCCTCTCAGAAAAATTGTGCCCGGCCGCAACAAAAATTTTAACAGCAGCCAGCGCCGAAATTGCCGTAACTTTGTTTTCGGAAAAACCAAGCGGGACCAAAGGGTTAATCCGTACCTCCACTACCTGTTTATCCTGAAGAAAAACTTCGGTTGCGCAGGAAAATAGGGGAAAACCCTGAAAAGTGCCGACATAGCGATAGCAGTCAACATCCTCTGAGACTGAAAACAAAAGGTCAAGCTTCAGCCCGTCATTCCAGAGCCCCTGCTCCTGCAGGTAGCTTTCCACTGTTGCCGCCTCGGCGTCCCCGTCATCCGGTTCTTTTTTATAGATAACCTGACCGTTTTTCCTGATTAAGAGAGAAGCACCGTCCGCCAGGTACAGCCGGCCACCTTCCGCATTTTCGGCAGTATACTCTTCTCCGGCAAAAAACAGCTGCAGCCAGTAAGCAGGTTCTTTTTGCCTGCGGGAAACTGTCAGTAAAGAAAGCTGCGGAATTTGCCTGGGAATGGCTGCCTGTAATTCAAAACCTTTTTCCGAAAGCAACTGCCTAGCCTCCTCAACCTGGCCGTTGCCTAATACACTGCCCTGCCCCGGGGACAAACGGCCAAACCACAATTTATACCCCAAGAACAGGTTTAACCCTAAAAAGGCAATTATCAGCAGTGTTTTCACTCTTGACAAGTCCACAGTTGCCCCCCCTTATTCCAGCCAGCCCAAATACTTTCCTGAAAACCCGTCAATAAAAGCGCTCATTCTGCCAAAGCTGACCTGCCAGGCCGGTCTGGCCAGAATCATCGTCTCGCTGCCCGTATCAAGAAAATAAACAGGAGCAATATCCGTGACCTGTAGTTCTGCGTGTCTTTCGGTGTTCTCCGCAATAACAACCAGCGCTTCCTTTGGCTCAATCAAAGAAAGCGGCTGGCCAAGGGGTTCCGCAAGGAGCAGTATTTGCCGGTTGTAATTAATAATCCCCTTATCTGAAAGCAGGATCTTAACCGGCGGTGACGGAGAAACAAGGCGGCAGCCCTGCTGGACGCAATAAAATACCAGCTCGCAGTTGTACCGTTGTTCTCTTCTGCTAAAGGCGGGAAAACCGGAATTAATTTTCCAAAGATACAGACCGGCAGGCCATCCGCCCATTAAATGCAGGTACTCAGCCGCTACCCGCAGGATCTCTGCCGGCTTCAGGTAGCGGGTTCCCGGTTCATTGGCGGGAACGGTAAAATGAAACTCCCCGTCAGGATAATGACGCAGGCCTTTTTGCCCGTCCGTATATATTACGGCTCCGTCCCTTTCCTCAATGCGGCGCACTGTTGCCATATTAACGAAAAAACTGAGCAGCAGTTTTTCTCCATCCAATTTCTCCCTTTCCACAGTATAAGAACTCATTACCGGATTTTTCTCCGGAAGCAGGATTTTCCGGGCACCGGCGGCAAAGGGGGCAAGATCCTCTGCTGCGACGGCATAAAAGGTATCTACACCGGCAAAGTATTTATCCGTCTCTTCAGCCCACCCCGGCCGGAAATAATGATTTTGCGAGCGCCACCATTCTCCCTGGCTGTCCTCATACCAGACGGCATCTTCATCTTCCGTAAAATAAACCACTGTTTTCAATGATAAGTCCTTTATTGTTGAACCGGCAAACCAGAGCGACGGGTCCATGTTGACGGGAAAAACTACTTCTATTGTTTTACCCGTCTGAAAATCCGGTGCATCGCTCTTTTCCGGTGTCTGAGAAGGATTAAGCAGATGACGGCACCAGTCCCAGGTTTTCTTGTAATGCCCGGACCATGGGAAAACCTGTTTCCATGTATTTCCCTCGCCCAGGCGGATTACAGGGGCTATTATCTCCTCTACCGGCTTTAATGAGCCAAAAGTAACCTGTTCATATTCCGGCCTCGTGGCGGTTTCCAGGTAAGGTTGCCCAAAAATCAGCCGTACTGTCAGATACAGGCTCAGCATTACCAGCAAAAGAAGAATTACCGTTTTTATTCGTTCACGCAAGGTTCTTCCTCCTCGCTGCCGCTGCATGCAGGGGAATGCGGACCGTAACTGTTGTACCGCGCCCAAGTTCGCTTTCTATGGCTATAGTCCCGTTATGAGCCGCTGTTATTTCCCTGGCAATAGCCAGTCCCAGCCCGGTACCCCCGTACTCCCGGGAACGGGTCTTGTCAACGCGATAAAAGCGTTCAAAAACACGCTCCCTGTCCTCTCCAGGAATCCCGATGCCGGTATCTGCCACCTTAATTACCGCTACCCCTTCCGCGCTGTCAAGGGAAATTGTGATTTTCCCTCCTGGCTTTGTATATTTACAGGCATTATGGATAATATTGAGAAAAACCTGCTTGATTTTATCCCTGTCCACAAAGGCAGTAATGTTTTTTCCCCTGTCCTCAAAAAGTACCTGCCGCGGCTCTTCCCTGAATTCCACAGTCACTTCATTTACCGCTTCCTGAATTATATCTTCCAGGTCTGCAGGAGCCTTGTGCCAGCCTACCTGCCGGCTGTCCAGCTGCGATAAGGCAAGCAGGTCCTTAACCAGGCGGACCATTCTTTCTATTTCCTTTTCCATAGTTGATAAAAAAGAGAGGCAAACCTGCGGTTCGTTCATGGCCCCGTCCAAAAGTGTTTCCGTATAACTTTTCAAGGTTGTGAGCGGTGTGCGGAGTTCGTGGGAAACATTGGCAACAAACTCCTGCTGCATGCGGGTAAATTCCCTTTCTTTTGTTACATCATGCAGCACAATAAGCACACCGGAAAATTGTGCCCATTCATCATGGGCATGAAAAGGCACGTAGTGCGCTTGAATTATCTGGCGGGATGAAGGAAGCAAGATTTCGCGCGACTCCTGCCTGTCCAATTCCGTTACCGCCGGGGTTCCCGCAGGCCCGATGAGCTCCTCCAGCAACTCAACGGTTATTTCGGCATCGCCGGCTACACCCAGCATCTTCCTGGCCGTCCGGTTAACATGCAGGATTTCTCCGTTGCGTCCCAAAGCTATGATGCCATCGGTCATGTTTTTAAGGATGGCATCAACTTTGCCTTTTTCTGAAGAGATTTCCTGCAGTGTTGCCTCAAGCTGCCGGGAAAGGTAATTGAACATTTCTCCCAGTTGGCCGATTTCATCCTGCGAATAGATACTAATACGCTGCCGGAAATCACCGCGGGCAATTTGCCCCGCTTTTGAGGTTACCTCCTGAACAGGTACGGTAATGCTTCTGGCCAGAAAAAACCCCAGCACCACCGTCAGAGCAATAACCAGCAGGGCACCGGTCAGAAAAATCAGTTGGATTTCACGCAGTGTATTGTAAATAGGCTCCAGAGACCCCATCATGTAAACTACGCCTTTGTTTTTTGCACCGTCGGACACGGGCAGGGCCAAATAATACATCCTTTCACCCGTATCAGGATCCAGGCGGATGGCCTCGCTACGGGTGCCGGATAAAGCCCGGTTTATCTCTTCCTGAATAATTTTCTGCCCGCGTAGCTGGCTGTCCTGGCCCGTAGAAGATATTACCCGGCCAAAATCATCCAAAACCATTATTTCGGCCGTACCCGCAAAACGGTCATACTCCACAATCAGGCTGTCTATCGCCCTGACTTCATCGGGATTCCCAAGATAGCGCTCTAAAAAACTGATCAGAAGCAGTCCCTGGGATTCAAGGTTTTGCGAAAAAGAACCGACGTAATAATCTTCTATGGACTGGGTGACGAAAACAGCAAAAAATTGCATGGCAAAAATAATAATCAGGGAATAAACCAATACCAGCTTCCACTGTATCCTCTTAAACATGGTCCTTCCTAAGCAGGTAGCCTGCTCCCCTTTTTGTCAGTATGTAACGGGGATTGCCGGGATCGGGTTCTATCTTTTCCCGCAGGCGGCGGACAGTAACATCCACTGTTCTTTCGTCCCCGTAAAAATCATAACCCCAAACTTCAGACAGCAGTTTTTCCCTGCTGATTACAAAACCGGCATGGCGCATAAAGTAAACAAGCAGCAAATATTCCCTGTAAGTCAGCTCAACGGGCCGGTTTCCCTGTCTCACTACCATCCTGCCGGTATCAACCACCAGGTCCTGACAGATGAATATTTCTCCGCCAATTTCTTTCTCATTCCTTTGCGCCTGCCGGCGCAGTTGCGCCTTAACCCGGGCCATAACCTCACGGGCAGAAAAAGGCTTGGTAACATAATCGTCGGCTCCCAGCTCCAGGCCCAGCACTTTGTCCAGCTCGGTATCCTTGGCGGTCAGCATAATGATGGGCACATTGCTGTTCTGCCTTATTTCACGGCAAACCGTAAAGCCGTCTTTTTTAGGCAGCATGATATCCAGCAGAATTAAATCGGGCTTTGCAGCTGCCGCTGCCTGCAGGGCTTCCTCCCCGTCGTAGGCAACCAGCACATCATACCCTTCCTGCTCCAGATTATAGCGTAAAATCTCAGCAATTGGCTTTTCATCGTCAACAACCAGAATTTTCCCCCTGGACACGGCGACACCCCATTTTAAAGGATCTTCTTCCATATTTCTTTTTTCAACAAGCAATTCCTGCCTCAAAGCAACCCGCCTACCAAAACATGCTTTCAGGATACCACTGCTGCCAGTGGAAATAAAATGCCTTCCTTCCTGTTCCATAGACTTTCTCCATTGTCCGCCAAAAGGGGATTCCTGCGGCAAGATAATCAATTAACCTGTTTATACCTTCCATGCCTTGCAGTTCAAACAAATAACAGACTTTGCTTAAAGCCTGCCGGTAAGCAAGTGCCTGGTCCGGCAGCAGGTCAAAATCCCTTTCCAGCTCGGCAATACTGTAATTACCGTGCCGCAGGGTACTGCCTTCTTCCACCCACTCAAAACCGGTTGCGAAATACTGCAGCAGGGAAGCCAGTCCCTCGCTGAACCAGCGGGGATACCCGCCGCCGGCCCTTTTTTCCAGCACATAATGGGTATATTCATGCACCAGGGGATTTGCGGCATAGAAGGCAGCCAGCTTCTCCTTCCCATCCTTTCCCTGCCAGGCAGAGGGCGAAAGCAGGACAATCGTCTCAGCCTTATAAACTCCCAGAACTCCCATGCCTTCTCCCCAGCCAAAAACCTTTTGGATGGCGGACTGGCTGCCGGCAATGGCGAGCCACGGTTTACCCCCCTCAAAGGGCAGGTATTTTTTTACCTGCCGCGCCGCTTCATCGGCCACCGGGGCAAGCCAGGAAACTGCTTCCGCCTCGGCCGCCGGATAGCGGATCTTAAAATAATCCGTTTCCCTTTCCTGCCAGCCTGCAAAATGACGCCTAACGGCCAGGGCAGAAAGTTGCCTGCCCCAGTTTTCCGCACCGTACAGCAACAAGAAGAACAGGACCGGCAGCAGCAACAGCAAAGCACAGACCGGCAGAAAAATTTTTCCGGTTTTCTCGCAACCCCGGGTATGCATAACAACACCCCTCCCCCGGCAATTAAATTGTAACAGTTTCTCTGCGCCCTGGCACTGGTAGATAACGGGAATAAAAAAAAGACGTGGATGCACCACGTACAGAAAGATATATAAAGAGGGGGTCAAACCTTGCTTAAATTATAAGAGACAATTATTACAGGCATATTACAGCCAGATTATTCTTTAATTACAAAAAAGAAAAAGCACACGTCGTGTGTGCTTCATCCGCCAATAAGCCGTCGTTACAGGTATGACAGGGGATCTACATTCTTGCCGTTTTTTATTACTTCAAAGTGCAGGTGAGGTCCTGTAGAGTTACCTGTGCTTCCAACCCGGGCAATCTGCTGGCCTTTTTGCACTTTCTGGCCTACTGTAACCAGGTTGGATGAATTGTGGGCGTATTTAGTTACATAGCCGTTATGGTGGTCAATGGTAACCAAACGGCCGTACCTGCCCATCCAACCGCTTTGTATTACTGTCCCGCCGTCGGCGGCAACTACCGCTGTGCCGGCAGGAGCGCCAATATCCAATCCGTAGTGAAACCTTCCCCAGCGGTAGCCGTAACGGGAAGTTATGCGGCCACCGCCTGCAACCGGCCACATGAAACGGCCTGTTCCCACAATGGTTCCTTCGGGAAGGGGCTTTGTGCCTCTGGCAACTATCTGCTGCCGCGGCTCTTTTATAACCGTTTCCGACAATACTTTCCGGCCGATTTCCCTGCCGTTTTTCAGTGTCAGGAGGTAAATGACCTTTTTGCGGCCGTTTTTACCCAGCTGTATTATCCTTTGCTGCCCTTTGTACAGGGAAGCATCGTCTTTATAGGCAGTTTCAAATTTTATGGCTTCTTCTACTTCTACTTCCTCGGTTACGGCAACACCAACCAAGGGGTTCGGTACCACCAAGCTAATCTCGTCACCGGGCATCAGTCTGTCTACTTCCGTCAGGTGGGGGTTGGCTTCCTGGATTTCAGACAGGGTTAAATTATTTCTTTCAGCTATGGACCAAAGAGTGTCTCCCCTTGAAACCAGGTAAATCTCCCGCCTGCTGGTGCCGTTTTTCAAAATCTGCAGCGTTTCTTCCGCACTGTATAGCTTTTCTCTTTCTAGCAGTACAAGACGCGCTTCAACGGTATCGGTTAAGCAAACCGACTGGATAACCTTGTTTTCAGCTTCGCAAACATAAGATTTCTTCAGGCCGTCAATAATTTTCTCATACTCTTCCAGAGAGCTTACGGCCAGGGCCGGGCGGTTATTTATCACCAGCATGTAGGCATAACGGTTAAAATCTATTCTTTCCCACAGTATGTTTTTAACTTGCTCCTCGTCCTCCGCAGCACCCTTGCGCAGTTCGTAGGCAACTGTTACCTTCTGCCTGGTGCCTACGTCGTATCCGAGTTTTGCCGCCGTTTCCGCATGCAGCTCGGCCATAAAATCCTCTACAAGCTCTTCTGCAGCCACATAGCCTATTTCTTCTCCGTCCAGGTAAACAACATATGTAAAGGAATTTATGTATGTATAGTAGTTGTAATAATTAAGCACCGCAAGAACAAGCAATGCCGAAAGTGTTGCAAACTTGACGCGCTTATCAAGGGTTTTCAAAAAGCAAACTACTTTTCCGCCGGCAACCCTGCTTTGTTTTACTGCCGCCTTAAGCGCCTGCCGGCAGAGTAAAGCAAGGCTCTGAAGCTTACTTGCACCGTAATAAAAAGCTTTTCTGCCGTAAACAGCGGTTTTAGCCGCTGCTTTTCCACCCTGGCGCGCCGCTACTGCCGCAGCCGCTTTGACATGTTTTACCGCCCGGTTTTTTATACCTGTGGCCCACATGTACCTTCTTTCACGAACATGCACAATACCCTGTTTTAACAGACGGGTTTTTTCCCTTGCTGTAGGCCCAAGCGTATTTTTCAGCCTTGCGACAAACCGAAGCACTGCAGACGAATATTTTTTTCGGCGCCGGTGCAAACGGGATTGCCGCCATAAACGCACACTTCGCTTACTACAAGCAGGTAGTTCTTTTTGCATAACGCACCTCTGTTTTCACAGATAGCTATTAAAAACTATATGCCTATTCGCCATAAAATTAAATATTCCTGCAAAATTATTAAAATATCTTAAAATATTCTTAACATATAAAAAAAGAGACCGTCAGGTCTCTTTGCTTTCTCTGGTGACCCCTGCGGGAATCGAACCCGCGCTACCGCCTTGAAAGGGCGGTGTCTTAACCTCTCGACCAAGGGGCCTCATGGTGAGCCATCCGCGACTCGAACGCGGGACACCCTGATTAAAAGTCAGGTGCTCTACCGGCTGAGCTAATGGCTCAAAACACCCTACAGGGCTATATATTACTATACCGCCGCAGCCTTGTCAATGAATCTTTGCTTTTTATAAAACGAGGGTTAATTGCAAGTTTTATTGCCACCCATATTTTGGCGCCTCTGATAGTATTGCCATCTCATTAGCAGGTCTATATCCATGAATTTTTCTGCTGTTGAGAAACTCGCTTCCGTTATCAACTGTAACGGTTTTAAACACCCCCGGGAAGCGCGGCAACGGCATCAGGCAATCCCTTCGCTGTGCTTGTGGCTGATATTGACAAATTTGTTGTGGTTCTCCTTGAAATAAAGGCTGATGCTGCCTACGGGGCCGTTGCGCTGTTTGGCAATGATTATCTCCGTTTCGTTTTTATTCTCTATATTCGGGTTGTAGTACCCCTCCCGGTAAATAAAGGCAACCACATCGGCATTGGCTTCTATGCCACCTGATTCCAGCAAATCACTTAAAACCGGTCTTTTTTTCTCCCGCTGTTCCACGGCGCGTGAAAGCTGGGAAAGGGCAACCACGGGAATGTTCAGTTCCTTTGCCAGGGCTTTCAGGGAGCGGGAGATACCGGAAATTTCCTGCTGGCGGTTTTCTGCCCGGGCATCTCCCCGCATCAGCTGGAGATAGTCAACAAAAAGAACAGCCAGACCATGCTCTGCCTTGAGCCTGCGAGCCTTGGCGCGCATTTCCAGTACGGAAATTGCCGGTGTATCATCAATAAAAATGGGTGCCTCGGACAGGGGACCGGCAGCGCGGGTTAATTTTGGGTAGTCATCGTCCAGCAAATACCCTCGGCGCAGCCGCTGGGCGTCAATATTGGCCTGGGCGCAAAGCATTCGCTGTACAAGCTGCTCTTTTGACATCTCCAGTGAAAATATGGCAACGGGCAGGTTCTCATTGACAGCGATGTGCTGGGCAATATTTAAAGCCAGTGTTGTTTTTCCCATGCTGGGACGGGCGGCAATAATAATCAGGTCTGAATTTTGCAAACCGCAGGTAATATCATTCAGGTCAACAAACCCGGTGGGCACGCCCGTAACACCGCCCTTGCTGTTCCAAAGCTTGTCAACATTGGCAAAGGTCGTTTTTAAAATCTCCCTGATGCTGGTTAAATCTTGGGGCGAAAAACGCTGGGAGATCTTGAAAATAGACCTTTCGGCCTCGTCAAGAAGCTGCTCAATATCGTCAGAATCTTCAAAACATTTAGATACAATGCCTGTAGCGGCATGAATCAAATTACGCAGGATCGCCTTTTCCCGAACTATTTTGGCGTAATAAGCTACATTGGCGGCTGTAGGCACAATATTTGCGAGAGTGGTGAGATAGGGAATTCCGCCGACAGCTTCCAGGATTTTTTTCTGTTTTAACTCCTCCGCCAGGGTAACCAAATCCACCGGTTCACCGCGCCCTGACAGGGCAAGCATGGCTTCGAATATTTTTTGATGCCCCTCTTTATAAAAGTCCGCCGGACGGATTATTTCCGTCGCCGCAAAAATGGCTTCCTGCTCTATCAGCATTGAACCGAGAACAGACTGTTCCGCTTCCAGGTTCTGGGGAGGAATGCGTTCCGGAACAGGACTCATAACAACACCTCTTTTATCATATCTGCACGCTTTTTTTGCCTGTCCGGGAAAATCCAGGGCAGGGCTTCTTCCACCGTTTTTACGGGTATTACCCGCATACCGGGCAAATCAGGCACATCGTCCTTGTTTGCATAAGGGATAATAACTGTTTCTATCCCCGCCTGCCGGGCTCCATACAGTTTTTCGGGAATCCCGCCGACAGCTTTCACGTAGCCCTGCAGGGATATTTCCCCCGTCACCGCAACCTTTTGCGATATCGGTCGGTCCCAAATTGCGCTCAAGAGAGCCGCCGCCACGGCAAGCCCCGCCGAAGGGCCGTCTATCATGGCTCCGCCGATTACATTGACATGCAGGTCATAATTTTTCAAATCTTCTCCGGTCAGGCGGCGGATAACGGCGGCCGCATTGAACACAGAATCCCTGGTCATACTGCCTGCCGTTTCATTAAAACGCATACTGCCTTTTCCCTCCTGCCGGGCCGGGAAAGCCACTGCTTCTATTTCCAAAATACTCCCCAAAAAACCATTGACGGCAAGTCCGAAAATCTTGCCCGTATATTCCTCTTCACTGTTTCGTGCCGGCGAATTGGGGATATAACGTCCTGCACGCAGCACTTCTAAAACAATTTCGCAAGTAATAACAACTTTCTTTCTCCCTTTGTGCCGGTAGATTGCCATGCCAAAGGCATCGGATAAAAGGTTGACGGCCTGCCGGCCTTCCGTTGTGTAGCGGGAAATTAATTCCGCCGCACCTTCCTCCAGGGTTGCCGGCAGCTTGCAGGCCGCAGCTTTCACTATTTCCTGTACATCCTGTGGTGTTAAGGGCTCAAAATAGACTGCGGCACAACGGGAGCGCAAGGCCGGATTAATGTCCCGGGGAGAGCGTGTTGTGGCACAGATTAAAATGAAATCGGCCGGCGCCCCTTCCTGAAAAAGCTGGTGAATATATTTTGGAACCTGCCGGTCCGTAGGATCGTAATAAGCAGATTCAAAATAAACTTTCTTATCCTCAAGTACCTTTAAAAACTTGCTCTGCAGGCGAATGTCCATTTCGCCTATCTCATCGATAAATAAAACCCCGCCATGCGCCTCTGTAACCAGGCCCGGCTTCGGCTCGGGAATGCCGCCCTCAATCAGGTCCCGCCTTGCTCCCTGGTAAATGGGATCGTGGACCGATCCCAAAAGGGGGTTTGTGCTTTCCCGGGGATCCCAGCGCAAAGTGGAGCCGTCCACTTCCACAAAAGGCGCGTCCTTGAAAAAGGCGCTGTGTTTTATTTTTTTTGCCTCCTCCAGCGCCAGCCGCGAAGCCGTGGTTTTGCCTACGCCGGGCGGCCCGTAGATAATAATGTGCTGGGGATAGGGGGAAGAAAGTTTGGCCAAAAGCGAACTTACAGCCGTTTCCTGTCCAATAATTTCACTGATTTTTTGCGGTCGCAGTATTTCCATGGTTGAATGGCTTAATTTTATACGCTTCTTTTTCTCCAGTTCCGCAAATTTTTTCAGGGTCTGCGGATTCTCCGGACCGCTCTGTTCCTTTAACAGCTGTCGTTTTATATCAAGCAGGTATTCTTCCTGCTTTTCCTGCATAATTTCCGTCACCCGCATTTCCAGCGTCTCTTCCACCGAACGGCGTGCTATCCGTTCAGCCAGGGCATCGTAAAGCTCCTCCAAAACCTGCGGGATTTTTTCCGGGGGAGGAATTTCATTCAGGGACGGGTTTTCAAAAATTAGCTTTTGCAGGCCAAGAACCCTTTCTCCTGGCTTTCGGGAGCGCAACAGTGTCAAAGCCTCGAGTTTGCCGGCCTTAAGAATCAATTGATCTGTGCCGAGCATGCCTGAAAGCAGGTTGTAAATTGCATTGATTTCTCTTTTTATTTGTTCCTGCTCATCTGCAAGACCGATCCTTTTTGCCAGTCCCGACGTAGTTTCTTTCATGCTTTACTCCCCGTTTTTTGCAGTCACAACTAATTCTATTTTGGCTTCTGCTTCCGGGTGCAGCTTAATGCGAACGGGAAAAACCCCGGTACCTTTTACCGCTTCGGACAACTCTATTTTGCGCTTGTCAATGGAAAAACCGCGCTTTTTCAGGGCTGCGGCCAGATCGGCACTGGTTACCGAACCAAAAAGGCGGCCGCCTTCTCCCGTCCGTACAGCAATTTCAATTTTCTGCCCGTCGAGGGCTGCAGCCGTTTTCCGGGCTGCTTCCAACTTCTTGGTCTCTTTCTCAGCCCTTTGCTTCTTTTCCTGCTGTTGCTGCCTAAGGCGTCCTTCGGTGGCCTCTACTGCCAGCCCCCGCGGCAGAAGATAATTGCGGGCATAGCCTGCGGCAACCTCCTTTATTTCTCCCTTTTTTCCCAGAGACTTGACATCCTGCTGAAGGATAACCCTCATTATTTTACCTCCCAATTGCAACGGTAACATCAATTCTAGTAATCTTCTGCAATAAACACGGCTTTTCCTGCCTTAGTGCCGTCCACAGGAACTGCTAATTTTTCGCGGGCAAGGCAAAAACAGAGAAAGCGCCCGCTGCGGGGCGCTATCTACAATCAGCCGTCTGCTATTCTGCCGTATAAGGCAGCAGGGCAATATTGCGGGCACGCTTAATGGCCACTGTTAACTGGCGCTGGTGTTTGGCACAGTTCCCGGAGATGCGCCGGGGAATAATTTTTCCCCTTTCCGTGATATACTTGGCCAGTTTGCTTGTGGCTTTATAATCAATATAGTCGATTTTATCGACGCAAAAGCTGCATATTTTACGCTTGCCTCTGCGGCCGCGTTCTTTGCGCATATTCTACCTCCTCCCTAAAAGGGCACATCGTCATCGCTGATCATGGTTTCGTCAAAGGTTTCATCAAAGGTGTCAAATGAAGCCGGTTCCTCTTCGACACTGCGCCTTTCCCTGCTGTCCAGGAAATGGACGCTGTCGGCAACCACTTCCGCCACGGTACGGCGCCGGCCTTCACGGTCTTCATAGGAACGAATCTGCAACCGTCCGTCCACTCCCACCAGGCTGCCTTTGCCAAGAAACTTTGCACAGTTTTCCGCCTGGTTGCGCCAGACGACAATTGGGATGAAATCGGCTTCTTTTTGCTTGGAATAAATCCGGTTCACTGCCAGTGTGAAAGTAGCCACCGCCACACCGCTTGCCGGTGTATAACGGAGCTCAGGGTCACGGGTCAGACGGCCTATCAAGACAATGCGGTTAAGCATTACTGTCCACCACCTGTTTTATTCTTCCTCTTTTACAATGAGGTAACGGATAACATCGTCGGATATCCGGAAGTTTCGCTCCAACTCGGCGGTAACATCTGGCTCACCGCTGTAGTTAATAAGCACATAATACCCTTCGCGGTATTTTTTCTTCACCACATAGGCCAGTTTGCTCTTTCCCATACGGTTAACATTGGTTACCTCGCCGCCCTGATCCGTAATTATTCCCTGAAACCTTTCTATCAAAGCATCATAAGTTTCTTCATCGGCATCGGGCCTGAGAACAAACATTGTCTCGTACTTGGTCATGGCCTATTCACCTCCTCCCTCTGGACTTTGGCCCCCGCCACGCGGCGGGAGCAGGGAAGCAACAACGTATATAATACCATAATCAACCGGTGATGGCAAGAGCCCCCCGTTAATTCTCCGGCAGGCGTTCCTTGACACTTTTTTCAAATTTAGTCCGGGGCAGCAGGATGCTGCGCCCGCAGTTGTCGCATTTAATCCGGAAATCCATCCCCACCCGGATAATTGTCCAAATATTGCCGCCACAGGGATGGTCCTTTTTCAAACGGACCTTTTCCCCAACCATATAATCTGCCACTAAACATCCCCCGCTTAAGCCGTCCTGTTCTCTTAAGGACAGCCTCCCTTTCTCTATTGCAGGAATTCTATTATATCTGCAAATACCTGCTCTATCTCCTGGGAGCCGTCCACTGTGTAGAGGATATTTTGCTCTTTGTAATAAGCAATCAAAGGTTCCGTCTGCTTCCTGTACACTTCAAGACGCTGCCTGACCGTTTCTGCGGCATCATCTTCCCTTTGATAAAGTTCGCCGCCGCACTTGTCACACACACACCGGACAGTAGGCGGATTGAATTTAATATGATATGTTGCCCCGCAGTCGCGGCAGACACGCCTTCCCGTTAATCTCTCAAGCAAAATCTCCGTATCGACATCCACATTAATTACAGCCGTAAGCTGCATCCCCATCTCCCGCAGGGAAGCGTCCAGGGCCTCGGCTTGAGCCGGCGTCCGGGGAAAACCGTCCAGAAGGAAGCCGGAAGCCGCATCCTCCCGGGCCAGCCTCTCCTTTACAATACCCACCACAAGCCCATCGGGCACCAGTTCTCCCCGTTCCACATATACTTTCGCCTTTTGCCCCAATTCCGTTTCCTCTTTAATTGCCGCCCGGAGGATGTCTCCGGTGGAAACATGGGGTGTTTTATATTTTTTCACCAGGAGTTCTCCCTGTGTTCCTTTCCCTGCCCCGGGAGGACCCAATAGGACAATGCGCATAAAAAACCTCCCTTTACATAACGTTGATTTGAATATTGGCTAGTTATATTCTTCCCTTGCCGGAAGAAATCCTGCAAAACCGTTAAAGTTCAGCCGCCAAAGATTTTTCCAAGCAGGTAGGCAGCCGTTTTCACCAGATAAGTGCCATAAAAATCATCTTCCCAGAAGCGGGAGGCAAAAAGCAAGGACAAGCTGTCCAGGAAAGCGCTGATGAGCGCAAGCAAGAAAAGACCGTGGGCAGAACCGGCAAACAATCCCAAAAGCCGGTCTCTTTCCGTCAGATTCTTCACAATCTTTCCCTTTCCTCGCAAAGACAAAAGCAGACGAAAAAAGGCGGTACATAACAAGACAAATAACAGGTAGGAAAAAAACTGCAGCAAAAGCTTCCCCCACAAAAGCGGCAGCTCTCCGGCCGAGACCGGAAGAACAGCAGCCTCAGGCGATAAAAACCGCATAACACTTCCGGCCAGGGGCGGCAAAAAAGAACCCTTCTGCTGTGCCGCCACCAAAACATTTTGCGCCCGGGGCAAATACCAGCCGACAAACATCTCTTCCGCCTGCCACTCTTGGTTCAAAAAAAGCAGCAGCGGTTTGTAAAAAAGATAGGCCGGCAGCAAAGCTCCCATGGTCAGGCCAAGCCGCAGCAGGGAACGCTGCAGGCCTTCCAGATATCCGGCAACCGCCGCCCAAAGCAAAAACACAAGAGCTGCAAGATCCACCCAGGACAAATGATTTTTCCCCCTGCCCTTTGCTATTCCCCGGGAAATGACTGCGCAAGCTTACTTCCGGTACATAAATATAACTGCCTTTCCATATACTATATTATACGTATGAAAAGCGGAGGACATCTATGTCATATTTGACAGGCGGATTCAAAACGGAAGACAAACATACCCTGCGGGTTGACAGTACCGATATTTTTGCTGTGCAAAAGCTGAAAAATCACTTGCTGTTCCTGCTTGAAAAAAACTACTGCCGGGAGCAGCAATTAATCGTTCTCTGCATCGGTACCGACCGCTCGACAGGAGATGCCTTGGGACCGCTTACGGGCAGCAAATTAAAGCAGCTGTCGCCGCCGGGCATCCGTGTATACGGCACTCTTGACGAACCGGTGCATGCCGTCAACCTGGTCGAGACCATCCTGGACATAAAAAAAACCCTTCCGGCTCCCTTTATAATTGCCGTAGATGCCTGCCTCGGTAGAATGGAGAGTGTAGGCTGCATTGATCTTGGCAGCGGTCCTTTGTACCCCGGAGCAGGTGTAAGCAAGGAACTGCCGCTGGTCGGCGAAATTTTTATCAACGGAATTGTCAATGTCAGCGGTTTTCTGGAATATTTTGTTTTACAGAATACTCGCCTGAGCCTGGTTTTCCGCCTGGCTGAAATTATTACCCGGGGAATATACTACACCGCACTTGCCCTGAGGCAAGATAAAAAACCTTCCGGCAGTGAAAATACGGAAGCCGCCCGCTAGGCGGCTTCTTTTTATTCATCGGCTGTCAGCAGGAATTCCAGGGCTTTTTTTCTCACGGTAGCGTTTAGCGGTGTTTTCCCGGCGAATTCGCCGTCAGCCTGAATGCTGACTGGCTTGTCACAGAAAAGAGATATGTCCGTCCCGCGCCACGTTTTGATGACAGGGAGAGAGATATGCTTGCCGCTGTACACCAGGGGGAAGAGTCGCAAAAAGGTTACTCTGGAAATATTGCTGACCACAATAACATCCAGCAGTCCGTCCCGGGGGTCCGCCTCCGGGGCAATCCGCATGCCGTTGCCGAAATAACGGCCGTTGGCTACGGCAACAAGCCAGGCATCGGCAACATATTCTTCTCCGTCAACCACCAGTTTGATCCGGGGCGGCTTGTAGGCAAAAAGCTGCTTTAGGAGTGCAAAAACATAGGAAAGGGAACCGCAGTACCTTTTAAAGACATTATTGGCATCGGCCACCACTTCCGCATCCAGGCCGGCTCCCACCACATTACAGAATGCCCGGCCGTTAAACAGGCCGATATCCAGTTTTGTCCGCCTGCCGGTAAGAACCGTCTTGCATGCCGCCACCGGGTCGGTGGGCAGGGACAGCGAACGGGCAAAATCATTCCCCGTTCCTGCGGGTATCAGTCCCATGGCTTTGCCTGTGCCTGCCAGAGCGCCTGCTATTCTGGAAACAGTGCCGTCTCCGCCGACAGCAACAATTATATAGTCTTTTTCCGCCCCTTTTTCCGCCCCCTCTTTTGCAAGCTCGGCAAGATGCTCCGCATTTCTGCTAAAGGCATAGAGATAAGCAACTTTATTGCTTTTTAAATAATCCTCAACCCTTTGCCAGGCAACGAGCACCCGGCCGTTTTTGGCGGCCGGATTAATTATAAAAAAATATTGATGTCTTTTTTTCACGTCTTCCTACCCTCTCCGGCCTTGTGCTGCAAACAGCAGCATCTCCCGGGCTTTTGTAATCGCTTCCTTTTCCTCGCTGCTCAGTTCATATTTTGATTTGCCGTTTTCCAAAGGCTTGGCGTAAGTTCTTGTCTCCTCCCGCCCGTAAATACTGCTAATTACCACTCCGTTGCTTTGCCCGTCCAGCAGGGCAACTGAAAAACTCAAGTCGCCGCCCGTATCCCAGAAAGCATTATAGCGAACGACTCCCAGCCCCTGGATTACACGGTCGGATTTTTTACAAAAATGTTCCATTTCCCGCCTGTTTTCAGCCAATTCCGCCTTTATTCGCCTCAATTCCGAATGCAATGCGACAAGCATCTCTTCCAGGCTGCTTCCCCTGCTGCCGGACATGCACTCCCGAAAACGCTTTCCCAGAGAAACTACCTTCACCAGCAGAATCAAAAACACAAACAAAAGTAAAAAGATAAGTGCAAAAATACCATACAAGAGATATTCTTCCATATAAACATACCTCCGGTAACAGATCCCAAAGACCCCTTTTATTTTTCTCTCTTTTTTCGCAAACAGCCGGCTTGCCGGCGGTAAACCGGCGCTCCGGGAACCGGCAAAACTTAAAACGCCCGTGTCGCGCATGCTGACTGCTTTTCGCGGCAACACACCTGCCAAAAGAAAGATGTTTCACGTGAAACATTACAGCCGCTCTGTTTCACGTGAAACAATTTTAGCCCCTGCAGGCTTTCGTCGCTCTTTCTTCTCCATATTTAATTTATAATATAATTTCGCAAATTCTTTCCAGCTCTTCCGGGCTGCTGAACTTTATTTCTATTCTTCCCCCACCCCGGGACTGCAGGCGGATGCTTACGGCGGTACCGCATGCCGTCCGCAGTCTTTCTTCCAGATCTTCTATGTAACTGTCCTTATTGTTTTTAGGTTTGCGGGTTTTTCTCTTTTTTGCCGCCTGCCCCGCCATTTTTTCCGTTTCCCTGACCGACAAAGTCAACTCAATCGCCCGGCGGGCGGCATCCGGCTGCTTTTCAAGAGGCAGGGCCAGCAGGGCCCGGGCATGTCCCTCGGTCAGGCGCCCTTTCTCTATTTCTCTCCTTACATCCGGGTGTAAAGAAAGCAGCCTTAAAGTATTGGCAACGGCCGAGCGGCTTTTCCCCACTCTTTTTGCCAGCTGTTCTTGGGTATAATTAAATTCCTCCAACAGCTTCTTGTATGCTTCGGCTTCTTCCAGGGGGTTGAGATCTTCCCGCTGCAGATTTTCAATTAAAGCTATCTCCATGGTTTCCCTGTCTGTCAGAACCTTAACCACTACCGGCACTTTTTTCAGCCCGGCTTTTTTTGCGGCCCGCAGGCGGCGCTCGCCGGCTACAAGTTCATATTTTTCCCCCCTGGGACGGACAATCAGCGGCTGCAGTACCCCGTGCTGGGCAACGGAACTGGTTAGTTCCGCAAGCTTCTTTTTATCGAAAAATTTGCGGGGCTGCCCTTCGTTAACAATGATGTCTTCCAGTTCAACGTCAACGGCGTCCGAGAGCGTGGTTTCTTCAATCTCCGGAATCAAGGCCTGCAGCCCTTTACCCAGCCTTTTCTTGCTCATTGGCGATCACTTCCTTTGCCAATTCTCTGTATGTTTCCGCGCCCTTTGAACGCTCATCGTAGGTTATGATTGGCTGTCCGTAGCTTGGAGCTTCGCTAAGCCGCACATTGCGAGGGATAACCGCTTTAAAAACTTTACTGCCAAAATGTTTGCGCACCTCTTCCGCCACCTGTGCAGACAAATTGGTGCGCGAGTCATACATTGTCAGAAGAACCCCTTCCAGTACCAGTTTGCTGTTAAGATGCTTCTTTACCAGGTTGATAGTATTTGTCAGCTGTCCCAGCCCTTCCAGGGCATAGTATTCACATTGAATTGGCACCAAAACAGTATCGGCTGCCGAAAGAGCATTTAATGTCAGTAGGCCAAGGGAAGGAGGACAATCAATAATTATGTAGTCGTAGGCTTCACGAACCTCTTCCAGTACTGAGCGAAGCCGCACCTCGCGGGAAATAGTGGAAACCAACTCTATCTCCGCTCCGGCCAGCTGGATGGTTGCCGGCACTACGTCCAATCCTTCTATCTGGCTTTTGCGGATTATTCTCTGCAAAGGCATCTCGTTGATCAGGGCGTCGTAGATGCAGAATTTCAGTTCGCGTTTTTCCAGTCCTATGCCGCTCGTTGCATTGCCCTGCGGGTCCGTGTCCAGCAAAAGGACTTTTTTCCCTTGCACCGCCAGGCAAGCGCTCAAATTAACTGCAGTTGTTGTTTTTCCGACACCGCCTTTTTGGTTTGTCACAGCGATTACCCGAGCCATTTTTCCACCTCGCTCCCTGCAGTAATCTTAGTATTCGCGTCCAAGAAGTCTTCCTCCTGCAGAATAGCGGTATTTTTGTGCTTTTTATTTTTTTCTTGTCTCGCCGTGACGTCTTTTGTCGCCGGCCGTCATACTTGCTCTTGCTGCCCTTTTGCCGGCGGTGCCGCCCGCTGTTAGCTGGTTCCTGCCTGCTTGCGCTTGGAGATGCAAATAATGATTTCCAACTTATCCCCTTTTTCCTTTTCTTTCATTTCCGTTTTTATGTTGCTGTTTTCCAAGAGTGAAACTGCCTGCCTGATAGTATTGAGAAAAATACGTATATCCCTGAGAATAACCTTTTTCTTTTCTTTGGTCGATTGCTTCGTTTCCTGTAGATAGTCGGCAATTCTTTTTTCTGCCTGCTTAACGGTATAACCGAGGTTGCAAATTTCCGTCAGTATTTTTTGCTGTGCTTCTTCGCTCGGCAGTTTCAACAGCGCCCTGGCATGTCTTTCCGACAAATCCGCCGCACATAGCTTTTCCTTTATTTTCTCCGGCAATTTAAGCAACCGCAGTTTATTGGCAATGGTTGACTGGCTTTTGCCAAGCCTCTGCGCCAGTACCTCCTGTGTTAAGTTAAACTCCCGCAGCAACCTGTCGTAGCCGGAAGCTTCCTCAAAGTAAGAAAGATCTTCACGCTGCAAATTCTCAATAAGCGCTATCGTTGCCATGGCATTGGCAGATATGTTTTTCACTACCGCAGGGATCATCGTCCATTTCAGTTGACTGCAGGCGCGCAGCCTTCTTTCCCCGGCTACAAGTTCATAGTGTTTCCCTGCTTTTCTCACTATAATGGGGTGGAGGAGTCCGTAGGTTTTTATGGACTGCATTAATTCCGCAATTTTTTCCTCGGGAAAAACTTTGCGGGGTTGAAAAGGATTGGGTCGAATATTTTTTATTGGTATTTGCTGCATTTCTCCCTGGCTATACGCATCTGTCTCAATGTTTATAAGCCTGTTCCATCCTTCGTTCACAGATATCCCTCCGCATTTCCCATATTTTAACTAATAATTATTCGACAATTGAAAGGGATATCCTGCCAGCGGGAAGCCGTCTTGCCGGTTTTTCTTCTTTTGGGGTTTCCCCGGCTGTTTTATTCTTGCAATCAGGTAATCATCTGTTTCAATGAAAAAGCCTTTTACTATACCGGCAAATGCGGCCGTTAAAAGGCTTTCACCCGAGCGGGCTCCTCCGGGGCTTTCCCGCCCGGCGGGGATATTTTTCCGCTGTATTTTTTTCTTTTTTAATTAAAAGCAGTATTCGCCTGCCTTGTCCCTCGGGCAGATTATAGAAAAATTTCCCGGTCCGGCCTCCCCCAAGCAGTTCCAGAGCCCCGCCCGCAGCCGCAAGTTCCCTGTCTCCCTCCGGCCCTTTATAAGCCGCGAAGATGCCGCCTACAGCTGCAAACGGCAGGCACAACTCCGCCAGGACAGGAAGCGGAGCAACGGCCCGTGTAACAACCAGCGGGTATTTTTCCCGGTAGCAGGGATCCCTGCCCAGGTCTTCCGCCCGGCCATGCACTATTGTGACCTCCCGCAGTCCAAGGGAGCAAACCGTTTCCTCTAAAAAATCCGTCCTCTTGCGCAGGGAATCCAGCAGGGTAACGGCAAGCCCGGGAAACATTATTTTTAAAGGTATGCCCGGAAAACCTGCGCCGCTGCCCACATCGATCAGGGGGCCCTGCGGTAAGGGCATTGCAAGCAATAAGGCCAGGCTGTCAAGAAAATGTTTGATGAAAATTTCCCGTAGCCCGGTAATGCCTGTCAGGTTAAAACTGCGGTTGACTTCCTGCAGCCTTTTTGCATAGTGCAAAAATTGCTCCGCCTGTTTGACAGTCATTTCTATTCCCATTCCTGCCGCAAGAGACATGAGTACCCGCTGCATGCGCATTTACTCCTGTTTTTTCCTTTTTTGCAGGTGAACAAGCAAAACTGCTATATCCGCCGGAGACACCCCGGATATGCGGCTGGCCTGGCCGATGGAACGCGGTCTTATTTTGCTTAGTTTTTCCACCGCTTCCCGGGAAAGACCCGACAGCTTCTCGTAGGATATATCTTCCGGAAGCAGCTTTTTTTCCATCTTCTTGTATTTCTCAACCTGCTGTTTTTGCTTTTCTATATAACCTTCATATTTGATCTGGATTTCTACCTGCTCCCTTTCTTCCCGGCTCAGCGCGGACTTTTCATCCAGGAGCCGCTCAATGTCCTCATAAGATATTTCGTGTCTTTTCAACAGCTGGGCCGCGCTGATTGCTGCTGAAAGGGGGGCGCTGCCGAGCTTTTGCAAGTAATCATTAACCCGGTCGCTTGGTTTGATCAGCTTGCTGGCAAGCCTTTGTCGCTCCGCTGCCGTTCTTTGTTTTTTTTCTGTAAAGCGCAAGTAACGTTCCCGCGGTATCAAACCTACCTTATGTCCCAAAGGTGTAAGTCTCAAATCCGCATTGTCCTGGCGCAGGAGCAGGCGGTATTCGGCCCGTGAAGTCAGAATGCGGTAAGGTTCGTTTGTTCCTTTGACCACCAAATCATCAATCAACACACCTATATAGCCCATGGAGCGGTCAATAATAAGCGGCTCCTGCCCGCGCACAAACAAAGCGGCGTTGATTCCGGCCACTATCCCCTGGGCGGCCGCTTCTTCATAACCGGAAGAACCGTTTATCTGCCCTGCGCTGAACAAGCCCTCAACCGCCTTTGTTTCCATGGTAGCCTTTAACTGCCTCGGGTCAAGACAGTCATACTCGATGGCATAACCGGGCCTTGTGATTCTGACATTTTCGAGCCCCGGAATGGTGCGCAGCATGGCTATCTGCAGATCTTCAGGCATGCTTGTGTACATTCCCTGCACATAGTATTCGGCGGTATGCAGCCCTTCCGGTTCCAAAAAGACCTGGTGAGACAAACGGTCAGGAAAGCGCAGGACCTTGTCTTCGATGGAAGGGCAGTACCGCGGACCTGCGCCTTCCACCTCCCCGGAAACCAGCGGAGAGCGATGAAGATTATCCCTTATCAGGCGGTGAGTCTCGGGAGTTGTATGGGTCAGCCAACAGGGGACCTGTTCCCTATCCCGCGCGGGACTGTCAAAGGAAAAACGTAAACCGCCCTCGTCTCCGGGCTGGATGATTGTTTTCGCAAAGTCTATTGAATCCCGGTGAACCCGGGCTGGTGTCCCCGTTTTAAAGCGCAGCAGTTCCAGGCCTGCCTGCCTGAGCGATGCGGACAGCCTGTTGCTTGCCAACTGGCCGCCCGGCCCTCCCCTGTAGTGCATGTCGCCAATGATAATGCGTCCTCTCAAATAGGTGCCGGACGTTAACACCACGGCTCCCGCATAGTAGACGGCGCCCGTCCGGGTTACCACTCCCCGGATCTTTCCGCCTCTGATCCGGAGCTTTTCCACCATTGCCTGCCGGAGGTGGAGATTTTTTTGTTCTTCCAGCGTACGGCGCATCTCCAACTGGTACAACTGCTTGTCGGCCTGAGCCCGCAAGGCATGTACCGCCGGACCTTTCCCGGTATTTAACATCCTGATTTGAATACATGTTTTATCAATGTTTTTTGCCATTTTTCCGCCCAAGGCATCGATCTCCCGGACAATATGTCCCTTGCCCGGCCCTCCTATGGCCGGATTGCACGGCATCATGGCCACCGCATCAAGATTAATAGTTAACAGCAGTGTCCGGCAGCCCATGCGGGCGGCGGCCAGAGCCGCTTCGCAGCCTGCATGCCCTGCACCAATGACAATGACCTCATATTCTCCGGCGTAATAAGTCATTTCCTTCACTCCAGACCCGTTACTTGCCAATGCAGAAAGAACTGAAAATCTCATTAAGCAAATCATCGCCCGCAGTTTCTCCGGTAATTTCACCCAATGCAGCCAAAGCATTATGGAGATCAACAGACAAAAGGTCTACCGGCACCTTGTCATCTAAAGCCTTCTTTAAATCATGCAGCGCCTTTTGGGCTTTCTTTAAAGCATCCTTGTGGCGTGCCGTTGTTACATATACTGCCCCGCTTGCCATTGCTTCACCCTGAAATACCAGTTGTTTTATCCTGTCTTCCAGTTCTTCCAGCCCCTGCCCCCGTACTGCGGCAGTTGCCACAACTTCTCTACCGGCCGCCCGGCGCAGGATAGCCGCTTTTCTCTCTTCCACATCATCAACCAGGTCCGCCTTATTGGCAACAATAATACACGGCCGCTCTCCCACAGACTGCAGCAGCTGCATTTCTTCTTCCGCAAAAGGCCGCGTAATATCAGTGATCAAAAGAACCAGATCTGCCCGGGACAAAGCGGCGCGGGAGCGTTCCACACCTATTTTTTCCACCTTGTTTTCCGTTTTTCTGATGCCCGCGGTATCAATTACAGTCAAAGCAATACCGCCGATATTTACGCTTTCCTCCAATATATCACGGGTTGTCCCCGGAACATCCGTTACTATGGCCCGCTGTTCCCGCAAAAGTGCATTAAGCAATGAACTTTTACCCACATTCGGCAAGCCGATGATGGCGGTTAGCAGCCCTTCGCGAAGAATCTTGCCTTTGTCGGCCGTTTTTAGCAGCGCCTCTATCTCTTCACCCGCGGCGGCAACTTCTTCTCCTATTTCCCGACGGGTAATCTCTTCCACGTCATGGAGCTCGGGAAAATCAACGGCCGCTTCTATCCGGGCAAGCACAGCCAGCAATTGGGCGCGGATTTTTTTTACCTCGGAAGAAAGGCCGCCTGTCAGCTGGTTCATCCCCAGTCGCAGGGCAGTGTCCGTCTTGGCACGGATAATCTGAATCACGGCTTCCGCTTGGGCCAGGTCAAGCCGGCCGTTCAAAAAACCCCTCTGCGTAAATTCACCCGGTTCAGCCAGCCGGGCACCGCAGGACAAAACCAGCTCCAAAGTCCGGGCAAGCGGTCTGATACCGCCGTGACAGTTAATTTCCACCACATCTTCCCGGGTGTAAGTCCTGGGAGAACGCATAAAGGATACCAATGCCTCATCGATGGAGCTGTTGTCTTTTGGGTCAACAACATACCCGTAATACAGGCGGTGGCTTTCCGGTTCCTTTATTTCTCTGGGAAAGGATATTATTTTTCTCGCAATAGCAAAACTTTGCGGGCCGCTTAACCTGACAATGCCGATTCCGCCTTCACCCGGCGGTGTTGAGATGGCTGCTATTGTGTCATCGTTCATTGCACACACCTCTTTGCTGCTGAAAAGATTCCGCTAACAAAAAACCGCCTCTTGGGGCGGCCGTTATTTTTACCTCGGGGCTATGACCACTTTCCGGTAAGGTTCTTCCCCTTCACTGTAAGTTCTTACTGCTTCATGCTCCTGCAAAGCAGTATGGATAATCCTTCTTTCCTGTGGGGTCATGGGCTCCAAAACCACTTCCCTGTGCATGCGGACAACCTTTTTTGCCAGGTTCTCCGCCAGCATGCGCAGGGTTTCTTCCCTTTTCTGCCTGTAATCTTCAACGTCCAGGATTATTCGCCCCTCCTGCTCGGGAAATTTTTTGTGATAAATCACATTAAGAAGATACTGCAGAGCATTTAACGTTTGTCCGCGTTTCCCGATTAGCATGCCCATCTTCTGCCCGCTGACATTCATCAGCAGGTTTTTATCCTCCATGTAGGTTTCTACCTCGGCAACCAGGCCCGTCTTACCGATTATTTCCTCCAGAAAATCATGCATGTAGCTTTCCGGGGTGATTTTTTCGGAAACACGAACCCTGGCCTGCTTGGCTCCAATCAAACCGAACAAACCGCTGCTCGGCTCCTCAAGTATTTCTATCTGCACCCGCTCTATCGGCAGGCTCAACTGTTCCAGGGCTTTTTGGGTTGCTTTCTCAACCGTCTTGCCACACGCTTCTACTACCCTCATTATTTACCTACGCCCCCTTCACCGGCGGGCTTTTTTGGCTTTTTGTTGACAAGAAGCTGCTGCCCGATAGAAAGAAGATTGTTTGTCACCCAATAAATAACAAGCCCTGCCGGGAAACTTATGCTGACATATAGGAAAAATATCGGCATAAAAATAAGCATTGACCTTTGAGATTTGTCGGTTATCGTAAAATACTGCTGCAAAAAGGTGGTAGCTCCGGATATAATTACCAGCAGCCAATAGCCCGGATTTTTCTGCCAGACTGTGACACCGTCAACAGTTGCCTTCAAGGCAAGCCGCATGTCTATGCCGAAAAGAAAAAAGGTATGCTCTGCCAGTTCAGGCGGCGATTGCAAGAGCCTAAACATTGCCCACAGTATGGGCAGCTGTATCAGCAGGGGAAGACATCCCATCAGGGGATTAACCTGATGTTTCCGCATCAACTCCAAAGTTTCCTGATCCACTTTTTTCGGATCTTTTTTATATTTCTCCTGAATCTTTTTCAGTTCAGGCTGCAATTCCTGCATTGCTTTAGTTGAATCAAGCTGCTTTTTCATAAGCGGCCAGGTTAAAATACGGATCAGTGCTGTCAGGATTATTATGGAAATACCGTAATTGTTTGTCACCTGATTAATAGCCAGCAGGATGGAATTTAATATATCCCTTATTGCTCCTATCACGAACCGGCCTCCTTTTAATTGGCATCCACAGGATCATATCCGCCTGGATGGAAGGGATGGCAACGGCTCAGACGGCACACTGACATCCACAAACCTTTATACGGTCCATACCGTTTGATGGCCTGCACCGCATATTCGGAACAGGTAGGGGTAAAACGGCAGACCGGCATTTTTAACGGGGAAATGTACTTTTGATAAAAGTGCAGCAGAAAAATCAGCAACTTTACCATTTTATCACCGCTTCTTTGTTGGCTAACGGGAGTCAGCTTTTAAAAGGCCGCCTTTGAGCAATAATTGTTCCATTTCAGCACCGGCCTGTCCGGCAGGCAAAGTTACTGCCCTAAACCTGGCAACAAAAACCATATCATAACCGGAAATAATCTTTCCGGCAAGGTGACGGTACCCTTCCCGCAGCACTCTTTTAACACGATTGCGCTTTACGGCATTGCCGAGCTTTTTACTGACAATAAAACCGACGCGGCTTTCATTCAACTGGTTTTTACGATAATAGAGGACAATACTGCGCGTCGCCAGAGACTTTCCTGCCTGGAAAACCCGCCGGAAATCTGAACTTCTAGTTATTTTTCCCTTTTTTTTCATTATTTCCTGCATTAGGCGGAAAGTCTATTTCTGCCTTTGGTACGCCTTCTCTTTATAACCAAACGCCCCGCGCCGGTGGACATCCGGCTGAGAAAACCGTGAATTCTTTTCCTTTTTTTCACTTTTGGCTGATAAGTACGCTTCAAGTCTCTCCACACCTCCTGTTCAAACCCTGCTGCCTTTTACCTTCCCTTATATCAAAGTGATTATATCTTTTTCATTTTTTAATGTCAAGGTTTCAGGCTGCAAGGATAGTGTCAAGACACTTTAGGTTTTAAGACGAACCTCACACCACTCAAACAACACTACGTTTATTTAGCTCTTTTAATGCAAACCGGGTATGGCTGCTTCCACCTCTGAAAAGCGGCACATTA
>FZPS01000122.1_pt83 | contig 30083 bp, 28 predicted proteins | sample 1817821 | NCBI WGS metagenome assembly FZPS01 (sample SAMEA104158645, study PRJEB21678) | metagenome | place: Germany | collected 2015-04-21
GAATGGATCTGTCCTGACTGTGGTACCCACCACGACCGCGACATCAACGCGGCGATCAATATCAAGAAATTTGCCTTACAAGATCAGAATCTTGTTGGGGTATCAGGTGTGGAACGCACCGTTGAGCCTGTGGACTCGCTCCCGATAGGGAGGAGAATGAAGCAGGAAGCCCCGCCCGAGAGCGCGGGGTAGTTCACATTCCAGGTCGTTGATCCGATGGGCTCACCGTGACGACCTCCCCCGCCGGGCAGGCAGGAGATGGCCAGATAAGCGTTCTCGTTACGGAAATTGTACCGATATTCAAGGACGCCCGGTCACAAAGACCGCCGCGGCGGGTCTACTTCAGGTAGGGGCGACAATCGCAGCGGGGGTTTACTGAAAAAACGAAAATCCTGAGGCTGGTTCTGAGTGGTGAGAGGGGACTAATACCAGCAATAGATCCCGGTCGATTCCATGGCAACGACCTCGCACCCTTCTTGCAAGGACAAGGCCTTTTATCTTGCGGGGGTGTGCGGGGCGGAGCGGGAAGACCGCGGCCAAGAGGTGCGGGGATGAAAACGGCGCGCCTTCACCCCGCAAGATAAACGCCAGAGATACGGGAAGATGCTCCTGAAGATCGGGAGATTCGATCCGTCCTCAAAAATCTGTAATCGATGCGGGTATCTCAACCGGGATCTGAAACTCCCGCATCGGGAGTGGGTCTGTCCGGATTGCGGTACTCATCATGACCGCGACATCAACGCGGCGATCAATATCAAGACGTTCGCCCTGCAAGAGCAGAATCTTGTCGGAGTAGCAGGTGCGGAACGCACCGTCGAGCCTGTGGACTCGCTCCCGGTGGGGAGGAGGATGATAGCCGGGAAGCCCCGCACCGATGAACGCAGGGTAGTTCACAGCAAGAATCCCATCGAGAGTATGGTGGAACCGACGTTTGGAGTATTCCCCAGATCACGATAGAATGCAGACCTGAAGAAACACCTTGTGGACAATCGATCCCACACTTAATCCGCGTATGCCTGTGCCCCCCACGGGGCATCAGGGTTTTGGCCCGGAGAGTATCATCCAGAGGAGTAGACCACATGGATTACCTGGAGGAGTTTCCTATCCTCATCATCGATGATGAGCTGCACTCGGATACCGCAGAAGGCCGTGCGTCCCGGGAGATCGTAAAAGAACTGAAAGCCGAGGACTTCCCTGTCATCGAAGCCCTGACCGCCCGTGACGGGATCCACGCCTTCCTCTCGCACCCGCATGTAAGCTGTATCATCATCGACTGGGAGCTCGCCCCTGAGGCCGCGGACGGTATGCTCACCGCCGCAGACGTCATCACCCTCATCAGGGAACGCAACCCGAAGGTCCCAATATTCTTGAACACCGAGAAACTGGCGATCACCGCCATACCCCTCAGCGTCATATCCCGGATCGACGGCTACATCTGGAAGCTCGAGGACACGCCGGCGTTCATCGCCGGCCACATCAAGCGGGCGGCAAAAAACTATCTTGCTGACGTCCTCCCCCCGTTCTTCCAGGGGTTGATGGACTACGTCGAGGAGTACAAATACTCCTGGCACACGCCGGGGCACATGGGGGGCGTCGCGTTCCTCAAGAGTGCTGCCGGCCGGATCTTCTACAACTTCTTCGGCGAGAACGCCCTGCGGGCCGACCTCTCGGTTTCGGTGCCTGAACTCGGGTCGCTCCTGAAACACTCCGGTGTCGTCGGGGAGGCGGAGCGGATGGCCGCGGAGGTCTTCGGGGCCGACCGGACCTACTTCGTCACCGGCGGCACGTCAGCCGCAAACAAGATCGTCTGGCTCGGCACCGTCACTCCCGGCGATGTCGTCCTCGTCGACCGGAACTGCCACAAGTCGGTGATGCATGCGATCATCATGACCGGTGCCGTCCCGGTCTACCTCATCCCGGCGCGGAACGAGTACGGGATCATCGGGCCCATCCACAGCCATGAGTTCCGCCCCGAGGTCATCAGGGAGAAGATCCGGGCCTGCCCGCTCGTAGAAGACCCCGCACTCCAGACAGCCAGGCTTGCCGTGATCACAAACTCCACCTACGACGGGATCTGCTACAGCAAAGAGCTGATCGAGAAGCAGTTGCGGGACCTCGTCCCGTACCTCCACTTCGATGAGGCGTGGTTCGCCTACGCCAGGTTCCACCCGCTCTATGCCGGGCGGTTCGGGATGCACGCCCGGGACGAGGCTGGCCCGACAGTCTTTGCCACCCAGTCGACCCACAAGGTCCTCGCCGCCTTCTCGCAGGGCTCGATGCTCCACGTCAGGCATGGCAGAGGACCCGTCGACCACTCCCGGTTCAACGAGGCGTTCATGATGTTCACCTCCACCTCCCCCCAGTACACCATCATCGCCTCCCTTGACGTCGCAGCCAGGATGATGGCCGGGCACTCAGGGAAGTTCCTCATTGAAGAGGCGATCGAAGAGGCTGTCGTATTCCGAAAGAAGATGGTGATGCTTGCCGAAGAGATCCGGGCAAGCCCCCTCCCCGAGGAGAACTACTGGTGGTTCACCGTCTGGCAACCCGACTGCATCATGGATCCCGGGGCAGACGACCGGTTCCTCAGGAACCACGCTGACTGCTGGCTCCTGGACCCCCACGACACCTGGCATGGGTTTGACGGCATCGTGGAGGGCTACGCCATGCTCGACCCCATCAAGGTGACCATCCTCACCCCCGGGATACGACCTGGCGGCGGTATGGAGGACCGGGGAATACCGGCAGGTATCGTCACGAAGTATCTCCGAAAGAGCGGGATCGTCGTCGAGAAGACCGGGTACTACTCGTTCCTGATCCTCTTCACGCTCGGGATCACCAAGGGCAAGTCAGGGACGCTGCTTGCAGAGCTCTTCCGGTTCAAGGCCCTCTATGACCGTAACAGCCCGCTCGAGGAGGTCTTTCCAGACCTGGTGCAGGAGCATCCGGCCCGGTACGCGGGGCTGGGGCTCTACGACCTCTGCCAGGAGATGCACGGCTACCTGAAGGATGAAGCGGTCACCGAACTCGTCAGGGCGGTCTACGCGGCGTTGCCCGAACCGGCGATGACCCCGGCTGAAGCCTACCGCCACCTGGTGCGAGGGGAGGTTGCGGCCGTGCCCGCGAGTGCGATCGAGGGGAGGACCGTGGCGGTGATGGTCGTGCCCTACCCGCCCGGCATTCCGGTCATCATGCCCGGGGAGCGGTGCGGCCCGGCCACACGCGCGATCGTCGATCTTCTCACCTCCCTGCAGGAGTTTGACGCCCTCTTCCCCGGGTTTGAGAGTGAGGTGCACGGGGTGGATATCATCGCCGAAGACGGTCAGCGGGTCTACTACATCTACTGTGTCGAGGAGTGAGAAGGCGGCCGGGAACCTATGACTGCCCGGAAACCGGGGAGATTCTTGCTCTGCCTCCTCACTTCGGGGCCGCCTTATACTCCCGTATCAGAGCATCGCCGTAAGCCTCTCTCTTCTTTGTCGGGATGTAGTTAAACGCCCCCGCCCTCCTGAGGAGCTCTTCGCGGATCGCGGCATCATCCTTCAGGTGCAACTCCCGCACACCGTCGATGATCATCTCAAGGTGGTTGATGCCGGTCTCTCTCCCATCCACGAGGACCGTCTTGATCTTGATCGCCTCCGGCTTGATCCCGCCGCAGATGGTGCAGTAGTCGCCTTCTTTCTCGTTTGTCATCTCAAACACTACTCCCGGATCATCGTAAGCGACATCTTGAACCGCGTTATTGCGGAGAGGGCGTGGGGGACGTTCGCCGGGAAGATGATCGTCTCCCCCGCGCTCATGTGGTGCGTCTCCCCCGCGACCCAGACCTCGCACTCCCCATCGAGGATCGTCACCACCGCATCATAGGGTGCGGTGTGCTCGGAGAGCCCCTCGTCCTCGTCAAACGAGAAGAGGGTGATGCTTCCTGCGGGCTTGTTGATGATCATCCTGCTTGCCACGGTCCCGTCCTGGTAGGAGACGAGATCCGGTAGCCTGAGAACCTTTCCCTGTAACTCTGCACGTTTGTCGTTAGCCATTTGATTAACACCAGTCTGTTTCTTTATCTTGCGGGGTGAAGGGGCGGAGCGAGGAAGACCCCGGCCAACAGGTGCGGGGTAGTTCACTCTGCTGCTCTCCGTTCACCCACCCTTCTCATCTCTCCGCCCGTAGACGAGCGCCCCCTCCACCGGGCAGGCCTCGGTGCACCGGCCGCAGAGGTAGCACTCCCCGAGGCCGGCGGCCGGGCTTGCCTCGCCGGTCGGGCAGACCCGCTCGCAGCTCCCACACTCGATGCAGGCGTCAGTCCGCCGGAGCCGGTAGATGCCCCTTGCCGCCACAGGGGCGAGGAGAGCGCCGAAGGGACAGATGTAGCGGCAGAACGGCCGGTAGATGGTGGCAGAGAGGAGGACGATCGCAAGGAAGATGAAGAACGGTACGCTTGCGACCGCGAGGTGGAAGAAGGCCGGAAGACCAATGAGTCCTAGAAGGTTCACCGAGAGCCCGATGCCGGCGATGAGGAAGACGACGAAGACCCCGGCCCTGACCGCCACCTGGCCCCGGCTCCCGGCGCGGTCGTGCTTCTTTACCGGGAGCAGGTACATAAGTTCCTGGACGGCTCCTGCCGCGCAGACCTGCCCGCAGATGACCCGGCCGAAGATAAAGACAAGGAGGATGAAGACAAGAAGTCCGCCGAGCGCCGCCACGTTCCCAAGGACGATCACCTGCAGCTGGAAGGGGAAGACCGGCGCAAAGACCAGAAACCCAAAGAGTGCCGAGACGACGAGGAACGGCATCGCCAGCCGCCGTGAGAATCGGCCCGAGTACCAGAGCCAGGCGAGGATGGCAAAGGCAAGGAAACCGTAGATGATCCCTGCGGTCATCGGGATGGATTCAACGACCATCGTGGTATCCTCACAGCAGCCTCGTCCCGGTCGTCGGGCGCGGGACCTTCACCACGAGCACCCGGAAGGTCCGGTCGCTTTCGTTGATCCAGCGGTGCGGGATCTCTGCCGGGCTCTCGACCAGATGGTCTTTCCCGACCACGGCGCGTTCGTCGCCGATCTCGACGATCCCGGTCCCCTCGAGGACGTAGAAGAAGACGTCCACCGGGGTTATGTGTTTCTTGAGCGATTCTCCGGGCGCAAGCGTGATCACCACCGCAGTCGCGTGCTCGGTATCGTAGACCTTCCTGGCGTCGACGTGGTGCGGGGTTTCGACGATCGGTTCTTTTGCTACATCAACAATCTTCATACTATTCACCTTCTGTGGATTCATCCTTTATAGTTTGTCCAGTAGTTCGCCAGGCACTCCCGCTGTCGCCGTTCCAGGCGGCGCGCCCGCATCTCCGGGAAGGTCGGTTCGGTGCTCTGGACCGCCGGGCAGTAGGGGCAGAGAGCGTAGGGGACGTCGTCGGCCTTATCCCTGACCGGGCAGAGGTAGGTCCCTTCCCACTCGTCGACGATCTGCCCGCCCGGGAACGGGGTGCCGACCGGGTGAGCGGGTTCGGCGAGGACAACCATGGCAAACCCTGCGAGAAGATACTTCAGGTAGAGGTACTTTGGATCCTTCTCCCGGGCCGCATCGGTGCAGGCCTCCGCCACCATGGCCCAGTAGGCAGGGTGCGCCGGTCCCGGGGGAGCGTCCATGTCCATGTCCGGGGCCGCGCCGTTCCTGGCGAGGAGGATGAGACGGTGGTGTGTCCCGAAGATCTCCTCTCTGACGCTTGCGAGGAGCCGGTCCCGGTAGTCTCCGGGGAGGTCCTTGACTTTGTGCTCGAACCTGGCGTTCATCGCCTCGAGGTCATGCAGGTCGTAGGCTCCCACTTCGTCGGCGATGATCCGGAGAAGTTCGTACCTGGTCTTTGCCCTCTGCATCCGGCGGCAGGCCGTCTGAATGGCCTCGATCGGGACCGACGGTCCTCCGTGGATTTCCTCCCCGATGTCCCCGGCGGAGGGGTCGATGATGAGGGAACAGATCTCGTCAGGACTGCTTCCTGGCTGTTTGTGGTCTTTCCTGCCGAAGAACCCCAGGATATGGTCCAGGATTGTCTCCAGTCGCATGGTGCTCACCTGAGTCTTTCAGGTGAGCGTGGGATGCTGAGAGGTTTAATTTTGATGTAACCAGGATAGTAACAACATGGATAGCCTGATCCAGAACCTGGTGACGCTCGGGCTGACCGAATACGAAGCCCGGGTCTACGCGGCCCTCGTCGGTATGGGGGAGGGGACCGCCCGCCAGATCCACGAGACCAGCGGGGTCCCCCGCCCGAGGGTCTACGACATCGCTGAGGGGCTTGCCGGGAGGGGATTCATCACGATCCGGCGGGGAAACCCCCATCTCTACCTTCCGGTCGAACCGGCGGTCGTCATCCATCACCTGAAGAGTGCCGCCGATGCCGCGGCGACCGCGGCGGTGCAGTGTCTTGATGCCCTCTCGCTCGACGCCCGGTCGAAGAACTCGCCGATCTGGTATGTGCAGGGGGAGTGGAGCATCAGGCGCCACGTGGAATCGCTCGCCGGGGGCGTCATCCGGGACCTCGCGGTCGTCTGCCTGGATTATGAGCAGATCGGGGAGTTTGCCAGGCTGATCGCTGATGCGTCACGAAAACACCCGGTGAGCATCCTCCTCCCGAACGGGAAGCGCGGGATCCAAAAACCCCTCGGGAACGCGTCTCTCTATGTCCCGAAGCCCTTCTGCGCCTTCTTCCAAGAGATGATATTTGAGAAGATCTACTGCGGGCCGATCCCGGTGGAGGGGGCGGCGTATCTATCTGCTCGAGTACATCTTCATCGCCGACGACCGGGTCTGCATGGTCATCTACCAGGAGGACGGGGTCCGCAACGCCGTGGTGATCACCCTGCCGTTCATCACCTGTGTCCAGCGGCAGTTCGTCAACAGGATGCTTGAGAATGCAGAGAGAATCGAGGGGCCGGGCCGGGGGCTGTCACCCGACGGGTGACAGGGGCGGAAAGCCCCGCTAGGGCGGCGCGCCGGGTTTCGGCGATAACAATCGGGGTGGTAGGTGCGGGATGCCAGTACGTCAGGCCTGGTTTTTGCCGGGGTTGTTCCCATGCAGGTGGAGCGGGAGGGGGTTCGTCCCCTCCCCGCAAAGGATGTTCTGAGCCCCTCCCTGTAGCTCCCCTCCTCCCCGCCTGGAGGATACCCGAAACACCCTCCCTCGTCGACTCCCCACCCCTCCCGCGCTTCGCGCTCCTCCCCCGCCCCCGGCCCCGGGGCGGGGGCAGTCAGGGCGAAGAGCCCTGATATCCACGGACCCGAGAGGATATCAGGATTCAGGGCTACCGAGGAGCACTACGGGCTCATATTGTTCAGACCCGGCCCGATGCCAGACAGAAGAACACCACCCCGTGCAGTGGACTGTGGTGAGTATCGCCACGGGGTGGGGACAGGCGAGGGGCGAGCCCTCTCCCCACAATGGATGCTATGAGTCCCTCCCTGCCCCCTCACCGCCCCCGGGGGGGCGGGGGCAGTACCTGGCTGGGATAGCCCGGGAGAGGAGCCGTGCTCGGGAGCACCCCGGGATGGCGACCCCCCAGAACAAAGAGAGGGGGTCTCAACAAAGCCTCTGGATGAGGTTGTCCCGGAACTTTCCTGCCGGGGGGTCTCCCTCACGGTCCCTCTCTCAGAGCGAAAGATCGGAGCATAGGCACCATCTCCGATTCCTGCATCTGGTAGTCTCAAAGTGTCGTTCCAGTGCGTAAGGGTGCGCCGACCCACTTCCAGGATGAGGACCTCATATCCCCAGTTTCGCCCGCTTCTCCTCGATATGCCCTGCGATCCCCGCCACCGCTGCCTCTGCATCCGTCTCGACGTGGAGCACCCCGCCCGTGATCTCCCGGAGGTCCTCGGTGAGAAGTTTGACAAGATCCGGCCCCCCGGTCACCGTCGGGACCGGGTTGACGTAGGTGTAGAGCCCGAGCGCGAGCGCAAAGAGGGCATCGATCGTCGCCTTCTGCTCCATGTATTCAGGGGCGGCGACGGCGACCGGGAGGTCGGGGAGGGGGACGCCACCGAGCGCTTCTGCGATCGCGTGGAGGAGGTCGGCGCACCGGCCGGTGTCGGTGCAGGTCCCGAACCCGAGCACCGGCGGCACACTGAGCGCCGTGCAGATCTTCTTCAGCCCGGGCCCGGCCTTCTCCTGTGCCTCCAGGGAGCAGAGCCCGGCCACCTGGAGGGCCGCAACCCCACAACCCATCCCGAGAACCAGGATATCGCGGGCGATCAGCCTCTCCGTGACCGCGACGGTATGGACGTCCTGCCCCGCGTCCCGGAGGGTGGTGCAGGAGACCAGCCCCACAACGCCCCTGATGGTCCCATCCTTGATGGCAGAAAGAAGCGGGTCGAGGCTCCCCCCGAGCGCCGCGACGATACTCTCCGGGGCAAACCCCACCACCGCCTCCCGCAGGGGGAGACCCCGGATCGGCTCGATCTTTTTGTGCCGCTCCTTGAAGTTCTCGATTCCCATCGCCAGGAGCGTCGCCGCCTGTTCCTTCGCCTTCTCGGGGATGTACTCAAGCCGCTCGCCCCCACCCTCGAAGACCACGACCTCGCTGACCGGGATCAGCCTGAAATGGTACTTCTCAGCGTAGCGGGGATCGAGCGGGAGCGAACAGTTCATATCGGCGGCAAAGAGATCCACCGCTCCTGTGGCGAGCACTGCCTCCTGCATGATCCAGTTCCCGGTGTAGCCGTAAAAGACATCGTCCATCTCCCGACGCTGGATCAGTTCCTGCCCGGTCTCGATGTTGGCGATGACCCGCAGCCCCTTCGCCCCTGCCGCGCGTGCCTTCTCCTGCCACTCGTCGGTGCGGGCAAGGTCGATGAGGGCGAACCCGAGGAAGGGTTCGTGGCCGTTTGGGAGGATGTTGACGTAGTCGGGGTCGAGCACCCCGAGGTCGACCCGCATGGGGTGCGGCCGGGGGATGCCGTAGAGGATGTCCTGGATGTACTCAAGCACGATCTGGCTCTGGTAGGCCATCGCGACACCGAGACGCATCGCCCGCATGGCATGACTCGCGAACCAGCCGTCGACGTTCGTCAGGGTGGAGGCGGTATCGACGATCGTCTCCCCGTAGATCCCGCCCGGGAAGAGGTTGAGCCTCTTCCAGACCTCTTTTCGCTCCGGCGGGGCGAGCCGCTCCACGATCAGGCTCGGTTCGTGGATGAACCGGTGAAAGTCCTCCTCCACGAAGTCGCAGAGCCTGAGCGCGACCGCGGCATCGCTTCCGCCTGTATCGATCCCGAGCCGCTCCGCAAACTCCCTGAGTTTCTCTGGCTCTGCGATGGAGAACGGGGTTTTGCCCTCGGCGGTCGCCCGCAGGGTCCGGACCGCCTGCGTTGCGTGGAAGTGGTAGTTCGACGCGCCCATGATGTTCCGCAGCAACATCATCCGCATCGCCATGCCGTCGGCGTTGATCCCGCAGACCCCCCGCCAGTTCCGGCTCGCGTCTGCCCGGCAGGGACCGTTTGAGCAGAAGTCGCATCGGGCGCCCGCCTGGCAGAAGGCGCATCGTCGGTCGGGGTCGTCACCAAGACCCTGGGCCTCGTAGCGGTCCCAGACGTTGGACATCCCGTCCGCCTTGAGCCGCTCGTAGACGGTTTTCATCGAATCGTGATATGATATCCTGTTCCTCTCCATGGTTCGTCGGGGGTAACCGGACCGGGATCGTAAATAAGCATTGGTGCTTGCCCTGCCGATCCCCCGGATAAAAATTCACGCACCGTTGCCTCATGCGATTGACCGCATCGCACCTGCTCCTCGCATCCCTCGCGGCCTTCTGCGCGCGAACGAACCGATCCCGGTCCCGTAGGTCGGCGCATCCTCCACTGAAGTGGGGGTTGCATACCAACATTGCTGATGGAGCCTGGACTCTTGTGTACCACGATCACCAGAAAGCATTGCTTGCGGACGGGTGATCCTGGTGTTCCCCGGAACAGATCGCAGCTGTGCTCCAGGCTGCGGGATGATCGTCGCAAAGGCACCCATCTGTTCGATCCATTCCTACCCCACACTGCGGTCTGCGGGATCGTGACCAGAACCGGGCCGGGTGAGGGCGATCAGATGAATGCGGTTTGGGGCTGCACCCTGGGATGCATTCCCCTCCCTCGATGCCCCGACTGAAGTCGGGGGAGCAGTCACCGCCCGGCGCTACACCAGTTCGTGCCTGCGGAGGAACTCCCTGATCTCCCTTGATTCCACCCATCCCCGGTCAAGCTGCCTGACAATATCGTTGATCCGCCAGACCTGCTTGTGGATCCGCTCAGCCGCCTGCTCATCATCGAGGAGCTCTGAGGTGGCAAGGATGACCTGGAGGGGCAGGCGGATATGGTCGCCGAGGATCGCGAACTGCTCCATGTTTTGTTCGATCTGAGTAAACGCCTGGTGCCGCATCTCCTCTGAGCGTCTCTGTTCGGTGATATCTGAGGAGATCACCGCGACCCGCACCACATTTCCTTCCGCGTCAGCAACCGGGGAGAGGGAGTTGTAGAGGACTATCCCCTCCCGCTCATCGACAAACCTGACCGGCCGGCCCGTCGCGAAGACCTCCGCGACGATCTCCCGCCGTCGTGCTGCAACCTCAGGCGGGAGGTAGTCATAGACCGGTGCGCCCATGAGTTCCTGAACGCTTCCTCCGATCCTCTCCGCAACCACCTCGTTCAGCGCGAGGATCGTGCCGTCGCGGTCGATGAGCATCACCACGTTCGGCGATGCGTTCAGGAGCGCCCGAAACCGGCCTTCGCTCTCCAGAAGAGCCGCTTCAGCCCGCTTCCGCTCGCGGATATCGATCCCGATCCCGACACGTGTATCGTCGGAGAGGCGGATGTTTGCCCAGGCCGTCTCGACGACAGAACCGTCCTTTGCGGCCAGGAGGAGGTTGCGCCACCCCGGTTTCAGCGACTGCATGTAGTCGCCGGCCATCTTCCTGTACTCCGGGTCAGGGAAGAACCTCGCCATCAGGTCGCCCCTGGCCCCGTCCTCCTCAGACCAGCCCAGCACCCTCTGGATCTCGCGGTTGAGACGGAAGTACCTGAGATCCGGATCATAGATCGTGATCATCACCGGGATGGCGTTGATGACCCCCTGCAGGAGTTCCTGCTGGTGTTCCAGCGCCTGCCTGGACTCTTTCTGATCGGTGATATCCATCGTGACCCCGACAGCCCGAATGACCTGTCCCGCCCCGTCCCTCTGGACCTCGCCCCTGGACTCCAGCCAGACAACTGCTCCCGTGTCAGGGCGGATGATCCGGTACTCGGTGTGGTAGGGGCCGCTCTGTTTTCCTTCGGGGCGCAGGCGGCCCATATCATCAGGATGGATCAGCAGCAGGAACTCCTCGGGCCGGGCGAAAGGCGGACGACCGTAGATCTCTGCAAAGTCGCCGCTGATCTCGAACTGGTCGGTGGCGCAGTCCCAGTCCCAGGCGATCATCCTTGCGGAAGCGAGGGCCAGTTCGAGCCGCTGTTGCTGGAGGCGCAGTTCCTCCTCCATCCGTTTCCGCCTGGTGATCTCGGCGCTGGCGGTCACAAGCAGATCCTCCTCGATGGGAAAGGTGGAAGAGATGTAGTAGCGCCGGTTGTCCCAGAAACTGTGCTCGTACTTCTGCCCGACCCCTGACGCCATGATCTCCCGTGACCGCGCAAGATATTTGGCCATCGGCCCCGCGCCAAAGAGGTCGGTGACGCGCTTCCCGACGATCTCATCCAGCCTGCCGAGGTCACGCTGCGAGACCGGGTTTGCGTCACGCAGGATCCAGTCCACGATCTCGCCGTGCTCGTCGCGGACCATCTCGAAGATCTCGATGGAGTCGCTCGTATTCTCAAAGAGTTTCCGGTATTTCTCTTCGCTCGCCTGCAGGGTCTCTTCCATCTGTTTCCGGTCAGTGATGTCATAGACGAGCAGCGCAAGCAGGTCTCGCTGCGGCCGGTAGAGCGTCACATCAAGGTACCTGCCCAGGGTGGGGGCTGGCTGTATGATGTGTGCCGACTCGCCGGTCTCTGCAACTCTGTAGAAGAGATCCCGCAGAGGATCGTCCATGTTCGGGAAGACCGCCGAGACGCTCCTGCCGATGACCTCCTCGCGTCCACGCCCGATCAGCTTAAGCCCCTCGGGGTTGACGTCGACGTAGCGGTAGTCAACGGGACAGCCATCGCCGTCCCGGATGATCTCGAAGATGTAGATCCCCTCGAGCATCCGGTCAAAGAGGAGGTGGTAGATCTCGCCTGCTTTCTTCTGATCAGTCCAGTGCTCTGGTGGCAGCTCCCGGATCAGCCACCGCTTCTCCCCGGCACCACAACCGGCGGCGCTGATCACGACCCTGACCGGAGTACCGCTCCGGGAACACAGGGTTATCTCCCGGGGAGGGCATGCTGTTCTGGTATTGAGGTCGGCGAGCATGTGAATGATCTCCGACTGAGCGTCGGGGTCGCCACACGCTGCAAAGAGCGTGCCCGGCAGCGGTTCCCCGAGGAGGGCTACTGCCGCCGGGTTTGCGTCGATGACCCTGCCGTCTGTGTCAGTCACCACGAACCCGTCGGTAGAGGGCCAGATGAGATCGCGGAATTGCTGCCGCTCCTTCTCTGCCCGGGTTGCGGCTGCGGTCAGGTTTTCTATCTCAGAGAGGAGGTCCCTGAGAGAGTTGTTGTCGGGACCTGCCGATGTCCCGGGGGTGAACCCGCTGATGCACTCCCGGACGGCATAGATCTGCTGGTTCAGGGAATTTTCCTGCATATACCCCCTGTTAATTTGCATTCCAACGAACCATTTTATTCTCACCGGCGCCGGCTATCCGGCTGTCATCGCAGTAGGATATACCAGCTTTGGGTGTCGATGCATCCATCTCCACACAGTAAAGGTTCACCGTTGCATTGTGCTTCATCGACAAATAACTTATCGACATTCCCGAAAACTCCCGGGAAGAGTGGACCAGTGCATCGATTTCGACCTCCCGGGCTCTGTCAACCCCTTGTTCCGGTTCTGGTGCTCGTCCCCGAACACTGGACTGTGTGGGAATCATATCTGTGAACCCCGGACCCACCCGCTTCGGCGGGAGCAGTGCGCCGCCCCGAAAATCCAGCGAGGTCCCGTGCGCAAACGATATGCCAGCAGGGACCGATAGTTCATCACCCAGACGGGCAGGAGAGATCCATGGCCTCACTCGATAAACAGGAACTCCTCATCATCTTTGCATCGTTCCTCATCGGCAGCGCGGCGGGCTGGTGGAGCCGCATGCACTGGGGAAACGATCTGGTCGCCATCGTGGTGACCCTTCTCGGGATCGTCGTCGGCTACTATGTCATTGTAACCGCTCTGCGGGCTGCCGGTCACCCGCTCGGGTAACCGACGTGGAAGGGGCAGGCCTCTCGCAGACATTCACGGTTGCTATCACTGAACTCGCACTGCACTGCCTCCTGCACAGGGAGGGTTATACCGAACCGCTCCTCAAGGAAGATGGTCGCCGTCAGGATCGCGAGCCATGAGTCGCGTTTACAGCACCGGGGACCACCGTGCCGGGCGATCGTCATCAGGCTGCGTGCGGTCATCTGGTTTGCAAGCGACCACTCCTGCTTCTTTAAGGGTGTGGACCCGGTGATCAGGCTCACGAAGATCCCGGTCCCGACCGCAGCGCCGCAGGTGCCGTGGGTCCCGCAGAACCCGCCTCTGACCATCCCGGCCCGTGCACGCGCCTGGCGGAGCAACGGCGCTTTTCTCCCGGGCTCTCCCCGGTGGTTGCAGTAGGCGGTGATGAGCGCCGCCGGCACAAGGAAGTGATGTTCTGGCCCGTGCATCCTGACCGCCGGGCTCCGCATCAGAATGCAGGCGATGGCAAGCGGGTCCTCAAGCGTCGTCGTGATGCAGAACTCCTCGATGAGGTCGAGAGCCTCGAGGCTGTGACATTGGTCACAGACAAAATGCCCGGCTTCGCAGACCGCCGTGGTGCTCTGGACCTCCCCGCAGATGGCGCAGGCACGGTCCCGGGGCTCTTCAGAGTACACAAGATTCCCGCCGCAGATCAGGCATCCTGCTCTATGCTCCATGCCATAGGGGTGCGTCGCCCCATCTCATAAGCCCTGGGGCCGGGGGGGTCATCAGGGAGCGGCAGACGGATCGGGGGCAGGGTAGCTGCGGTCGGTTCCGGGTTGCAGGGGGAGGTCTCCTCCCCTGAACTCCTGCACCCGCCCCTCCTCGATCGAGAGGACGCGATCAGCCAGGTCCAGGAGTGAGGGGCGATGGGAGACAAGGATGGTCGTCCGGCCCCTGACCAGAACCCGGAGTGTCTGCAGGATCTGCTCCTCGGTCTGCAGATCCAGCGCTGATGTGGGTTCGTCGAGGATCAGGATGGGCGCATCTTTCAGGAACGCCCGGGCGATGGCGATCCGCTGGCGCTGGCCGACAGAGAGCTGGGTCCCGCGCTCGCCGACGACCGTCTGGTAACCTTGCGGGAACCGCGCGATATCGTCGTGGATCTGCGCTTTCCGCGCGGCCTCCACGACCTCCTCGAACGTGGCGTCAGGCCGGCTGTAGCGGATGTTATCCTCGATGGTGGTGTGGAAGAGGAAGAGGTCCTGGGAGACGATCGAGACCTGCCGGCGCAGCCACCTGGGGTCAAGCGTCGCGAGGTCGTGGCCGTCGAGGGTGATTCTGCCGTTCTGCGGCGCAAACGCCCGGAGGATAAGGTTGATCAGCGTTGTCTTCCCGGCGCCGGTCCGCCCGACGATGGCGACCACCTCACCGGGGTGGATGACGAGGTTCACGTCCCGCAGGACCGGGTCCTCCCGTGAGTAACCAAACCAGACCCCGGAGAACTCGATCCGGCCCTGAACAGTGCCGGGCAGAGTGCTGCCGGTCCCGGGAGCCGCGCCGGGTTCGCCGTGCATCGCAAAGAGGTCGCGCAGCCGTGTGGCCGAGATGAGTGCTGGTTGCATGACAACCGGGAAGGCAAAGAAGGTGTTGACGGTGGGGGCGAACGTCACGACGTAGACCGCGAACGCAACAAAGTCACCGACGCTCATCACGCCGGCGAGGACCTCGTTCCCACCGAACCAGAAGACAGCGATCAGCATAAGCGACATCGTGCCGATCCTGAAGTACTCAGATGCGGCAGAGAGCATCGTGTTCCTGATCCGGGCATTGACCATCTCCCGGAGCGTCCTGGAGACCTTGCGCACTTCCCGGTCTTCAGCGGCATGCGACTTCACGGTCTCGATACCGGTGATCACCTCGGCAAGGTCCCGCGAGACGTAGGCCTGCCGTTCGCGCTCCCGGTGGGTGGCGGCACGGATCCTCCTGATGAAGACGGCGTTGACCAGGAGGTAGAGCGGGATGAAGGCAAGGATAACGAGGGTCAGCCTGAGGTTTAAGGTGCAGAGGATCGCGAAGGCGAAGATGACGTAGAGGGCGTTTGCGATGATCTGGGGGAGGTACTGGGAGACGGTGTACTGCAGGATCTGGACATCGTCTGAGAGGCGGGAGAGGATGTAGCCGGTTGCTTGCGACTTGAAGTACGAGAGCGGGAAGCCGAGGACATGCTCAAAGAGCGTGGTCTGGAGGTTGAAGGCGTAATCCTCCCTGAACCGCGCCATCCAGTAGTTCCTGATGAGGTCCATGCCGCCGATGAAGATGCCGAGCACCAGGAGGGCGAGGATGAGGACGTTGAGCGACGAGAGATGCCCGCCGACCCCTGCAAGGAGGCTTCCGGGATCCGGGGTTTCGCCCAGCAGGATGTTGTCGATGAAGAACTTGGTGCTGAGCGGGAGGACCGTCTTTGCGGCAGAGACAAGGGCCGTCGCTAGAAGGGCCAGCACGCCAACTCTCCAGACCGGGCGGGCAAACCGAAGGAAGAAGACGAGGTCGGAGAAGTGGAGGTCCCGTCCGGCCTTCACCGGCTGGCGCATGATTTCCCGGACGAAGGCGACGGTGCGTCGGTAGCAGTCTCTCATGGCTGGTCAGGGTGAGGGATGTTCTCTGATGCGAGTCCCATACCTCCCTGCACCATGATATACCTGCGCCCCGGAGGTGAACCGAAACAGGCAAACGACGGCAGGGCGAGATCTCCGCATGGTAACCTCCGCTGTCCGGCGCTCTATTGGGGCGGTCCTGGGAGCGCTGGTGATCGGTGCCGCCTTGCTCTCCGGTGTGCTGGAGGCTCTCCCCGGGCCGGTCGTGACCGTAGCGTTTCTCTTCGGCGGGGGCCTCGTCGCCGGGCTCCTGACCCGGGGCAGGATCATGGACGGCGCCATCACCGGTGCCGTATCGGGGGTGGTCATGGCCCTGCTTGTGGCCTCCGCGACGACCATCAAGAGCCTGGTAGCGAGCAGTCCGCAGTATCCCCCACCCTGGGCGACGTTTGGCTTCTACGCTCTGGTCCTCACCATACTCCTCCTCCCCTACAACGCCATCGGCGGGGCGGTCGGGACGGCGGTGCGGAACAGTATCCGGAGAGGCGGAACCCCGGGGGCGGGCGAACGGACCCGGTGGCTCGGGATTGGTATCGGCACAGTCATCATCGCCGCCTCAACTCTCCTCCTCGTCAGTTCAGTTCTCGTCATTGACTTCCTCGGCCCGCTGCTCATGGTCACTCCAATCGTCGGCGGGTTCATCGCGGGGTTTGCTGCCGGAGGAGAGACGAGGGACGGCCTCGAGGCTGGGTTCTTGACGGCGCTCTTTGGGACCGGGCTCTTTTCGCTCCCGTTCCTCTGGATCGCATCCCATGGTGAGGGATTCGTCGCCGGGCTTGCGGGGATGGTGGCGATCGCTCTTGGGTATCCCTACATAATCCTCGGGACCGCCGCCGGGGTTGCCGGTGCGGTTGTACGGGCGAACCTCAGGCGGAATGAGGGTGCCTGAGGGAAGGAGGGAAGGGATCGGGCGACCGCCCGGGGATCATCTGTAGGTGGGTGAGGTGGGGGGTTGCAAGGAGAGTCTACTGGCGTGGGGAGGGGTGAGGCTTGCGGGAGGAACTTACACGTGTCCCCCTGCTGCGGGGCCCCCACCCCCGGATGCGATAGCCACCACGGTCCAGTGCATCGGGACAAGCCGGAGGAAGAACTGGGTCCCGTCTATCCCCGGACTCCCACTTATTCTCTCCGGGAACCCTTCTCCAGAGTCACTCTGGGCACGACTTCCCACTGGGTATCCCCTTACACTGCCCCCGCCCCCCTGGGGCGGGGGAGGAGGCCGAAGGCCGGGCGGGGTGGGGGCTTGCAGAGAGAAGTCTACTGGTATCCTCTGCGGGGAGGGGAGCCCGCCCCCCTCCCCCAGAGGTGATAGCCACCACGGTCCAGTGCATCAGGATTGGTGGGGAAGGACCGGTTCTGGTCTATCCTGGCATCCAGTTCCGGATCCTCCTGCAGCGCCGTGTCCCGGGCAACCCTACCCCCCACGCAGGCAAAAAGCGGCGGGGCAGACTACCCCCCATAAAAGATGCTGGCGATCTTGTAGAGGTCCATATCCACGGTCTTGAGGTGCGCTACCGCTTCCTCAAGCGGGACCGCAACGATATCGTTGCCCCGGAGCGCGACCATCTTCCCGAAATCCTTCTCCCTGACGAGTTCCACCGCCGCCACCCCGAACCTGGTCGCAAGCACCCGGTCGTGCGCCGTCGGGGACCCGCCCCGCTGGACATGCCCCAGCACCGTCACCCGTGTCTCCATCCCGAGTCTCTTCTCGAGTTCGTCGCGCAGGAACGTCCCGACGCCGCCGAGCGTCACGTGTCCGAACTCGTCGGTCCTGGCCGACTGGGTGATCGCCGCTTCCATCCCCTTCGGCCGGGCACCCTCGGCGACCACGACGATGCTGAACATCTTTCCCCTCTCGTAGCGCGCCTGGAGGTGCCGGGTGACCTCGTCGAGGTCAAACGGAACCTCCGGGATGAGGATCTGGTCTGCCCCGCCCGCAATCCCGGCCATGGTCGCGATCCAGCCGGCATGCCGCCCCATCACCTCCACCACCATGATCCGGTGATGGGACTCTGCCGTCGTGTGGAGACGGTCGATCGCCTCGGTGACGATGGAGACCGCGGTGTCGAACCCGAAGGTATAGTCGGTCGCGGCGACGTCGTTGTCGATGGTCTTGGGGACCCCCACCACCGGAATACCCATTACTGAGAGCTTGTTCGCGACACCGAGGGTATCCTCACCCCCGATAGCGACCAGCGCATCGATCCCAAACCTCCTGATGTTGTCGCGCAACCGCTGGACATCAGCCTCGTTCTTGAAGGGGTTCGTCCGTGACGTCCCGAGGATCGTCCCGCCCTTCGGGAGGATCCCGGTCACCGAGTAGTCGGTGAGCGGTTCGACGTCACCGACGATCAGCCCGTGCCATCCGTCCCTGATCCCGATGGTATCAAACCCGTACTTCGCCCCGGTCCGCACAACCGCCCGGATCACCGCGTTCAGCCCCGGGCAATCCCCTCCTCCGGTCAGGACACCGACCGTCGTCATCGCCTCACTCACCTCCCCGGTAGATCCTCATCGCCTCATCCACACTCGCGCCATCGAGGGTGATCGCTGCTATCGCGTTACAGAACCGGACCGCCTCATCAAGCGACCGCTGATGGATGTTCCGCCCGGTTGCGTTCCCGACCGTGCCGCCGAGATGGATCTGGTCATGGAGCTGCTGCAGGAACTCAGGCACACTGGCCTGCGAGCCCCCCGCACAGACGACCCCGGTCCTGCCAGCGGCCGCCACCGCCTCACGGAGGAGCGTCGCGTCGACCGCAACCCCCCCTTTTGGCGGGTTCACCTTCGCAAAATCGCTCCCGAGCGCCGCCGCGACCCCGGCCGCGCCGGCGATCAGGTGCGGGTCGCGCTCGTCCTTGACCGCCCTGCCCCGGGGATACATCCAGAGCACCGTGACAAGCCCCTCCTGGTGCGCCTGGTAGACGGCCTGCGCCGCCTGATGGAGCATCAGCGCCTCGTACTCGCTCCCGAGATAGACCGTGTAGCCGACGCCGAGGATCGAAAGCCCTGTCCTGTCCCGGAGGTCGACCACCTGCCTGACATGGTGGAGGCCCGAACTGACCGGGTCGCGCTGCGAGGTCGCGACCAGGTTGGTCCTGGAGTTGAGTTTGACCAGGTAGGGCACGTCCGGGTAATCCCTGCCGTACCTGGCGATCAGCCCGAGTTGCGTCGCAAAGACCCCGATCCTTCCTCTACTTGCGATCCGGAAGAGGTGCTCAGGATCGGCGTCGTCAGGATGGATGCCTTCCCCGGCGAAGTCATCGTTGAGGTGTTCGATCTTCTGGTCGCCGGCAAGGAGCATCAGCCTCCCGGTGCCGTGCGTCATCTTCTGGTAGTTCTCCCGGTACCTCTCCTGCTCCCGGAAAGGTACGTCGAGAGGGATCCTGATATCGGGTGCAGGTGGCATACCCCTTCCACCCAATCGCCAGATACTTAATTGTTGCTGGAGCTGGAGCCAACCCTCGACCCCCGGACCCGCCACCTATATCGGGTCCCGGGTGCATTGAGCGTGGCATGCTCATCATCGGACACCGCGGCGCCAGGGGTCTTGAGCCTGAGAACACCCTGCGGGCCCTGCGGAGAGGTATCGAGTGCGCCGACCTCGTTGAGGTCGACCTGCGCCTCACAAGAGACGGAATCCCGGTTGCGATCCACGACGCAACCCTCGACCGGACAACAGATGGAACCGGGCCGGTCCAGGACTACACCGTCGAGGAGTTAAAGAGGCTGGACGCCGGGGAGGGGGAGACCATCCCGACGCTCCGGGAGGTTCTCGACCTTGTCTGCGACCGTGGAACCGGGCTTGTCGTGGAGATCAAGGAACCGGGGACCGAGGCGATCATCGCCTCAATGCTCATGGACCAGATGCCTGACCGGCTCATCCTGGTCTCGTTCCATCCGGAGAGCGTGGAGAGGGCAAAGAAACTCCTCCCTGGAGTCCAGACAGGTCTCATCTATTCAAAGGAGATCGGTGATCCCATCGGGCTCGCCCGCCAGGTGCAGGCCGATATCATCCTCCCGCGGTGGGACCGGGTCTCCCGCGAGGTTGTGGAGCAGGCGCAGGAGGCAGGGCTGCTCGTCTTCCTGTGGACGCTGAATACACAGGAAAAATTCCGGGAAGCAGCCCGGCTCGGCGTCGACGGCTTTGCAACCGACGACCCCTGCGCCGCCCGGCGATACCTGCAGATGCCCGACCCGGCAGGGATCAGCCAAACCGGGTCCTGAGATAATCATCGAGGCGCTCCAGGGCCTCGGGCATATCCTGTCGCCCATAGCCGAACCGCAGATGTGCGTCATCGTGCTCGAAGACTGTCCCGGGGACGAGGAGGATGCCTGCAGACCTGAGGAGATCGGTGCAGAACTCTTCTGCGCCTATCCCGGCCATGAGCCGGGGAAACGCCGTCGAGCCTGCCCGGGGGCGGACCCACGAGAAGAGGTTGCTCCAGGCCCCAAAGAAGTCGTCCAGCAGCTCGACGTTGCGCCGCACGATCTTCAGGTTCCGGGCGACGATCCTTTCCCAGTGGCGGAGCGCGATCTCGGCAAAGAACTCGCTCGTGGCGCTGTTGCAGATGGTCGAGTAGTCTTTGTAGCCTGCGAGCCGCCGGAGAAGGTCGCGATCGTGGGTTGCGATCCACCCGATGCGGAGGCCCGCAAGCCCGTAGGCCTTTGAGAGATCCCCGAGCGTGACATGAGCACCCGGTAAATCGACCATGCCCGGGAGGCGATCGTCGGCCCGGTGCTCGAGGAACCGGTAGACCTCGTCTGAGAGGATGGTGATGCCCCGGTCCCCTGCGAACCGGACCAGGGCCCGGAAATCACTCTCTGGAAACTGGTAGCCGGTGGGGTTGTGCGGGGAGTTGATGACGATCACCTTCGTCGCAGGCCGGATCTGGTCCTGCAACCCCTCGAGATCCGGGCTCCAGCCCTTCTCCTCATCCATCTGCCAGAACGTGACGTCACACCCGATCGAGCGGGCAACCTCGTAGAGCGACTGGTATGCGGGGAACTGGACGATGACATGATCGCCGGGCCGGAGAGCGGTGTTCATGAACGCCATGATCCCTTCAGATGCTCCATTGAAGGTGATGACCTCATCGGGTGATACACTGGCGTAGAGCCCGGCGACTGCTTCCCGGAGCGAAGGGCTCCCCGCCGGCTCGATGTAGCCGAGCCGTAGCCGCAGGAGGTCGTCTTCGGACCCGGCCTCGAGGGAGAGGAGTTCCTGCACGCTCATAGTCTCGCAGTCTGAGGCCCCGAGCACATAGGACGCCCGGAACTCGCGCTCCGCCAGGAACCGCTCCAACCTGAACTCACGAATCGTCATTCTTCTCCACCGCTCCCCCGGACGAGTGCCCGACCAGCCCGATCGCCGGGACCCCCTGGTTCTCGAGATAGCGCAACGGTCGATTCCACAAGGTCGGTCGGGCGCCGGTAACGGACCCGGAGCGCACTTATCCTGCGGTTTGGGAGGTCGGGGGGATACGGTCCCCTGGCAGGAGTCTCAAACCCACCTCCGGCACCGTCGACCATGACGATCCCGCCGCTGGTTCCTTCCACCCCATGGTAGCGACAGGTGGTCGTTCTCCGATCGGTCTTGATCTCCACGATATCGTAGACATCACCGGGCTGCGGCACCAGTCTTGCGGTTCCCCCGGGCACCTCCGCCCCCACGGCATCCACCTCGATCGCAGCTGTCTCGAGCATGCGAGAACAATGACGGTTGTGCCTATTTGATTCTTGCGGCGGGAGCGGGATCATGGGGACCGGCACCCTGCGCGGCAGGGAAGAGAGCGATCCCGTGCGCTGCTCATGTGTTGTTCCATGCTCCTGTGCAGAAAGTAGATTATCATTAATTTTTAAAATATATATCGTGATGGATAAAATAGATTACAAACCTATCCTGCAGGCGGACGGCTCTCCTCTGAGATCCGGGATAGAAGGGACGACCCGGGCATTCCCTGATACCGAAGAGTCAGACGCTGATCTCCTCGACGCCTACTCCCGGGCGGTTGTCCGGGTCGTCGAGTCAGTCGGCCCTGCGGTCGTGAGTGTTGTCGTGGGAAAGACCCTCCAGGGCCGGAGGAGTGAACAGATGGGAGCGGGGTCAGGCGTGATCGTGGCACCGGAAGGCTACATCATGACCAACAACCACGTGGTCCAGGGAATGGGCAGGATCGAGGTCAGCATGGCGGACGGGACCGCCCTCCCTGCACGCCTGATCGGGGCCGACCCGGCGACCGACCTCGCCGTGCTCCGTGTCGATGCCGGGGGGCTCCCCTACGCACGGTTCGGCAACTCGGATGCACTCTCAGTCGGACAGCTCGCGATAGCGATCGGCAACCCGCTCGGCTTTGATTCGACCGTCTCGACGGGCGTCCTGAGCGCCCTTGGTCGTGCGCTCCGGAGCCGGGACGGCCGCCTGATCGAGAACATCATCCAGCACACCGCTCCGCTCAACCCCGGCAGCTCTGGCGGCCCGCTGGTGGACTCACGCGGCCGGGTCATCGGGATCAACACGGCCATCATCCCCATGGCCCAGGGGATCTGCTTCTCGATCTCGTCCAACACCGCCGCCGGGGTCCTCCCGCAACTGGTCGCCGACGGCAGAGTGCGGCGCGGCTACCTCGGGATCGCCGGCCAGTCGCGGCCACTGGAGCGGTCGCTCGTTCGGGCATTCGGGCTTTCCAGAAACCAGGCGGTCGAGGTCGTCTCGGTCTCCCGGGCAAGCCCCGCCGGCCGGGCCGGACTCCGGTCGGGTGACCTGATCATCGCGATCAACGACACCAGCGTGGCGTGCGTGGACGACCTGCACCGGTTCCTCGCCACCTGGCCCATCGGAGAACCAGCAACCCTGACACTCATCCGGGGCAGGCAGCAGATCAGGCTCCCGATCATCCCGATCGAGGCGGTCGCGTGCCCTGTAACCGGGTAAGCGAGTCCCGACCACCGGGAGGCGGTTATGGGACCCAGGTGATCAGGGGCTCCCGCCGCTCTGGTTTTGGCAGCAGAAGGGCAGGGTAACCGAAGATCAACGGCGCCACAATCTGGTGGTCGTCCGGGACCCTCAGCGCTGCGAGAAGACGGGGGTTCTGCTCGACAAGGGTGGCGGAGCCAACCCAGCAACTGCCAAGACCGAGCGCCCAGGCAGCAAGCAGCATATTCTCTGCACAGAGCGCACAGTCGATGACACTTGATACAACCTCCCGTGCGCCGAGAACCAGGACCAGCACCGGGGCGTTGTAGAAGATGCTGTACGCCGGGTCCCTGAGCGCCGCGAGAAATGCTTCTGTCTCCGGGTGGCGGGGCTCTTCTCTAATCTTTTCTGCCAGGATCGGTTTGCAGTAGTCGGAGACCTGCCGCATCAGGTCCCTGTCCCTGACGACCACAAACTGCCAGGGCTGAAGCCCAAGAGCAGTCGGCGCCTGGATGCCCGCAGCGATTATCTTCTGGATGCTCTCATCAGGAACCTCGCGGTCCGTGTAGTTCCTGACGCTCCGACGCTCCCGGATCACGGAAAAGATCTGGTGGTGTTCTGCATCTGTCGCCATACCCTTCCAGGGGTCGCCACTGGTATTTATGGGGATCTGCCCTCCCTCATCATCGCCTGATGGAGAACCCTTCAAACTCTCCGGAATACTCCTCGTGGACCATCTGCACGTCATCGATCCGGGCCAGGGCCGGACCACGCCGGCAGAACTCGACCACCCGCCGCACCGCCCCCTCCTCACCCTCAAAGATAGCCTCCACGCGGCCGTCCGGGAGGTTCCTGACCCAGCCCGTGACCCCTTCGGCACGGGCTTCATCCTCCACGGCCCACCGGAACCCGACACCCTGTACCAGTCCGCTGATCCACACATGCACCCGTATCGCCATGTTTACGGGTTTGGCGGTGGATGATTTATCTCTGTGGGGCGTGCAGGGAGCAGAGAGAGACGCCGTCCTTCAAAGGCGGGACAGTCGCTTCGCTCCCCCCTCGGGGGCTACCGTGATCTGGAAAACAAGAGATTTTATCTGCATTGCGAGAACCAGGTAATCAGATCCCGATATCGCTGCAAGCCAGGATGGTCAGCGCCTGTGAAGATCCTGAGTCACCGGTTCTCAACAACCAGTACTCCCCGAAAGGAGCGAGTGCTGAATCGGCGTTCGCACTGGATACCCTGCCTGCCCGCTCCAGGAGGTGCGCCTCGTCCCGCGCGAGGTGGGAGACGGAGCAACGGTATCTTCCGCGGGGGAGGGGGCAAGCTCCCTTCCACTGCTCCGGGAAAATCCTGGATCGGCGCTCATCCCACCAGGACCACCTCATCGCAGGTGGGGACGATCGTCAGAGCCGGGATTGAACCTCCCCGGTGTCAACGGAGATGCAACCATATCCAATAATTTAGCACGTACAGAAAAGACCCCCAGTCTATTCTCACCCCAAAAACATGATCGTCCACCGCGGTCCACTGCCCCGGGTGAGGGAGGAGGGACCGCATTCAGAAAGACTCCAGGAATGGTGCTGAAATGACGCCTGAAGGACCGGACAACAGTTTTTCACCAGGAAGACGAAATAGAAACTTTTTTTATCTACTCATGACCCAGAGGTACGGCATTGTAAACATACCCTGCAGTACAGGAGGGAGATGACAACTTCAGATCAGAACCGGGCACCGTGCGGTCTTCTCGCGCTGGATGCGCTGGACGACGGCCTCCTCGTGGTAGGTGATGACCGGAGGGTCGCCTGGTGCAACCCAGCATTTCTTCGCGTCCTGGATATCGGAGAAGAGATACCCCGGGGAATGGATATATCCACCCTTTTCAACAGATATCTTCTACCAGCTCTCCAGGACGAAGCCTCTCGACAACAGATCCTGTGGACCCTCGAGACCAACACGGACCTGCCTTCGCTCCTCTGCCGTACCTGTGCTCCCGACGGCACCCGGCGCTGGCTCTCGATATCAACCGTATCAGCCAACACGGAGACCGGATTCTGGGTCATCAGGATCAGGGATGCCACCGGAGATGTGGATGCGTACCACTTCAGGTCCGCGCTTGACCAGTCGCCGGTGGTCGTCTTTGCACAGGATAGCGATCTCCGCTACATCTGGTCGTACAACCAGCAACTGGGACCTGCTGATACCCCCATCCTCGGTATGACGGACCAGGACATCTTCCCACCCGATGATGCCGCGCGATTGACCGGGCTCAAGCGCCGGGTCATGGAGACGGGAGAGACCGTGCGGGCGGAGACGACGCTCACCGGCGAGGACAGGGTGCATATCAGGGACCTGACCCTCAAGCCGCTCCAGGATGCCAGCGGGAGCATCGTCGGCATCACCGGGACTGCGCTCGACGTGACCGAACGGGGCCGTGTGGAAGAGGCACTCCGGACACGGACCTACGACCTGAGCCAGCGGATGAATGAACTTCAGTGCCTCTATGCTGTCACACACCTCGTCGAGGTGCCGGGGATAACGCTTGACGCGCTCCTGCAGGCGGTTGCTGATGCGCTTCCCTCGGGATGGCAGTACCCGGACGACACCGCGGTGCGGATCGTGGTCGACGGCCAGGAGTACCTGCGAGGCGACCCGAAGGAGACGCCCTGGAGGCAGGAGAGCCCGATCATCGTCCACGGTACCTGTGCCGGTATGATCGAGGTCCGTTACCTCTCCGGGAAGCCAGAGGCGGATGAAGGGCCGTTCCTGCGGGAAGAGCGGATGCTGCTTGACGCCGTCGCTGAGCGGCTTGGCCGGGTCATCGAGAGGCTGCGGGCGGAAGCAGCGCTCCAGAAGAGTGAGGAGATGTTCCGCGGGATCGCTCAGCGGAGTTTTGATATCATCATTACGTCATACCTGACCGAGGAAGTGAACTATGCCTCGCCGGCGGTGGAGCGGATACTCGGATACCGTCCTGAGGAGGTGGCAGAGGCGAACCTGGAAGACTACATCCTCCCCTCGAGCCTTCCGGCGTGGGACGAGGGGCGACGAAAGGTGCTCCGGGGCGAGCAGGTCGAGGGACTCCAGAACGAGGTCAGGCGTAAGGATGATGGGACCGCCATACTGGAGTTGAACGAGTCACCGATCATCGAGAACGGGGTGATCGTGGGATTCCAGATCATCGGCAGAGAGATCACCGGCCGGGTCCTCTACGAGCGACTCCGGGAGCAGGCCTTTGATATGACCGCGCGAAACATCGCGCAGTTCGCCGTCCTTGCTGACCACGTCCGCCACCCGCTCCAGGTGGTTATGGGGATTGCAGACCTGCTCGACGATGAGGAGACCGCAGAGAAGCTCCGGGAGCAGGTCCGGAGGATCAACGTGCGTATCAGCGAGCTCGACCGTGAATGGGTTGAGTCCCGGAAGATACGTGAGTTCCTGAAACGCTACGAACTCTGAACGGTCACCGGCGCCTCCCTTTGCGGGGGTGGTGCTCCGCCGGCACAGCCCCCCGGAGGACGGCGAGCGTCTCGGGCGTAAGAGAGCCTTTTTTGCCGATGACGTTGGCTGGCCGGAGAGTGAACGGATCTCCGATCAGGACAAACCTCTCGCCGAAGAGGTCAAGCCCGCCGCGGGCAAAGTCGTCGATCGAGAGCGGGACCGAGGGCGAATCTGAAGGGGGTTTGCTCGAGACCGGGCAGACCAGCAGGCTTCCGCTGTTCTCCTCCGCGATCACCACCCCCGGGCGTACCTTCCATTCTCCAACGCCCCCGATGCGCATGGCGGCCAGGATGACGTCCCCGCTGGCGTACCGACTCATTGGCATGGAAATTGGCCCCCAGAACCGATAAATGAATTGAACCCGTGCTGGAAGAAGGAGAGATGGCAGGGGCCAGGTGATGGGTAGTTCCCAGCCATCGGCTCCATCGCGCCCGGATAGGGCTTGCGCATCAGGAGAAATGAGAGAGACTCCCCCGGGCGTTTCATCAGTTCAGCCTCTCGCTGTGCGTCATGGGCGTTAGCGCCGGAGGGGATCAAACGCCTTTTAAGGGTCCAGTGGTGCACGGGGCCCAGGGACCGCTTGGTGGGGGGGGCTGCTGGTGTTCAGGCGACCCGCTCTCCCGCCTTCGGGCCGGGAGTACACTCGTAGATCTCCTGGATCTTCATGATGAGGAGGCTCTTTGCCGGGGCCTTTGCCATCTTCGACCGGACGGCGAGCTGCATCTTCTCAAACTCCGGGCCGCTGGTCTTGACCTCGACGGTTCCTTTGACCTGGAAGCAGCCCTTCGTCTCGGCTCCCCAGACGTAGATGGATACCTTCGGGTTCTCCAGGACGTTTGCGAGCGTCTTCTTCATGTAGTTGTCTGCAATCCAGATCGTTTCATCATCGACGAGCTCTACGAACCCAATCGGCACCACGTTCGGCCATCCGTCCTTTGAGGCGGTAGCGACCGGGAAGGCCTTCATCGTCCGGAACGCTGCCTTCATCTCTTCAGTCAGTGCAACCATCAGTTATCACCAGTAGATTCTACTGAACTACAGATTAATATAGGTAATTGTCAGAAAACTGTAGTTGTGGCGGTAGTGCTACAGGTCTCTGACCCGGCGACCCGTGTCGCCCCATCACGTGAACAGGTGCGTTACATCATGGAGAATACGACCAAGACTTCAGAAATCGCCGAACTCAGGCATGAGATCGCTAGACTCCGGGGTGACCTCCGGCGGTGTGCTGTTCCGGCAGAGAGGCAGCTTGACCGACTCTTTGCCGAGTTCCGGCAGCAGTGCGCCGAGGCCGCCGTGCGCGGGCATATCGAGAACGCAAGTGACCTTATCGCCCGCGAGGCATCGGGCTGCCCCCTTGAGGGGCGGTGCGGGGCTGCGTTTGCCGCTCTCTTCGAAGGTGCGCTTGTGCACCTGGAGACCGGGGAGATACAGGCAAGCGCCGTCCGGAAACAACTCGCGGACCTGCGGCAGAATGCCCCGACCGATCATTGCATCAACTGCTTTGAGGAGGCAGAGAGGCAGCTTGACCGCCAGCTCCGGATGCTTGCGGCCTTCCATCTCCTCGGGGACGAGGAGGGGGAGGGGTCCATCATCGAGGATCTCTCGCCGGAGGATGTCGCAAGCAGGGTCTGCTACCCCCTGAGCAGCCCGCACCGGGTCCGGATCCTCAAAGCGCTCCACCGCGAGGAGAAGTCATTCTCCGACCTTGCGGGGATCACAGGCCTGCGCGGGGGCAACCTCCTCTTCCACCTCGAGAAACTTCTGGCAGCCGGCCTGATCTGCCAGCGAAAAGATCGTGGTGAGTACTCCATCAGCCTGAGCGGTTACGAGTCGCTTGCGGCGCTCGCAACGCTCTGCCGGAAGATCCAGGGCGACCACGGTGCTGGAGGGTGATACGACTCTGCTGCATAAGCGTTTCTGCAAAAAAAGTCAGGCGCTGATGGCAGCCAGTCTGCCATCCTCGCGCATGAACAGCCAGTAACCCTCGGTCGGGAAGAGTCTCTGGTTCTCTCCCCGGTCTCCTATCCGGTCATTGATGAGCGCTGGCCGGTAACTCTGGTTTTCTGCATCGTAACCGACGACATAGACCCAGCTGTCCTCCACTGATGCAAACGTGTCGTTCGCAGTCGCCGGGGTCAGGTCAGAGAAGCCGATGGCGTTCCAGCCCGCGCTCACCGTCTTGGATGCCGGGGCCATTACCGGGTCGGTGCTGAAGTTCAGCCGCACGGTCGTGGTCCCGTTTGAGTAGACCCAGTATCCATCAAGGACTTCCAGGGTCGCGTCCGAGCCCAGGGGCTCAAATCCGGTTTCGGGAGCATAGGTGTAGATCGGCCGTCCGGCGGTGTCGAGATCTCCAAAGACTGCCATTGCGGTATCGTTGCCCGCGGAGAGCGGTCTTGGGATGGAGATGAAGTTCCAGCCGTCATAGAGCTGGAGATCCATGCCCAGCACCACCTCCGGTGTCGGCGTTACGGTCGGTGTCGGTGTCACGTTCACCGGCGGGGTGGGTGTTGGTGGCGGCGTGGGTGTCGGGATCGGGACTCCTGGTGGGATCAGGACATTGTTGATGACGTAGACGATGATGTTGTTCGTGATCCGGATCTGGGTCAGGACAACAGCGTTGTTGATGACCAGCCGGCCTGCATCGTCGACTGAGATGTTCACGCTCGACCCCTCAACAGTCACCAGGATGATCTGGCCGTCGGTTGTGTTCTGGCACATCTGTACGAGTTCTTCGAGCGTGTAGTCTCCCGGGATGATATGGTACCCGAGGATACTGTCCAGGAGCCCTGTATCATTCAGGATGATCGAGAGTGTCTCGTTGCCAAGACCTGCGAAAGCCTCGTCGGTCGGCGCGCATATGATGTAGGTCTCGTTTGCCTCAAGCGTCTGGGTGACGGTGGAGTTATTCACGATTCCGACCAGCGTTGTCAGGTCTTCCTCTTCCGAAAGCTCTGTAACGATCGCTTCGGTCACGTTTACTGCTGGTGCTGGCACCGGCGGTAACCCCCCGGTCACGTTAAAGGCCTGCTGGACTGGACTGCCGTTCAGGAGGATCGGTACATCGGGACCCGGGAATTCAAAGACTGCCTCCTCCCCTTCATCGACGTGAAGAACGGCGTAGAGAACCGGTGTAACATTCGCGGTCTCGATCGTCACAGTCACGTTCTCATTCACTCCCTCGCTGAGCGGGGTGTACCCCAGAACCTCCCCTGGCGTTCCGTTCAGGTCCGCCTGGATGCTTAACCAGCCGGTCTGGTTGATCACAGCACTGTCAACGCTCACCGTGTCGTTTACTATCGGCTGGTCAGAGACAACAAGGGCAGGTGTCACGTTCACCGGCGGGGTGGGTGTCGGTGTCACGTTAAAGGCCTGCTGGACTGGACTGCCGTTCAGGAGGATCGGTACATCGGGACCCGGGAATTCAAAGACTGCTTCCTCCCCTTCATCGACGTGAAGAACGGCGTAGAGAACCGGTGTAACATTCGCGGTCTCGATCGTCACAGTCACGTTCTCATTCACTCCCTCGCTGAGCGGGGTGTACCCCAGAACCTCCCCTGGCGTTCCGTTCAGGTCCGCCTGGATGCTTAACCAGCCGGTCTGGTTGATCACAGCACTGTCAACGCTCACCGTGTCGTTTACTATCGGCTGGTCAGAGACAACAAGGGCAGGTGTCACGTTCACCGGCGG
>FZPS01000023.1_pt108 | contig 30082 bp, 28 predicted proteins | sample 1817821 | NCBI WGS metagenome assembly FZPS01 (sample SAMEA104158645, study PRJEB21678) | metagenome | place: Germany | collected 2015-04-21
TTTCTCGAGCTTGTCAGCAGGGCACAAATCTGCCAGGATCTCCCTGCAAATCAGGGCCCCATACTCCCAGTGGGGCTCAATCCCTTTCCCCACATCGTGAAACCAGCTGCCTACAACAAGGACATCGTCATACTGTTCCTCATCCGGGAAAACCAGTTTCCGCAGCTGGACAGCTATTTTGGCAACCCTCTGTCCATGGAAGAATGCATAACCCGGTTCCCGATCTGGATGGGAATGCCTTGTGCCCATACTCTGCCATGCCTTTTCTCGAATCACTTCTAAGTCCATCCACAGGCCTCCCCCATCGCTTTTCTAACCTTTATATTCTCACTTTAATCGACAATCCCTGTTCACATCTTCCGCCCACTCACCAATAGATGATTCTTTCATAGTCTAGTAAAGTGAAATGAAAGGAAGTGGCTGCTTTGACCTTGGCGGAACTGCTGCCCGGCGAATCGGCGATTATCCGGAAAATTGACACCGAGGGGCTGCTGCGGCAACGTCTCCTGGATCTTGGCCTTTTACCGGGTACCTGCATCCAAACCCGTTTCCTCGGCCGCAGGGGAGATCCTGCAGCCTATCTGGTGCGCGGCACAGTCCTGGCTCTCCGCCGCTCCACCGCCCAAAAAGTGCTAGTTCAACCAATAGGGAGGTCGTAGTCATGCCCGAGCCATACTTGATTGCCCTGGCAGGAAACCCCAACACCGGAAAAAGCACAGTTTTCAATAAACTGACCGGACTAAAGCAGCACACCGGAAACTGGCCGGGAAAAACAGTTCGTTTAGCGCAAGGAAGCTACCGCTACCAAGGACAAACTTACGAACTAGTTGATCTGCCGGGGACCTACTCCCTTCTTCCCGCCTCCCCGGAGGAAGAAGTTGCCAGGGACTTCATCTCATCGGGCAAGCCCCTCGTTACGGTTGTGGTTGCCGACGCAACCTGCCTGGAGCGGAACCTGCACTTTGTGCTGCAGGTAGCCCAGCTCACCGATCGCGTCATTCTCTGCCTGAACCTGATGGATGAAGCAAGGCGCCAGAATCTGAAAATCAACTTACTTCAGCTTGAAAAGGAGCTGGGAATGCCTGTTATACCAACCGCTGCCGTAAAGGGTGAAGGGCTGGGTGAACTGAAAGATGCAATTGCCCGTGTGATCAGCGGCAGCCTCAAACCTAGCCCCCCTCTTCTCGAGCTGGACGAGGAACCTTCAGCAGGCCTGTATGCCCAGGCGGAAAGAATCGCCAGGCATGTGACGGAAGGCCTGTCACGGGAACGCGACTTCACAGCCCATGTGGATAAGTGGGTTACCTCGCGCCTTTTCGGTATCCCTTTGATGCTGGCACTGCTGGCTTCTTTGCTGTGGATTACCATTATTGGGGCCAATTATCCTTCCGAACTTTTGGCCCGGCTGTTTTTCCAGATCGAGACGTTGCTCACAGCACTTCTCAACAGCATAGGCAGCCCGGCCTGGCTCCATGGCGCCTTAGTGCTGGGCCTATTTCGGGGCCTGGCCTGGGTAATCTCGGTGATGTTTCCTCCCATGGCCATCTTCTTCCCCATCTTTACATTATTAGAGGACCTAGGGTACCTGCCCCGCCTGGCCTTCAACCTTGATCCGCTGTTTCAAAAAGCAGGGGCCCACGGCAAACAGTCCTTGACCATGGCCATGGGCTTTGGGTGTAACGCAGCCGGGGTGATCTCTGCAAGAATTATCGACTCTCCGCGAGAACGCCTGATTGCTATTCTGACCAATAACTTTGTGCCCTGCAATGGGCGGTTCCCCATGCTTATTGTGATGGGCACAGTGATGGCCGGCTATGTTGTAGGCGCCCAGATTGGAACGCCGGTTGCCGCCTTGGTTGTACTGGCTGCCCTTGTGGTCAGTGTCTCAGTCACACTCGGGGTGTCCAAGGTTCTTGCTTCCACCATATTGCGCGGCGAACCATCCTATTTCATTCTGGAGCTTCCCCCGTACCGACTCCCCCAGGTCGGCACGATCCTGGTACGCTCCTTTTTGGACCGGGCCCTGGCGGTCCTGTGGAGAGCAGTGATTGTGGCGGCTCCCTGCGCCCTCCTTACCTGGGTATTGGCTAATATCACAGTCAGAGATGCTGCCTTGCTCAGCCACATCTCACAGTGGCTCGATCCCTTAGGAAAAATGATGGGGCTGGATGGTGTCATCCTCCTCGGTTTTCTGTTGGGGCTCCCTGCCAATGAAATCGTTATTCCCATCATCTTCATGGTCTATCTCTCCGAGGGCGCTCTGATGGAGGTGCAGGGTCTCGCGGCCTTTCAGGGCATTTTGCAGGCCAACGGCTGGACGTGGCTGACTGCCCTGAACTTTATGATTTTTACTATCCTCCACTGGCCCTGCGGCACAACCCTCCTCACAATCAAAAAGGAAACCGGGGAGCTCAAATGGACACTCCTTTCTGCCCTCCTCCCCACCTCCCTAGGTGTGGCTGTTTGCATTTTGCTTACGAAAATCGTAAACGTATTAAGCATGTTATAGTTCCACACACGGCGGTTTTCCCCCCCTGTTAATAATTTGACGTATTAGAAGAGAAAGGTGTATAATTGGGAAGGAATCTATTGGCTAATCTAGAAAGTATTCCGGAAGAAAAAATGCCTGTTCTTGTGACCTTGGTCACTAAGTGAGGGACAGACACAGGAGGGCGCACTTTTGTCCCACAGGCTTTATTTTCAATACTATCTAAGGGGGAATAGTTAACTTATGCGCAAGATGACTGTTAATGGAAACTTCGCAGCTGCACATGTGGCCTATGCCTTCAGTGACGTTGCTGCGATCTATCCCATTACTCCATCGTCTGACATGGGTGAGTACTGCGATGAGTGGGCCGCCCATGGACGTAAAAACATTTTTGGACGTCCTGTACGTGTTGCGGAGATGCAATCCGAAGCAGGAGCTGCCGGAGCTGTCCACGGCTCTTTGGTGAGCGGGGCTCTTACCACTACTTTTACTGCTTCACAGGGACTTTTGCTTAAGATTCCCAACATGTACAAGATTGCCGGCGAACTGCTGCCAGCTGTTTTCCATGTATCAGCCCGTTCTGTTGCAGCCCATGCCCTGTCCATCTTTGGTGACCACTCTGACGTAATGGCCGCCAGACAAACAGGATTTGCCATGCTGGCTTCGGCCTCGGTTCAGGAAAACATGGACCTGGCCCTTGTCGCACACCTTGCTACTCTAAAAGCCCGGGTACCCTTTGTCCATTTCTTCGATGGCTTCAGAACTTCCCACGAGATTCAGAAAATTGATGTCATCGACTATGATGAAATGGCTGCCCTCGTTGACAAAGAGGCCGTTGCTGCTTTTAGAGCACGGGGCATGAATCCCGAGCATCCAGAGTTGAGGGGAACCGCTCAGAACCCTGACATTTACTTCCAGGGACGTGAAGCTGCCAATCCATTCTACCTGGCCGTTCCCGACATCGTCGTGGAGACTATGAATCAGGTAGGCGAGCTCACCGGACGCTACTACAAGCCATTTGACTACGTAGGCGCCGAAGATGCTGAACATGTCATCGTTGCCATGGGATCCAGCACCGATACAATCGAAGAGACTGTAAAATACTTTAACGCCCGGGGAGCCAAACTTGGTGTAGTTAAAGTTCGTCTCTACCGTCCTTTCTCGGTTAAGCACTTTATCGACGTACTTCCTGCTGCCGTCAAGCGGATCGCTGTCCTGGACCGCACCAAGGAGCCCGGTTCCTTAGGAGAGCCCCTGTACCTGGATGTACAAGCCGCTTTGGTAGAAGCCGGCCGCGGCAATGTTGAAGTTGTCGGCGGACGTTACGGTCTCAGCTCCAAAGAGTTTACCCCTGCCATGGTCAAGGCAGTTTTCGACAACCTGGCAAGCGACGAGCCGAAGAACCATTTCACAGTAGGCATCATCGATGATGTAACCGGCACATCCTTAGACGTTAAAGAAGACTTGGACATCGCACCGCAGGATCTCTTCAGCGCCAAGTTCTACGGCCTTGGTTCTGACGGCACTGTTGGCGCCAACCAAAACAGCATCAAGATCATCGGCGACCACACCGACATGTATGCCCAAGGCTACTTTGAGTATGACTCCAAGAAGTCCGGCGGTATTACCATTTCTCACCTCCGCTTCGGCCATACGCCAATCAAGGCACCGTACCTGGTAAGCCAGGCCAATTTGGTAGCCTGCCACAATCCTTCTTATGTCAAGCGCTATGACATGCTGGACGGCATTAAAGAAGGCGGCGTATTCCTCCTCAACTCTCCTTGGACTTTGGAGGAAATGGAAACCGAGCTGCCGGCATCAATCAAGCGGACGATTGCCGAGAAGAAGCTGCGTTTCTACAACATTGACGCAGTCAAGATTGCACAGGAGATCGGCTTAGGCGGCCGCATCAACACCATTTTGCAGTCTGCTTTCTTCCAGATCGCCAACGTTATTCCGCCTGCCGACGCCGTTAAGTACATCAAGGATGCTATCTTTGAAACCTACGGCGATAAGGGCGATAAAGTCGTTAACATGAACTATGCAGCGGTAGACAGCGCCACCTCTCACCTGGTTAAAATTGACTACCCGGCAACCTGGGCACAGGCCACAGAAGCTGCTGCCACGGCTGAACCTGCCACTCCTTTCGTAGACAATGTGGTTCGTCCAGTGCAGTCCCTCAAGGGCAACGAGCTGCCTGTAAGCGCCTTCACACCCGACGGAATCATGCCCACCGGCACCACCGCCTATGAAAAACGCGGTATTGCGATTAATGTGCCTAGATGGATTCCTGAGAACTGTATCCAGTGTAACCAGTGTTCCTTTGTCTGCCCCCACGCGGTAATTCGTCCCTTCGTGGCGTCAGAGGAAGACTTAGCGGATGCACCGGAAGACTATGTCACAATCAAAGCTGCCGGACGCGATCTGGCCGGCCTGCAGTATCGCATCCAGGTTTCTCCTCTGGATTGTACAGGTTGCGGCAACTGCGCCCAGGTCTGCCCGTCGAAGGAGAAATCCCTGGTTATGGAGCCGCTGGCAGACCATGCCCTGGTACAGGACAGAAACTGGCACTTTGCACTGAGCCTGCCTAACCGGGCAGCGCATGTTGAGCCGACCAATGTCAAGGGCAGCCAGTTCAGACAGCCGCTCTTTGAGTTCTCCGGCGCCTGTGCAGGCTGCGGCGAGACTGCATACATCAAGCTGGCCACACAGCTCTTTGGTGACCGCATGATGATTGCCAACGCCACCGGATGCTCTTCCATTTACGGCGGAAGTGCGCCAACCTGTCCTTACACCTTCAATGAGGACGGACATGGACCAAGCTGGGCCAACTCCCTCTTTGAGGACAATGCTGAGTTCGGCTTCGGCATGAACCTGGCCCAGGAGGCACGCAGAAACCAGCTGGCCGAGATGATGCTCGGACTGCTTGACCAAGACATCCCGGCAGAGCTTAAAGAAGCCCTCAAGTCCTGGATGGACAATATCAACGATGCCGAAGCAACCAGGACTGCCGCTGCTCGGATCAGGGAACTCCTCCCTGCAGCCATCGAGCAGACCTCAGGCGACCTGCAGGATGTACTCAAAGCGATTTTGGACAATGCAGACATCCTGGTGAAAAAGTCGATCTGGATTATCGGCGGAGACGGCTGGGCCTATGACATCGGCTACGGCGGCTTGGATCATGTACTCGCCTCCGGCGCTGATGTGAACGTCCTGGTCCTGGATACCGAAGTTTACTCCAACACCGGCGGCCAGGCCTCCAAGTCTACTCCGACGGGCGCAGTTGCCAAGTTTGCCAGCGGCGGCAAGCGCACCCGCAAGAAGGATCTGGGTATGATGGCCATGAGCTATGGCTACGTCTATGTTGCAACCGTGGCCATGGGTGCCAACCGCAACCAGCTCCTGAAGGCCATGATTGAAGCCGAGAGCTACGATGGACCGTCTCTCATCATCGCCTACTCGCCATGTATCAACCATGGTATCGACATGAGCCAAAGCGTAGAAGAGAGCAAACGGGCCGTAGAATGCGGCTACTGGAACCTCTACCGCTTCGATCCTCGCAAAGAGGAAGCCGGAGAGAATCCATTCACCCTTGACTCTAAGGAACCTGACTATGACAAGTTCCGCGCTTACCTCAAGAGTCAAGTGCGTTACGCTCGCTTAGCCCGTCAGTTCCCAGAAGTGGCGGAAGAGCTCTACGCACAGGCTGAAGCCGACGTAAGGCGCCGTTACAACACTTACAAGAGATTGGCAGAAGCCTTCTAAGAATGGCAGGATAAAGCCAAGCAGCCCCGGAAGGGGCTGCTTTTTTAAGCAAAGACATGGTCGCCTATTTGCAGCTTGACCGGCTGGGTCCATACCCAGCTGGATGCGCTGACTTTCCTGGGATTCCAGAAAAAAACTGAACCTTGAGTCGGATCCGCACCTTCTCTAGCCTGCATTACTGCCAAATAGGCCGAATTGTTGGGTATTTGGTTGATGGTTCCGTTGGCCACCGGTTCAAACTGGCGGGGCTGATAAATCACTCCCTGCACTGTATCAGGGAAATCAGGGTGTTCCAGGCGGTTAAGGAGCACTGCTGCCACCGCAACCTGCCCCTCAAAGGGCTCACCCCTTGCTTCCGCAAACACGAGGCGGGTCATGAGGGCAATATCCTCTAAATCCTGCCTGGAGTACTCTCCTTCCGGCAGTTCAAATCCGCCTTCAATCGAAGGCAGAACCGGTGTCCCAAAAACAGGCCGCTCCTCCCCGGGCAGCTCATGCTCCGTTGGGATAATCAGCTCCTGGCCAGGCACAATTAGGTCGCTGCCCAGCTGATTTGCCCTGCGCAGGGCCTCCAGGCTCACCTGATGCCGATTTGCTATGCTCCAGAGAGTGTCGCCTGACTGAACCACATAAACAAAGGACATGTATCTTCTCCTTTCACCTTGGATTAGCTATACAACCAGCATATGCAGGTAACGGCCCTGAAGCGACAGTTGTCCGGAGATGAAGGAAGAGGGGCGCATTTGTCAAAGTATAGAGCATACTAAAACTTGAAACGTAAAGGAGGATACATATGACTACACCGCATAACGCTGCAAAGCCCGGGGATATAGCCAAGACTGTGCTCATGCCGGGGGATCCGCTGAGGGCAAAGTTCGTGGCGGAGACTTACCTTGAGGACGTAAAGTGTTATAATGAAGTGAGAGGCATGTACGGGTTTACAGGGCTATACAAAGGCAAGCCCGTATCAGTGCAGGGTCATGGCATGGGAATGCCTTCCATTGGAATTTACACCTATGAACTGTATAATATGTATGATGTGGACAACATCATCCGCATCGGCTCCGCCGGCGCCATCCGTGAAGATGTTAAGATCATGGATGTTGTGTTTGCCATGGGTGCCTGCACCGACTCAAACTACGCCTATCAGTACGGACTGCCGGGGACGTATGCACCCATCGCCACCTATGAGCTCCTGGAAAAGGCGGTCAGCATCGCCAGGGCCAGGGAGCAAAAGTACTTTGTGGGCAATGTTCTCTCGGCAGACATCTTCTATAATCCAGTGAGCAACAAACCGTGGAATGAGATGGGTGTGCTTGCCGTGGAAATGGAAGCAGCAGCTCTGTACATGAATGCAGCCCATGCCAAAAAGAATGCCCTGTGTATCTTGACTATCTCCGATGAGATCCACAGCGGCAAAGAACTGCCGGCCCACGACCGTCAAGTCGGCTTTACCAATATGATGGAAATAGCGTTGGAACTGGCTGTCAGTCTTTAGGTGCTTTTAAATACAAACAACCCAACCCCCTTGGGTTGGGTTGCTTTATTTTTTGGAGGTTCGCATGAAAAAACCCTTTGTAGATGCTCAGACACTTAGCAGAATCGCGGCACAATACGGTACGCCCTTTCATCTTTATGATGAAAAGGGAATTCGCGAAAACGCCCGCAGACTCCATAAAGCCTTTGCCTGGAACCCTGGGTTTAAAGAGTACTTTGCGGTCAAGGCTACTCCCAATCCTGCTATTCTTCAGATTCTTAAGGAGGAAGGCTGCGGAGTGGACTGCGCCACTTATACCGAACTCTTGCTGGCAGAAAAAACAGGTTTTTCAGGGCGCGAGATCATGTTTTCATCGAACATGACTCCTATGCGGGACTTTGAACTCGCCCACAGGCTGGGCGCAACAATCAACCTCGACGATCTGACCGACGTAGAGTACATCCAGAGACTGCCCAGCATACCCGAAATGGTCTGCCTGCGCTACAATCCCGGAGGCAATTTTTCCATCAGCAACGAAATCATGGACACTCCTGGAGAAGCCAAGTACGGCATGACACGCCCCCAGCTGAACATCGCCATTGAGCAGCTGCTCAAGCTTGGTGTGCGTGAGTTTGGCCTCCACGCCTTCCTGGCCAGCAATACCAGGACCAATGAATACTATCCTGCCCTGGCCAAGATCCTCTTTGAGCTGGTTCGGGATCTCCAGGCCGAAACAGGCGCCCGCTTCACCATGGTAAACCTCTCTGGAGGCATCGGCGTTCCTTATCACCCAGGTGAAGAGCCGGCAGATATCATGGCCATCGGCGCTGGCGTAGAAAAGGTGTTTAACGAGGTGCTTGTACCTGCAGGTTTAGGCCATTTGGCTGTAGTGGCGGAACTGGGACGCTTTATGCTTGCTCCCTATGGCCATTTGATCGCCACAGCCATACGCCGCAAGGAGATCCATAAAAGCTACATTGGACTTGATGCCTGTGCAGCGGACCTCATGCGCCCGGCCATGTACGGCGCTTACCACCATATTACCATCGCAGGCAAAGAAGACGCTCCCCATGACCACATCTACGATGTAGTCGGCGGATTGTGTGAAAACAACGACAAATTTGCCGTCAACAGGCCTCTGCCCCAGATTGAGCTGGGAGATCTGGTGGTCATACATGATACGGGAGCCCACGGCTTTTCCATGGGCTACAATTACAACGGCAAGCTCCGTTCAGCGGAAGTGCTGCTCAGGGCAGACGGAAGCACCGAGCTAATTCGGCGGGCAGAAACCCCTGAAGACTATTTCGCCACCCTCCTGCTTCCCCAGGCATCACTTAGACTTTAGTCTTGCCTGAAACTGTTTGCGAAATTTTGCCACCTTTGGAGCAATCACCATCTGGCAATAACCCTGACCGGGATGTTGTGCAAAGTAGTCGTGATGATAGTCCTCCGCAGGATAAAAGTTGGTTAACTCAGCAAGTTCTGTGACGATGGGATCATCCCACAGCTCAGCCATACTGGCCATCACTTTTTGCGCTGTGTCCCTTTCCTCTGGGGTTTCATAAAAGATAACTGAACGGTATTGTGTGCCAATGTCGCCTCCCTGACGGTTCAGCGTGGTGGGATCATGGATGCTGAAGAAGACTTCTAAAAGTTCCTTGTAGCTGATCACACTGCTGTCGTAGGTGATCTGAACGACCTCAGCATGGCCTGTTTTGTCGGTGCACACCTGCTCATACGTGGGATTCTCCACATGTCCCCCGCTGTAGCCGGGCATCACTTTCAGAACACCGGCCAAATCAGAAAAAATGGCATCTAAGCACCAGAAGCAGCCTCCACCCAAGGTGGCCCTACTGTGACTCATAATTCTCTTCCCTTCAGATTATTGTTAGAAAAGGTGATTGCATGGATTCTATCTATGGTTATCCCCAATACTATGAGATAGCCTACTCCTACCGAAACATACCTGCGGAAGTGGAAGTGATGCAGGAAGCCATCCGCAAGTATTCGAAAATTCCAGTACAAGCCGTTCTAGAATTGGCCTGCGGCAACAGCCCCCACATGGTGGAGTTTGTCAGGCGCGGCTACAGGTACTTTGGCTTAGATCTAAGTCCAACCATGCTTGAGTTTGCCCAAAGCAAGGCGGAAGCAAACCAGATTGAGGCCCAGTTTTACCTGGCCAACTTTATCGACTTCCGGCTTGAAGCGCCTGTGGACTTTATCTACATCATGCTGGGCTCGCTCTACGTAAACAACACTGACGAGCTGATCAGCCACTTCGCCAACGTCCATCGTGCCCTCAAGCCTGGAGGCCTTTACTTCCTGGACTGGTGCATTGATTTTTCTCCCCTGGACAACAGCCAGGACAGCTGGGTCATGCGTCGGGACGGAATTACAGTTACAACCCGCTACACCACCCGCCTGAAAAATGCCGCGGAGCAGCTCTATGAAGAGAACATCCTCTTTACAATAAAGGATCACGGCAGGCATAAGAAACTGCTCCATACCGGCATCCGCCGGGCCATCTTTCCCCAAGAATTCATGCTGGCCGCGACCAGGCTCAACGACTTTGAGTTCATCGGCTGGTGGAATGACTGGAACTGGAACAGACCCTTAGGGGAAGGATGGGACGAAATCATCCGCCCCATCACAATCCTGCGTCGCCGCTAAGGCGCACGCTTACGCTTGACCAGCGCAGAGTTTGTAAATAGCCAGTACATCCTCCTGTCCGAGGGGCATAAAGCTGCCGAGCTTCCTTGTATCGCCGGCTGTAGCCTTTTCTGCCATCTCTTCCAGGCGATCTGCGGGAATGCCGGCATCCGCCAACGTTACGGGCAGTCCGATCCGGCGGAAAAAGTCTTCGAGGCGGCGGATTCCTTCCAGAATTGTCCGTTCAGGATTGTGGAAATCCTGCTCCACGCCGAAGACACGCACCGCAAACTGTACGAAGCGATCTGGATCCTGCTTGTAGACATACTTCATCCAAGCCGGAAATACGATGGCCAACCCTGCTCCGTGGGCGATATCGTAGATTGCGCTCAGTTCATGCTCAATATTGTGGGACGCCCAATCCTCACTTCTTCCGACCCCCAAGATATCATTATGGGCAACGGTGCTGGCCCACATGATGTTCGCCCTGGCGCCGTAATTCTCAGGCTCGGCAATGGCGACGGGAGCTTCCTGAATGATGCTGCGCAGAGCTGCTTCGCAAAGATGATCTCCGAAGCCCACATCCTTTTCACGGGTGAAATACCTTTCCATAATATGAGCCATCATATCTGCCACGCCGCAGGCGGTCTGGTAGGCCGGCAGCGAAAACGTCAGTTCCGGATTGAGGAGGGCAAACTTTGGCCTTAGGACCAAAGATCCATAGCCAACCTTCAGCCAGCCGTCCTCATTGGTCACAACAGCGCTGTTGCTGGCTTCACTGCCGGCTGCCGGAATGGTGAGCACAACGCCTAAAGGCAGGCTTTCCTTTGCATCAGCCTTGCCTGCAAAGAAGTCCCAGACATCGCCGTCGTAGGGCACGCCGATTCCGATGGCTTTTGCCGAGTCAATGGCGCTCCCCCCGCCTACTGCCAGGATCAAATCTACCTTTTCCCTGCGTGCCAGTTCAATGCCTTCCCTGACCAGGCTGAGCCTGGGATTGGGCTGGGCACCGCCGAACTCAACAATCTCAAGGCCGGCTTCCTGCAAGGACTTTACCACCCGATCTTTGAGACCGCTGCGGACAATATGTCCCCCGCCGTAGTGCAGCATGACCTTCTTACCCCACTTGGCTGCCTCTTTCCCTGCCTGTTCCTCGACACCCCGACCAAAGACAATCTTTGTAGTGTTCGAAAACGTAAAGTTGAGCATAAGCTCCCTCCTTAGATTTTAGAATTATCCTTAATGAACTGCACTAAATCCTGAACAAAGCCAAAGGCCACAGCAGTCACGGTATCAGCCCCTCCGTAGTACAGGGCCATGCGTCCAGTGTCACTGTCAACTAAAGCCGCACAGGGGAAAACCACATTGGGCACATCGCCGACGCACTCATAGTAAGTTTGGGGCGACAAAATGTAAGGGCTGGTTCTGGCTATAACCTTCCAGGGCTGATCCAAATCTAAAAGGGCTGCCCCGACGCTGTAGACAAAACCATTGCAGGATGTAAGTACTCCATGGTAGATCATGACCCATCCTTCTGAGGTTTCAATGGGAATGGGACCCGCTCCAATCTTTGTGGACTGCCAGCCCACAGTGGTGCCCATCACATGGCGGTGTTTGCCCCAATAGGTCAGATCAGGGCTTTCGCTGTAAAAAATGTCACCAAAGGGTGTATGCCCGTTATCGCTGGGCCGGGAGAGCATAGCAAAGGAGCCGTTGATCTTCCTTGGGAACAGGACGCCGTTGCGGTTAAAGGGCAGGAAGGCATTCTCCAACTGATAGAAGGTTTCAAAGTCTTCAGTGTACGCTACACCAATGGTCGGGCCATGATAGCCGTTGCACCAGGTAACATAGTAGCGGTCCTCAATCCAAACCACGCGAGGATCATAACCGTAAACGAAGTTGCCTATCTCCTCGTCATCGCAGACAAACTGGATGGGTTCATGCTCAATCGTCCAATTCAGTGCATCTTGGCTGCTGCCTGAATGAATGCGCATCTCCCTTGCTTTGTTGTCGACACGGAATACACCGCGAAACTCATCCCCATACGGAACGACTGCACTGTTGAAGATGCTGTTCGAACAGGGAATCAGATCCCGCGGAATCACAGGATTCTGGGAATAGCGCCACAATACCTCGCTGTTACCCCTGGGACGATCCTCCCAGGGGATATTGGGCAAACTGGGTCCTACAATTTTCAGGCTCATTTCTGACATCCTCCCCGATTTCTTAGAGTTTCTCAGGCTCCGGATAAGCAGTCCCGAAGGTGTCCACTATGATTTTTTCTATGCGTTGGTCCTCAAAGGGCCTGTCCATCCTGTCACGCTGAACCGAAGCGATTCTGTCAGCCACCTCCATGCCTTCCACCACTCTGCCAAAGGCAGCATAGGATCCGTCCAAGTGAGGGTGGTCCGCCACCATTATGAAAAACTGGGAACCGGCCGAATCAGGTACAGATGTACGGGCCATAGAGATTACGCCCCGCTCGTGCTTGAGACTGTTCTCGAAACCGTTTTGGCTGAACTCTCCCCTGATGCTGTAACCGGGGCCGCCCATACCTGTACCGGTAGGATCTCCGCCCTGAATCATGAAGCCTGGGATAACACGGTGGAAAATCACCCCATCGTAGAACCCCGCCTGCACAAGGGAGATGAAGTTGTTCACCGTATTTGGGGCCACATCCGGGAAGAGTTCAACCTTGATCACCCCAAGCTCACCTAAATCCATCGTCACCAGAGGATTTCTCACTTCTGCTTCTTCCGCCGCATACACATGGGACGCCGGAACTGCAACAAGGGCTGCTGCAGTAAGTAACACCACTATACCTAGATATTCCAACGCATCAACCTCCATCTCATTTTATTGAAATCATTATACCACACTTCTGCGGCAGGAACTGTCAGTTCTACGGAGAAACTCTGCTTTGAAAGGAGTGATTCTTGTTTATGTGGAAAGAACATTACCGTGTGGGCTCAGAACTGATCGACAGCCAGCACCAGGAACTGTTCAGGCGTGTGTCCAGCTTTATCAGGACAGTGCAAAGCGATGAGCCGTGGGAAGACAAGCTGGAGAAAGTGGAAGAGACGTTGGTTTTTATGCAGCACTATGTAATCATTCATTTTGCAGATGAGGAGGAGCTTCAGAAGGAAATAGGCTACCCTGAACTGGAGAGGCATGCCCGCATTCACGAAAATTTCAAGGCGGAAATCCAGGAATTTGCCCAAACAGTTGAACGGGACGGATTTGATGAGGAAAAAGTTCAGGAGTTCAGTGCAAAAGTAATGACGTGGCTGATCATGCATGTAGGGAAAGAAGATCAGAAAATCGGCGAGTTCATACGGGCTGGGGGGGAACGCAAGTGAAAGTCGAGTACATAAACCCATTCTACCAAGCCACATTGGATGTTTTTCGTGTCATGCTGAACTTGGAGCCAAAGAGGGGAACCCTCAAGGCTGTGGACGACCTGGCGCCTGTCAGCGAAGCCAATGTAGCCATCGGAGTCACCGGTGCTTTGCGGGGAACGCTTCTATACAGTTTCCCTAGATCGATGGCCCTGGAAATGGTCCGCATTATGTCGGGGATGGAAATGTCTAAACTTGATGCCTTTGTAACATCAGCCCTCAGTGAAGTGGCCAATATCATCAGCGGCAATGCCCTTACCTATCTTGCCCAAAACTCGCTGCCCTGCGATATCTCACCGCCGCAAGTCTTTGTAGGGGAGAATGGTACGCTGACCATGACCACGGAAAAAGCGATTGTACTTCCACTCATAACCGAGATTGGAACTTTGGAGATCAGTATATCGCTGCACGGTTAATCCATACAAAAATGCCTAAGCAGGTGAAAGGTCATCACGTGCCTAGGCATTTTTTCTGCCTAAAAAGCTCCACTGACTGATACAGCGGCAAAGACTGTGGTATTGCGCCCTGCCCCGCCGAACTCGGTGGCCGGCTCACCGTAGTTGAAACTCATACCGACGCTCGGTGAGATCTTGCTGAGGGACGGCAGACTCAGTGTTGCTGTAACCATACCCGACTGATCCGAGAGATTGGCGTTGAGAAAAGCAGTTGCAGAAAACTTGGTGTTTAGAAGATTGTTCCAGGCAGCCATGGCCGCCAGGTAGTGCCTTCCTGTGGAACTCATATCCCTCACATTGATCTTCTCCAGCTCTTGCTCTGCCATTTTCCGCTGTCCCTCATCTTCTGAAGCGCTCATGGCCAGCAGCATGGCGTAGTACTTGCGGAAGTTTTGAATATCGTCCTGATTCCGGTAGCCTTCGCCGTTGAAGTAATACTGGAGGGCGGCAGTGAAGTTGAACAGGCCGTCTGGATCGCTGCGGCTGTATCTAGCCCCGGCTGTTGCGTGGAAGAAAACCTGATCGTCTTTGTACAAAGGATAGCTCATCGGCAGGCCCTCCACAAATGCTTTATCCGCTCCTTTGCTGATGACGGCCTCGCCAAAGAGGGCCAGGCTGCCCAAAGACGAGGATACAGTGATCATTCCTCTGGGGGCTTTGTCCTTTTGATAAAAACCGCCAAGCCCAATTTCTGTTCCGCCGACCACAAACTCCATCTTCGGAGCTAAGGCAACCTTGTCAACTGCATCTGCACCGTCGAAAAGCGTGTAGAGATAATAGTTGGTGCTGCCTTTCGGATAATGGGCCTTCAATGCAACCGGGCCTTCTCGTTCTGCCTCCGGCTCCAGGGGGTTGATGCGGCCGATGCTGATCACATCAGCAGGGCTGAAGAAGTAGCCCACTCCCCATTTCACATTTTGCTTGCCTGCCCTGAAAAATACTTTACTGTCATAGTTAAAGTCCGAGAAAAACTCCTGCAGACTGAACTTCACCGGATCCTGCACCGTCTTGGCCTCACCCGTGCGTTTACCCACAGCATAACTCAAGCCAACTTTGCCAAAGACCCTGAAGTTCGGATCCGGCCTGGCATCTAAGTACAGCTGCCCGCCCAATGAAGTCTGCCAGGTGTCCACAGGATCAAGCCCTTCGAAGCTAGACCTGCCGGCATGGACTGCAAACCGGTAATTCCCGCCAACATCCAGCCCGTCCTGTCTCAGCAGGGCCTCCTCAGGGGGGACATCTGACTGGGTTGCCTCAACTTCTACAAACAGATCATCACTGAAGAGGTCATCAAAATCAAAATCCATGGCACTGACTGCGCTGCTAAAGACCAGCGCCAGCAAGAGTGCAGCCAGGCATAGGGTTCTTCTGCGCATAACGCACCTCCTAGCGGTTCACCCGTTCAATATACGCCTTGGTAAAAACATGATCTGGAATATCATTGGTGGAAATTTCACTGACAGAGATCTGGGTTTTGTTACCCTCTACCAGCTCATCAATGAAGACCATTTGCACAGGTATGACCACATCGCCTACCTTAGTGTACTTGGGAAACAAGCCTGTGCGCATTAGACGGTAGGTCAGGCTGTATTCTTCAGTTTTCAGCACCAGGTTGGAGTCTTTGGTAACCCAGAGCTTGACATAGGGAAAGGGAACAGTTTCATCCACAGCTTTCAGATCAATGATATAAACCTCGAAGCTGCCGAGGGTGCCCTCCAGATAGCCTTCGATCTCATAGGAGGAAGAGTAAGTGTTTGATCCGAAGTCGGCATTGCGGGCATCGGATCCCTGGAAAGTCTCCTTCAGCGAAGTATGGGCAAACTGGCGGCTCGACGGATCATAAAACCACAGATTGTCTCCCTCCAGCAGATACCCCTGCCCCCTTTGGGTTACTGGTTCTTGAATCAAGAGCAAGAAACGTTCACCGTCATCACGCCTGAATTGCCTGACTACCATCTTCTCAATTCCCTTTTCGGGATCCTCCACGATCATGGTAAGGACCGCAGAAAAGTCGGATCCGTCAAAACGTGACTGGGCATCAAGGCGCTCCAAGATTGCTTCAATATGACTGAAATCCCCAGCTTGAACCATTGCTCCTGCAGCCAGGACAAACAGCAGAACAGCTGTAAGGAAACGCACCTTTTTCATGAACATACCTCCTGACTTAATACCACAAGTCTATGTGTGAGAACTCAGTGCTTTCATGGGCGACATCTTCGCGGCAGCCCGCGCCGGCCAGTAGGCTGCCAAGAGGCTGGTGAGAATCACCAGCGCTACATTGACTGCCACATCCTGCAGCGGCAGGGAAAAGGTGATCCTGCCGTTATTCAGGAAAAACTGCAGCGATGGATCGGTGTTAAGGCTGACGCTGCCCACAGCCAAGGCGATAACGCCGGCGATAACCAGGCCTCCCAGGCAGCCTAACAAGCCTAGCAGCACTGCTTCCCAGAGGAAGATTCGCTTCACCTGCTTCTGCTGCATGCCAAAGGCGCGCATAGTGCCGATTTCCTTGGTTCGTTCGATCATAATCATGCGGAAAGTATTGGTGATACCCACCATGGTTACCACCAGCAGGATTAGGAAAATGACCAGGCCCACCCGGTTCAAAACGCCTACAACAAGCTCCACGGCCTCCATGATCTGGTTGATGTTCATCACTTGATAGCGCGTGCCTTCCCAAGGTGTGACTTCCTGGGTTCGAGTCCCTGGATCAATGGGCATACCTGCCACCGTCACAGTCACTTCCGGTTCATCCTCTGCCTCTTCCGCTTCCTCTGGGCTGAGCAGCCCTTCCCGGAAAGTCCTGGCAAACTGATCGACCAGGTCCAAGTCGGTAACAAACATGTTCAGAATCTGATATTCATGGGGTTCCATGCCCAGCAGGCTGTTGAGATTGGCCCGGCTGGTGTACGCTGCTGACAGACCCAGTTCTTCCTGGTCCTTAATAAAAGCTGCGACCCTGGCCTCGCCAACATTTTGCTGCCCTGTCAAAGTCTCCAGCCTGATCAGGACAGTCTCGCCGACCTCCACCCCAAGGCGTTCGGCAACCGGTTCCGGCAGAACAATTATGTCATCTCTCTTGCCCAGTTCTGCCAATGATCCTTCGACAACCACCAGACTGTCAATCAGTCGATCTTCCTCGGAGAAATCCACCCCATACAGCAGGTGCATAGTCTGCTGCGACCCGAAAATCAGTGATGGCATAGCCTGGCTGCGCCGGGTAAAGGCTTCAATCTGGCGGGCATTCTCTTCTAAGAGACGATCCAAGTTGGCATCAGGACGGATTTTCATAATCATCTGACCGGCCTCAGTCCATTCTCTTCCGGTAATAAAGACATGTCCGCCTAGGGCATGGGAAAAATTGTCGCGAATGTTGATCACTGCGCCCCCGGTCAAGGCATTCATCAAGGTAATTACCATCATGCCGAAGGCAATGGCGCCTGCCAGAAGAAAGCTGCGCTTTTTTTGCCTAGAAATATTGCGAAAGGCCACCTTCATTGTCAAGAACATTCAAATCACCTCGAACTTTCCATGGCCTTGAGGGGCGAAGTTTTCATCACAATTCTTGCGGGATAGACGCTGGAAACAGTCCCCACAGCTATAATCACCACAAAGGAAGTCAGAACCGACGAGAGAGACAGTTCAGGCCGGAGAACAGGACCGCCGTAGATGATTTCAAAAAACATGTTGCTGGCCTCCAGGCCTACTCTGTTTAAGATAAACAGAATTAAAGCTCCCAGAAGCACTCCAAACGTGCCTGCTATTCCCGACAGCAGCAGGGTTTCCAGCATCACCATTTTGCGCACGAAACCTTTTTGGGCGCCAATCGCCCGCATCGTGCCGATTTCACCCATGCGCTCAGTGACGGATATGACCAAGGTGTTCATGATGATAATCACAGCTACAACAGCGATGATCAGCACAACAGCATTGAAAACGCTCTTAATGCCGTAGGACAGTCCCGCCATGGCACCTGCTGCCTGCAGCCAGTCCCGGGTCTCAGCGGCAATTTGCCGGTCAGAGAAGAACTTGGCAAAGTCAGCCTGTGCCTGCCGCAGATACTTCTCGTCAGTCAGCCTGACTAACAGATACTGCCAGGCCCCTGTGTCCTCCACATTGGAGATATCCCTGGATTCAGTATCCCCCAGCAAAGAGAACCAATAGTCCTCATCCAATGCCTCGTCCTCCGCCTCTACCGGAGCAAAAAGCGAATCCAGCGAATCAAAGATGCTTTCTGCATCAATGTTGCCGAGCAGGGCCTGTTCATCCTCAGTTAGTTCGGCAGGTGCTGAATGTCCCACGACCATGCCGGCTAAAGCCCGCACATTGGAAACATCCATCAGGCTGACCAGATCAAGCTGAACGTTGGACTGTTTGAACTGAAAGATCCCGCTTATCTCAACTTCTCGGATGCGCATGCCGGAGACAGTGCTCGCGGATGTAAACAGGAGCTTGTCGCCGGGTCTCAAGCTGAAACCGAGGCGGCGCTCCAAGTGTTCTGCCACAGTCCTGTTCAAAAGGATCCCCTGGCTGCCGGGCTCCCAGAAGCCGCCCTCCATAATCTCCACATTATCCGGAAACATATTTTGATACTGATCCGGAACGATGCCAAAGAGCTGAGTAACGCCGAGCATATTGTCACCTCTGGATACCATGGCAGTTGTGGACACCTGCGGATTGACGGACTCAACATAGGGCAGAGATCTGGCGAACTCCACAACTTCTGCGTACTGGGGAATCCTCGGCACTGCCCTTTCCATGGCAGTCATGTCCTGATAGCCGAACAACGTCAGCTGGCCCCGGGTTTTTCCAGTGATCATGAAGTGACCGGTGTAGTTTTGGATGTAATAACGCTCAATTCCGGCCGCGGCGGAATCCATAAAGGAGTTGCCGACCACCAAAACCATGATGCCGATAATCATGATCAAACCGATAATTGCTGTCTTCACTTTATGCTCGCGAATGTTGCGCCAGGCAATAGTCAGCAGGATTCTCATGATATGCTCCCCGCCTCAGCCTTTGTCTTGCTGTCCTCCACGATCAGTCCGTCGAGGAGCTGAATCACATGGTCGGCAATCTCCATAATGCTCCGGTCATGGGTCGAAAAGATGAATGTGGTATTCAGTTCCGAGTTCATCTTCTTCATCAGTTCAATAATGCTCTGTCCGGTCTTGGAGTCAAGATTGGCAGTGGGTTCATCGGCCAAGACAATCTCCGGCTTTGTAACAAGGGCACGGGCAATAGCTACTCTCTGTCTCTGGCCGCCGGAAAGCTCATTCGATTTGTGGTGCATATGATCTGCCAGGCCCACCGCTTCAATCAAAAACTCGATCCACTCTCGGGTCTCTTTCCTGCTGCGCCTGTTTTTCCCTAACAGCAGGGGGAATTCTATGTTCTCGTAGACGTTAAGCACGGGGATCAGATTGAAGGATTGGAAAATAAAGCCCAAAGTTTCGTGCCGCAGCTTCGTAAGCTCTTTGTCCTTTAGTCCTCCGGTGACGGTTCCGTTAATCCTGACAATCCCTTCAGTCGGCTGATCAATGCAGCCAATCATGTTCAGAATGGTTGACTTTCCTGATCCCGAAGGGCCTACGATGGAGGCAAAGTCGCCTTTCTCTATAGAAAAAGTAACACCCCGCACAGCATGTACTTCTGCCTTGCCGAGAGTGTAGACCTTTTTAACACTTTCCAGCTCTACAATGGCCATCTGATCCTCTCCTTTTTTGCCCTAATACAATAAGTATACCCAAGTGCTCGGCTTGATTCAATGTATCACAATCCTTCCAGCAAGCTCCGGGCAAAGTTTACAGCACTCTGCACGTCTGACCGGTTGGGGCGGCCCCATTTGTACAGCAAGAAGCTCCCCTGGCAGAGCAGCTCGTCTACAACGTGAATGCCCTTGTCCTCCAGAAGTCTCCTAACCTGAACCTGTCTGTGCTTTTTCGAGGCGCAGGATGTGATCAAGGCCGCTCTCTGCACCTGATCGCCGTCGAGGTTCTGGACAAAGTCCAACAGTTCCGGCAGACTGACACCGCCATAAATGCCGCCTACAATAAATAATAGTTCGACTTCCTGCACTGCCGGCCTGTCCGTGACATTGCTCACCGGCACCTGGAGAGCACTGCCAATGGCCTCAGCTATCTTCTTGGAGTGCCTTGTTTTCGTCGCATAGACAACCCTGACACTTTGCACTTGCATCCCTCTCCTATTGTGACCTAGTTACCTAGTGCACTAATATCGTATAACATATTTCCGTCTTTTGTCAATGTTTATCACTCCTGGCAAACTGCCGGCCTGTCCCTCCCAAAACTGAAACAGGATATTCGTGCTCAGAGTCGAAAATTCTGCACAAGAATCCTTTTGCATAGGGGAGGAGTATTTATGTGTGATACCATGGTCGCCCTGGGTAATTCGACCAAGAGCGGAAACGTGATTTTCGCCAAGAACAGCGATCGACAGCCGAACGAACCTCTGCTCATGATCCGTATCCCGCGCAAAAGCCATCCCCCAGGCGCCAAGGTGAAGTGCACTTATATCACTATTGATCAGGTCAGTGAAACCTTTGAAGTGCTGCTCCTCAAACCCTCCTGGATGTGGGGGGCTGAGATGGGCGCGAACGAATATGGGCTGAACATTGGCAACGAAGCAGTCTTTACCAAAGTAAAGCAGGGACCCGATGCCCTGCTGGGAATGGACTTAGTGCGCCTGGCCCTAGAGCGCTGCAAAACCAGCACAGAAGCGCTCCATCTGATCACTGAGCTCCTGCAGAAACACGGCCAGGGAGGAAATTGCGGCTACGAGAAGAGGTTTGTCTACCACAATTCCTTCTTGATCGCAGACAGGGACTCTGCCTGGGTGTTGGAAACAGCCGGTCCTTATTGGGCCGCCGAAAAGGTTAAGGATGTACGTGCGATTTCCAACCGTCTCAGTATCGGCAAGGACTTCGACTTGGCCCATCCAGAACTGATCGACTATGCGGTTTCCAAGGGGTGGTGCAAGTCAGAAGAGGATTTTGACTTTGCCCGCTGCTACTCCAATCAGCTGATCACAAGATTCAGCGGTTCAGCCAGCAGGCAAAAGGCCTGCTCCACAAGGCTGCAGAGGGAAAAAGGCCGAATCACGGTGGAAACCATGATGGAAATCCTCCGCTCCCATGACGAAAGCCTCGGCGGCAAAAGTCCTTTTACGCGCTCTGCTTTGAGCAGTGTATGTATGCATGGGGGAGGATTGGTAGGGGATCATACCACCGGAAGTTATGTTGCTGAGCTTGCCGAACCCCTTGATACATACTGGATTACTGGAGGCTCCACGCCGTGCATCTCAGTTTTCAAGCCCTTCTGGCTGACAGATAACAATGTGGTGTTTAGTGAAGAACAAGAACAGGATGCCCTGGACTTCTGGCTGCTGCGGGAAGAATTCCATCGCCTGGTACTGCAGAATAAAGTATTTGAACTAAAAAAGCACCTCCAACAAGGTGCTGAACTGGAAAGGCGAAGCCTGGAAAAAGCAGCTGCCCTGGGCTCTCGCAGGGATCCCAAGGAGTTGGAGGCCATAATGGCTGAGGCTTGGCAGGCAGAAGACAAACTGATGAAGACCATCGTCAACCGCAGCAGGCCGAATGCCGGAGAAATCAAAGGGAATCTGCTCTTTAGGCGCTATTGGAAAAAGCAAACCGAAAAGCTCGGCTTCCACAAGAGAACTAACCCATAAACTTCCGCAAGAGGCCCCAGGCCTCTTGCCGCGTCAGGAGCACTTCCGCGGTTTCTCCCCTGCCCCTTGGCAGAATAAAAGAAATCCTACTATCCCTGTTTTTCTTATCCTTCATCATGTGATCAACCAGCTTTTCCCCTAAGATGCTGTCCAGACTAAACTCCATCCCGGTCTTGCCGATTAAGGCGAGGATCTCTGTGCAGTAGCGTTGATCAATGAGGCCAAGTTCCTCTGCCATCAGGGTTTCTGCGTACATGCCAACGAGGACAGCCTCCCCATGGGTATATTCCCGATAATCCGTCGCCGCTTCCAGGGCATGGCCTACCGTGTGTCCGCAGTTGAGGATCTTCCGCAGGCCTTGCTCCTTCTCATCCGCGACTACAACCTCTGCTTTAATCTCGCAGCAGCGGCGGATCACTTCTTTCAATACATCATCCTTCAGATTAAGAATGTCTGTCAGGCGACTGTCCAGATAAGTCAGGAATTCATAGTCGTAAATCACTCCATACTTAATCACTTCCGCCAAGCCGCTGATGAGGTGCCGCCTAGGCAGTGTACGCAAAGTCTGAGTATCAATGAACACACCTTGGGGCTGATAAAAACTTCCCACAATGTTTTTGCCCTGGGCCAGATTAACGCCTGTTTTTCCCCCCACGGAGCTGTCCACTTGGGCCAGTAAAGTTGTAGGCACTTGTACATAGCGAATGCCCCTCATATATACCGAGGCGCAAAAACCAGCCACATCCCCGATCACTCCGCCGCCCAAGGCAAGAATGCCTGAGCGTCTGGTCAGGCCAAGGTCCAGCATTTGGCCGGCAACCTTTCCCACTGTTTGGAGGTTCTTTGCTTCTTCCCCCCCCGGGAGAACGATGGCATGCACTTTGTCACTTCGCCAGTTTTCCAGAAGCGATTTTCCATAGAGGCCATAAACCTCTTCATCGGTAATAACAGCCCAGGACTCTGCCGGATCCAGCAGCCCGGGAAGGCGAGCCAGTAAATTCCTGTCTATGTAAATGGCATAGCTCCGCTTGTCCAGTTCTATATGTAATGTTTCCATGACAGCCTCCTCAGTACTTGACTATCTTCGCAAGCAGCTGTGCAAACCCCGGAAATGATACACTGATACACTCACTCCCCTGCACCTTGACCGGCTCAGGAGAAAACAGCCCTGCAGCTGCGAGGGCCATAGCCATGCGATGATCTCCAAAGCTTTGCACCTCTGCTCCGCGCAGTGAGCAAGGCCCCTTGATCTGCAGACCGTCAGGCAGTTCCTGAATGTCAATGCCCAGTCTGACCAGTTCTTGCGCAAGGGCACTAATGCGGTCCGATTCCTTGACACGCAGTTCTTCAGCTCCTCTAACCGTCGTTATTCCTTCCGCCTGGCTCGCCGCAACTGCCAAGATCGGGATCTCATCTATCAGCCTGGGCACCATCTCTCCTTCTACAACTGTCCCGTGCAGCCTCCGGCCCCTGACCACAATGTCCCCCCGCAGCTCGCCCCCTCGTTCCGTAACATTCTCCAGCTCGATAGCTGCACCCATCCTTCTTAACACATCAATGAGCCCAGTACGGGTCGGATTCAGCCCAACACCTTCAACAACCAAGTGGGAACCCTTTATCGCCGCCGCAGGAGCAATAAAGAAAGCCGCTGAGGATAGATCTCCAGGCACTGCAATGTCGCACGCCTGGAGCTTGGAGCTTTTGAGGCCAATTTTGCCGCCTTCTGTTTTTATGTCAGCTCCAAGGCAGGCAAGCATCAGTTCAGTATGATTCCGGGCTGGCTTCACCTCTCTGACCACTGTCTCTCCCTCGGCATACAGCCCGGCTAAAAGTATTGCCGATTTGACCTGGGCACTGGCCACCGGCAAAGTGTAATCAATGCCCAGCAGTCCTCGGCCTTGAATGACCAGCGGAGCCAGGTCCCTGCCGTCTTTCCCTGCGATGGCTGCGCCCATTTTTCTCAGGGGAACTGCAACCCTGTCCATGGGTCTTTTCTGAATAGAATGATCGCCAGTAATGACTGAAGTAAAGGCCTGCCCTGCCAGGATGCCGCTTAAGAGCCTCAGCGTAGTCCCGGAGTTGCCAACGTCTAATACCCCTCTAGGTTCCTCCAGGCCCCAGAGCCCTCGGCCGTCAATGATGAGTTCATTGCCGCGCTCTTCAAATCCAACACCTAACTGCCGCAGGCAGGCCGCGGTGCTCAGACAGTCTGCACCGCGCAAAAAGCCTTTGATCCTGCCTCTGCCCTCACTGATGGCCAGAAGCATCAACGCCCTGTGGGAAATGGACTTATCCCCAGGCACAGCAATCCTGCCCTGGATGTTCTTGATCCTGCTAACGGTCAGCAAGCCGATCTACCCCCTAACTAATTAAAGAAGCGGGATTGCATGTTTGTCAAGTCTTTTCGCAAATGTCACTTGACAAACGGGTTAAAGAGAATTATCCTGATAGCAATAGATAAAGACGATGAATAGGAAGAGTAGCCCTGATTAACCTGACAGAGAAGGGAGCTGTTGCAGCATTTTTCCTTGCTGCAGCATGCTGAAAGCTCCCTCAGGGGCGTTTTGGCGAAAACCACCTAGGAGTTGCCAGCTGAACCGGGGCAATGTGTTCCAAAGTAAGCCGGGCCGGACTGCACCGTTACTCGCAGAGAAAAGTGGGCTTTCCGCAGCAGCTGTCTGCTGGAGAGTCAATTTGGGTGGAACCGCGAGAACCTCGTCCCATGTGGATGCAGGTTTTTTATTTTTCCAAGAAAGGAGCGAATAATCGTGGATGAAAACATCGGAATCGTTAATCAAGAGGAGGTCATGCGCCATACAGCAGCCCATATCATGGCCCAGGCTGTACTGAGGCTTTGGCCTGAGACCAAGATTGCCATTGGACCCGTGATCAAAAACGGCTTCTATTATGACTTCGATCTGGAGCATCGTTTTACTCCAGAAGACTTAGAAAAGATCGAAGCGGAAATGGAGAAGATCATCGCTGAGGATCTCCCCATTGTCCGGGAAGAGCTCAGAAACGATGAGGCTGTAGAGATGTTCGCAGCCCAGAACCAGGATTATAAACTGGAACTGTTGGAGGGGCTCGACGAAAACGTCAGCGTCTACCGCCAGGGAGAGTTTGTCGACCTCTGCAGAGGTCCCCATATGGATTCAACTTCGAAGGTAAAGCACTTTAAGCTGCAAAGCATTGCCGGCGCCTACTGGCGCGGTGACTCGAAGCGCAAGATGCTGCAGAGAATCTACGGGGTAGCATTTTTGAACCGCAAGGACCTCAAGGCACATCTGCGCATGTTAGAAGAAGCAGCCAAGAGGGACCACCGGGTACTAGGCAGGCAGCTGGACTTGTTCAGCCTGCAGGATGAAGGACCGGGCTTCCCCTTCTTCCATCCCAAGGGAATGGTGCTGCGCAATATTCTGGAAGACTACTGGCGTGAGGAACACCGCAAGCATGGTTATGTTGAAATCAAGACACCGATCATGCTCCATGAAGATCTGTGGCATCGATCCGGTCATTGGGAGAACTATAAGGACAATATGTACTTCTCCACCATCGATGAACAGACCTTCGCCATCAAACCCATGAACTGTCCAGGGGCGATGCTCGTCTACAAGCGCAAACTCCACTCCTATCGGGATCTTCCCATTCGTATGGCCGAGATGGGCCTGGTGCATCGCCATGAACTGTCTGGAACCCTCCACGGTCTGATGCGTGTGCGTGCCTTTACTCAGGATGACGCCCATATTTTCATGCGCCCTTCCCAAATCCAGGAAGAACTGGAACGGGTCATAGACTTCGTTGACCAGGTTTATAAAACCTTCGGCTTTAACTACCATGTGGAGCTCTCTACAAAGCCTGAGAACGCCATCGGTGAAGATCATATGTGGGAGACTGCAATTGACGCTCTCAAGAAGGCGCTGGAGGCTAAGGAACTGGACTATGTGGTCAATGAGGGCGATGGAGCCTTCTATGGTCCAAAAATCGATTTCCACTTAGAGGACAGCATTGGACGCACCTGGCAATGTGCCACGATTCAGCTGGACTTTGCCATGCCCGAGCGCTTTGACCTGACCTACATCGACGAGGACAACGAGCGCAAGCGCCCAGTCATGATTCACCGCGTACTCTACGGCGCCCTGGAACGTTTCATTGCCATCCTGGTTGAACACACTGCAGGAGCATTCCCCAGCTGGCTTGCTCCGGTGCAGGTGCAGATCATTCCGGTAGGGGATGACTTTTTGGAGTATGCTGCTGAAGTGGAGAAAACACTGTTCAACGCAGGTATCAGAGTGGAAGTGGATCGAAGGAACGAAAAGCTCGGCAAGAAGATTCGCGAAGCACAGCTGCAGCAAATCCCTTACATGCTCATTGTAGGACAAAAAGAGCAGGAAGCCGGAGAAGTCTCTGTCCGGCATCGCCGTAAAGGTGATTTAGGTTCCCTGAATGTGCAGGAATTCTTGAGCAGGATCCAAGAAGAAATCGATGACAAGAGAAACGACTAGACCTATAAAGGACCGATTTGCTTTGAAGCAAATCGGTCCCTTTATGTTTGCTCACCAGATAACTCTCAGAGAGTATTTCTTGAACTGGTTGTGCTGACCCACGAACAATACGCCAAAAACCATCAGTACTCGCAGTTCCTGCAGCAAGGGATGATCATCAGCGACTCCTTCCGCCATTAGCAGCGGAACATCCAGCGTCCGCTCTAAGATCTTCAGCTGCTCGTCGGTGAAACCTGTCAAAAAACGCAGTTCTCGGGCGGGGACCAGATTGCGCAAATCTTCCGGCACCCTTGCGATGTCGCCTTCCTGGAAGTTCAGGTAAAACTCCTTCCACCTTTCGGTACTGAGGCCGAGAAAATCCGCAACCTGATCATGAGTCGCATAACCCTTTTCGACGCAATCAACTGCGATTTTCACCCGCAAGTGAGGGGATCGTTTACAACCCTCACTCAGAAGTTCTAACGACGACTGGACAAACGAAGGATCTAAACGATTGATAAGCACACCTCCTCAATCCTCCCGATACTGTGTAAGTGTACTTCGAGGTAAAATTGGGAAGTCCTGCTTATTTTTATATTTTTATTAAATTTTGGTTCCTCATGTCTGACAATTCTGTTATCTGTTGGGCGGATCGGCTGGAACACGCAAGATACTGCCCACCCGAATGGAAGCAGGGCTGGTTATGCCGTTTTCCTCAGCAATAATCCTGAACAAACTTGGGTCGCCCCATAGCTTGCCCGCAATGGACCAGAGCGTATCGCCACTTTGAACCACGTATTCCACGTAACGGGGCACAGTCGACGGGGGAGCAATTGTCACCGCACCGGTCTCAGGCTGCGCCTCAGCAGGTTCGGGAACTGCTTCCGCTCCCAAGGCATCCGTTGGCTCCGCACTCAGTTCTTCTTTCCCCGGAACGCTTTGCACAGATTCCTGTTCGGTCACAGTGGCGATCTGTTCTGCCGGTTCCCTGCTGACAAGCATTTCCCGCACGATGGGATAGCCCACTGCGGCGCCTGCAGCGAGCAGCAGCACAGCCAGCAAAGCCGCGATCAGCCGATGCCGGCGTCCCTTACGCCTGCCAACCGTGATCCCAACCTCATTGTCGGCCAGATCCCTCAAAACATAGTATCCTCCCAGGCGCTCCCACTCATCATCGGCAACACGGTAAACAGCCCGTTCATGGGCCTGGTTATCCATAACGTAGGCTATTTGCCAGGGCGAAGGAAAATACCGCTGATGCTGCTCTTTATCGAAGTCAGACAAAAACACGCCAAAACCCGGGTGGGTGTGGGCCCACCCGACTATTTCCTCGTTCTGCTTCAAAGCCAGCTCTACCGTTCGATAATGGTCAGGGCGAATAACCAGGCGCGTGGCGTCACTTCTCTGAGGAATGGGCACGAAGCGCTCCACAATGATCTCATACTGTTCCGCAGTCTTCAGCTGCTTATTCCTTCCTATCAGGAATCCGCCATGCTCACCTTGGGAGTGCAGATGAGAGAATTGATCCAACGCAAGCATCACTTCCTCACGAAAAACCAAGCGCGGGAAAGGACCTGCCTTACCCACCAGAAACCTTCTCGTAGAAAAAGTCGTGCGTTCGGTAGTCATTGTACTCTCCCCTAAAATATGCTGAAGTCCAGGACCTCCGACAGGCGTTTCAAAATGCTGATACCAACCACACTGTTCCCTTTCCGATCCAGAGCAGGGCCAAAGGTCGCCACTCCATACTGTCCAGGCACTGCTCCGAGAATTCCCCCCGAAACGCCGCTCTTGGCGGGAATCCCCACTTGGATGGCGAATTCGCCTGAACCGTTGTACATGCCGCAGGTGACCATAAACGTGGAGACCAGCCGAACGGCGTTGGCCGATACCAGCGGAGTTCCAGCCTCACTTATACCTTTCGTAGCGAGGAACATGCCTATGCGGGCTAGATCGGCACAATCCACTAAAATTGAGCATTGGCGAAAATAAAGATCCAGTACCTCTTCTACATCACCCTCCAGTCCCCCGATGTCCTTGAGGAAGTAAGCCAAGGCGCGATTACGATGCCCGGTTTCCTTTTCTGAGCTGTACACCGCTTCGTCAATCTCTATGGGACGTCCCAGCACTTGTTCCAAGAGGCAGGTAATGTGGGCAAAGCGCTCCTCAACAGAGGAACCGGGAATAAGCGAACAAACTGCAATTGCTCCGGCATTGATCATTGGATTCAGGGGTTTCTGCTCCGAAGTCTCCAGCTTAACGATGCTGTTAAAAGAGTCGCCGGTGGGTTCAGAACCCACCTTGGCAAATACAGCCTCAGCGCCGCGCTGCTCAAGAGCAACCAAGAGGCTGAAGATCTTGGAAATGCTTTGCAGGGAAAACTGCACCCTGGTATCGCCGGCTTCAAAGAGCCCTCTGGCAGTCATCAGAGCAACTCCGGCCATCTTTGGATCTGCCTTTTTCAGCTCCGGAATATACGTGGCCACATGGCCGCGTTCGGTATGATGCTTGCATTCCTGCAAGGTCTCTTCCAAAAGCCTGCCGTAATCAAAAGCGATGTTCATTTTCCTTCCCCCCCATACAAAAGCCCAGGCGGACCTTCTCTGTGCGCGAAAAACCTGCCTCCCGGTGAGGAGGCGTCAAGTTCTCTGATGGCAGTCCATTCTAGGCAATATCATTGACAGCGTTCCAGACACGATGGTGTTCTTGCACGCTTGCTTGGCCTGGTACATGGCCTGATCAGCGAACAGCAGAAGCTGCCGCTTGTCAGTGGCATGCTGCGGAGATGCTGCAATACCCAAGGAAACGGTAATAGGCTCTTTCCAGCAAGGATCCTCTAAGGAAGCCAGGCGTTCCCGGATCCGCTCTGCCACACGCCGAGCCCCGACAACATCCATGTTCTTCAAGAACACCACAAACTCATCGCCGCCGTAACGAACGACGCGATCTTCAGCTCGGATAATCTGCTGGATTGCCTCAACCACATTTTTTAAAACCTGATCACCCTCAGCATGTCCATAGGAGTTGTTAAACGCGGCAAAGCCGTCAATGTCCATGAACAGCAACGCCACCCGCTCATGTGACGGTTCACTTAGCCATCTGTTCAAATAGCGGAAATTATAGGCACCTGTCATATCGTCTATGACCAGCTCTTCCTCAACCTCCTGCCGGCGCGCCCGCTCCGCGCTGACCTCGGCTGCTGACTTTAACAACCCTGAGATAGTGACCAGAAAGGCGGAAAAGGCGATCAAGCCCCAAAACCCATAGCCGATAACGAAAAAGGTAAACATGATACCAAGAAAAGCGCTGCAAAAATAACTGAACACACTTCTCCCCAGCACCTCTTTAATCTGGATCCACCACGGAATGCCCCTTCCGAGCGCCACAACGTAACAGACAAGGGCATTATTCGTAAAGATATAAGCTGTGGTTGCAGCGACGAAGGAAACAAGCAGTGGAAATCCTGAAACTCCAGGACGGGAAGTGGAGAACTCAAGGATCAGTCCTCCGACCAGAGAAGAGATGGCGAATTGGGCAGAATTGTACATCGCACGCTGCCACAGCTTTTTATGCCGCACTCCGTCGTAAATGCCCAAAAGAACGGAAGTCAGCATGGCAGGTGTGATTCCTGTCAGATAAATTGTGGGCAGTACTGCTGC
>FZPS01000022.1_pt206 | contig 30070 bp, 26 predicted proteins | sample 1817821 | NCBI WGS metagenome assembly FZPS01 (sample SAMEA104158645, study PRJEB21678) | metagenome | place: Germany | collected 2015-04-21
ATTCATCCATATTGAAGGTGATAACGTTTTCAAACGAAATTACCCCGTTTTGGTACAATTTGATCAATGCATTATATGTTCCCAATGGTGATGATCCGGTAGGCAAACCCAATTTAAACGGTTTTTCAGGAGTTGGATTTGCTTTAATGATTTTGGATGCAATATAATTGGCTGCCCACTGAGCCAATTGTTCGGAATCAGGTTGAATAATGAGTCTCATAATTTTATTTTGTTTAGATAAATTGTTAATTTTATAAGTCTCTCTCCTAGGAGGTAACCTTTTATTTTCGGCAATTCAATTTTTCGGCCATGATTTGTCCCAATTTCCTTGCATTTTCTGCCACATCGGCGGTTAATGAATGTTTCATGGAAACGGGGTCACAAACTATATCAAAACGCATCTCCTCGGCAAATTCCTTAAGATGCCTCAACGAGGCATCGGCCCAACTGAATCCGCCAAAATAGCCGAACAACCGATCTTTGATGTTGCGATTCCGCAATGCGGAAATCAAACTTTCTATGCCGGGATAAAGTTGATTATTGTACGTTGGCGATCCGATAATCAATCCCTTATACTTAAACACATCGCGAAGTATATCCGATTGATGACTTTTAGAAACATGGTGCATGACAATGTTTTTTATACCGTTTTCGGCTGCCGAAGCAGCAATAATTTCGGCAAGCTGTTCTGTATTGCCATACATACTGCCATAGGCAATTACCAACCCCTTATCGGCTTCATATTTACTGAGTTTGTCATATAAAGCGATGACTTTATCGATATTCTCTTTTTCCGTCCATACAGGGCCGTGTGTAGAACAAACAACATCGATATTGATTTCCGATAGCTTTGCCAATGCTGCCTGTACAGGTGAACCGTATTTGCCCACAATATTGGAATAATAACGAATCATTTCGTCGAAATACCCATCCGGATTGAGTTGCGAATCCACAACGCCACCATCAAGTGAACCGTATGTTCCAAAAGCATCACCCGAAAAAAGTGTTTTTGACTCCGGCACATAGGTCATCATGGTTTCAGGCCAATGAATCATCGGTGTAAGATAAAACCTCAGGGTATTTTTTCCCAAGTTAAGCTCATCTTTGTCTTTTATCGCCAGAACATTCTCCGTAATTCCGTAATATCCCTTCAACATGTCCATTGTACGGCTATTGCCGATAATGGTGATCTCCGGATATTGCCTGATCAACCACCTAATGGATCCGGAGTGATCGGGCTCCATATGGTTTACCACCAAATAATCGATGGGCTTATCTCCCAACACCGATTTGATTTTACGAAAATATACTTCCGAATAACAAATCTCTACTGTATCGATAAGAGCTACTTTATCGTCATCGATAAGATACGAATTATAGGAAATTCCTTTGGGAAGAGGCCATAAATTTTCGAAAAGATGTTTGGTGCGATCATTCACGCCCACATAATATATCTGATCCTTGATTTCAACGATTTTATACTCCATAATGTTTCACTCTTGATATTTATTCAAAAAATCTTTGGAAAGACAAAAAAACGATATAACGAAAATACTAGTTTTTCTTTTTAGTATGCTTCGTTTTACTTTTGTTTTTCTTTTGATTTATAGCCGATGCTTTGGGTGTATTTGCCGGTTCGGACTTATTTTTAAGAGCAGACACAATCAACCATATTCCCCAAACAATAAAAGGAATGCTAAGCCATTGGCCAAGAATCAAACCGGTATGATCGCGTAACATAATTTCAAAATCAACCTGAACATTTTTGATGTATTCGATAAGAAATCTGGCAACAAAAATTATTGTAAGTCCAACACCGGTAATCAAACCTTTTCTGTCTTTGGCATCGGTTTTCCAATACATATACATGCATATCCCAAATACAATAAGGTAAATTAATGCTTCATAAATTTGGGTAGGATGCGAAGGTTTGGAATAAACCGGCTCTGCTCCATTCATCCAGGCATAGGTATTGGTAATGAACCGAAACCCCCATGGAAGATCGGTGGGACCGCCATAAATTTCGTGATTCATGAGATTGCCCAACCGAATCATGGCCGCCGTGAAACCGGTGGGGACCATTAATCGATCAAATGTCCACAGCATACTCAACTTGGTCACCCGTTTTGAGTATAGCCACACGGCAATAATAATCCCAATAACCCCTCCGTGACTGGCCAATCCGCCTTTCCAGATTTTCAAAATTTCAACAGGATGCGACAAATAATATTGCGGTTCGTAAAATAAACAATGCCCCAACCTGGCTCCCACAATTATGCCTATAATTGTGTAAATGAACAATGAATCGAACCATTGCTCGGGAAGGTCTTCATGTTTGAAAATTTGCTGCACGATATATACCGCAACAATCAATCCAATGACCCAAAACAAGCCATACCATCGAATCTCACGACCAACAACAGTAAAAAGAGTGGGATCCACATTCCATGTTACGTATAACAGTGTGTTCATTGAGGTTTAATTTGTGGCAAAGATAACCAAATTTATTTGATATTTACTTTTAATGCAAGTCGCTCCTGCAATTTTAAACACTTCTCAAATTACCAGCGCACTATACCGGCAATACCTTGTAATTCGTTATACAGTTTTTCTTTCATTGCTCCATCGACAAATTCTATTCGAGTAGCATATTGGGCAACCAACTGAAACACTTCTTTTTTTAACTCGACTTCTTCATAGGATGAATCATGCTCCTGCGCTTCTTCAGGATTGGCGAAAATCATCTCGTCTTTACATTTATATACCTTAGCATGTAAATCCCAAGGCAAAATCAACACCTGAAGACGACCCATCTGAATATCTTCCAGCACATTTTGCAAACCACAAACACCTTTTGGACTTTGTGCATCGGCGATCAATTGCATTTCTTCGCGTTCTTCGGCTTTCCTTAATATAGGCGTTACTCGTTCTAAAATTTCTTTTGTCGAAGGATTTTCAATATTTGAAAGACGAGGTGCATACCCAATAATTAACTCACGAATATGTCGATTCAAATAGTTTTCAAATAATTTGACTTGCCAATCATTCCCCATTAATATGAGCCTATCGATCTCCAAGTCGTGTATGGATTTTTCCAACATCTGAGCCAATCTAATATACAATTTATGGGATAATGTTTGGAGTTTGGCTTTTTGTTTATCCTTAAATTTTAATTTATCCCTGAAAGTTCTTTCGTCCAACACACCCGACTCAATAATTTGTGCATATTCATTGAATTCGTTCCATTCATCCGGCGTTATTTCCGCAAAAGTCTCAGTGGCCTCTTTTATCTCATTTAAAAATACTTCATAAAACCTCCATTTGCTGCCATAAACATGTACCACCCCCACTCTGTAAAATTCATCAAAAGCATAAAGAATTGGCAATACATACGGTTTTCCGAAATGCGTTTCAACTCTCCCTCTTACCAAATCTACAACGGGCAATTCTACCTGTAATTCAAAATGTTCGACTTCCAATTCATTTTTATCGTTAACCCATGCAAAAAGTGCCAACGTACGAGCCCCTACAATAAGCTGATCGATGAAAACGATCAATTCGTCATAAAATGTTTTGCCTTTTTTCAATTTTACCTTAAGCTCGTCCATCGACTTTAATGTATTTTTCAGTCGTCCATACCATGCTCTTCCAAAATTATCCGGATCAGCAGGATTAACATTGCAGTATACAGACAATACCGGTTTATCTACACTGCTAATGATTTTTTTGAATCGTTGGATATCCTTTTTGCTTATCATAACATTAAATTTTTATAATTAATACACCTTCATTAGGAATTGGTACAAAAACTATGCAATTGCAATTGCAATTAAATAAAAATAATCGGCGGGGCCAACCATCGATTTTTGATCCCTGTTATTCTTTTTGTTTTTAAGCTTTTATACTAGTTAAGAGCGTAAATTTATTTATACAGCTTTTTGTTATGGTTTTATGAAATGATTGCCATTAAATGACAATATGGCATAATCATAATCATCACCGCCACTTTCTTTCTCCTCTTTCTCGTCTTTCTCGTCTTTCTCACAGACCATTAAAGGTTTTTGCGGGCCTTGTTTTCTTAAAACAACAGCCATCATTAAACCGCTAATGGCTCCTGAAAGATGCGATTCCCACGAAATTTGCGTATCTATCTTTTCCGAAAAAGGGAAAATGCTCCATATCATGCTCCCGTATATAAATATAACGACCAACGATAAGGCGATCAACGGAACATGTTTTCTGAAGATACCGCTGAAAAACAAGAAAAAAATCAGGGCAAAAATCAAACCGCTGGCTCCGATATGATACGATTCGCGCCCGATAATCCATGTGAATACACCGCTAAGAAGCCACAAATAAACAAACGACTTAAAAGCAATCTGACTGTAGAAATAAAATAAACACCACATTAAAATCAACATCGGAATCGTATTGGAAAATAAATGAGAAACCGATTCATGAATTAACGGCGCAAAGACGATTCCTGCCAAGCCTTGTGTATGACGAGGAAGAATCCCCAGTCTGAAAAGATCGAATCCGAAAATATTCGAGACATATAAACCAAAAATCAACCAGAGAAAGACAATATATACAATCGGCGGAATCAGCGCTAACCGCATCCGCTTTTTTTCTCGGGCTATTTCACTATTCTCGCTCATCGATTTACTAAAAAAATAGTACAAAATATGAAAATTCAGTTCTTGTCAAAAACAGTAATATTCCGTATCCTCAAAGATATCCACAAATTATCGAAATAAAAAACAATTGAATTTTTTTGTAAATAATATTAAATTCTCTATCTTTCGAAAAGATTTAAGCACACATTTATTCTTTTAAATTTAGTAGCAATGAGTTATCTTAAATTCGATAGAAGTTTAATGATAAATCTGGAATATTCGTTATATCGAAGCGTTCTAAGGACAAACAGAAAAGGGGCTTATCAAAATACATCCATCTCGGGGTGTAATACCAGTAAATACCAAGGATTGCTTGTGATGCCCATTCCTTATCTCGACGATGAAAATCATGTAATCCTATCTTCTGTCGATGAAACCATAATTCAACATGGAGCCGAATTCAATCTCGGAATTCATAAATACAGCGGAGATATTTTCTATCCAAAGGGACACCAATACATTCGCGAATTCAATTGTGACGGCGTCCCCAAAACCATTTATAGAGTGGGCGGCGTTCTTCTTTCCAAAGAAAACATGTTTTCTTCAAGAGAAAACAGGTTGATGATCCGTTATAAATTGATAGACGCACATTCGCCAACCATTATTCGATTCAAACCGTTTTTGGCCTTTCGAAAAGCTTCGCAATTGACAAGAGAAAACGATCAGGTCGACCGCTCATATCGACAAGTTGAAAACGGCATAAGCACATGTATGTACTCTGGTTATCCCGAACTTTTCATACAATTCAACAAAAAACCCGAATTTATATATCATCCCGATTGGTACCGCGGAATCGAATACATTCAAGACCAACAAAATGGAGATTCGTATCAAGAGGATCTTTACGTTCCCGGTTATTTCGAAATGTCTATCGAAAAAGACGAAGAAATTATTTTATCGGCAAGCGACATAATGGTAGATACTTCTATCTTGTTTGATGAATTTGAGTATGAATTGAAAAAGCGCACACCGCGTTCCAATTTTTATAATTGTCTCAGAAATTCAAGTCACCAATTTTATTATATCCCCAAAAACGGGGAAACGTATTTATTAGCAGGTTATCCCTGGTTTAAGGTACGTGCGCGGGATCTATTTATTTCACTGCCGGGTTCTACGCTTGCAGTGGATAGGGGCGACGATTTCGAAAAAATAATGGATTCGGCCATTCCCCATTTAATGGATTTTATGGAGGAAAAAACTTTAAAAAATATTATTAAACAAATTGATGATCCTGATGTTCTTCTTTGGGCAATTTGGGCATTGCAACAATACTGGAAAGAAAACAAAGAGGCATTCAAAGCAAAATACCCGCCTTTCCTTTTCTTCGTGATGAACTATATTTTAGCGAACAAACATCCCAACTTAAAGGTTATTAAAGAAACCGGATTGGTTTTTACCAACGGACATGACGTTGCTGTTAGTTGGATGAATGCCATGCTGCACGGCAAACCGGTGGTTCCCCGATCGGGTTATTTGGTTGAATTCAACGCTCTTTGGTATAATGCCTTATGTTTTGCCGAGGAAATAGCCGAAATTACGGGCGAAATGGAGTTGACGACATTATTTCAGGAAAAAGCAGAAATTGTAAGACACACATTTGTTTCCACATTTGTGAACGAAGCAGGATATTTATATGATTACGTAGACAACGATTATTCAGATATAAATGTTCGCCCCAATATGATTTTTGCCGTTTCGCTCGACTATTCACCTCTGGAACGCAACCGGCAAAAATCGGTTATCGATTATGTCACAAAAGAATTACTCAGCAATTGTGGCATTCGAACACTATCTCCCAAAAGCGGCAATTTCAGACCTCATTACACGGGCAGCATGGAAGAAAAAACATTTGCCTACTTTAATGGAATGGCTTTTCCTTGGCTATTCGGCCCTTATATCGAAGCCTATTTGAAAGTGTTTCATAAAAGTGGTTTGTCGCTTGCCGACAGAATCATGGTGGCAATGGAGGGTGAAATGCAAAACGACTGCATCGGCACTATATCCGAAATGTACGATTCTACACCACCGTTTAATGGACGTGGCGGTTTTTCCTTTGCCATGAGCGTTGCGGAATTGCTTCGAGCACTAAAATTAATAAAAGCCTATAAAAAAGAACCTCAAAAAGGAGTAACGATATAAAATATGAAAGTTTTGATGTTTGGATGGGAATTCCCACCACATATTCTTGGTGGACTTGGAACCGCCAGTTATGGATTGACAAAAGGTCTTTCCATGCAACCGGACATGGAAATAACCTTTGTAATACCCAGAGCTTGGGGCGACGAGGATCAGAGTTTCTTAAAAATAATTGGAGCAAACAACACTCCTATCGTATGGCGCGATGTACCGTGGGAAACAGTAAAAGAGCGATTAGGCAAATTTATGGATCCTCAGGAATATTACCGTCTGCGCGATCATATTTATGCCGATTTTAGCTATATATATACCAACGATTTAGGATGCATTGAATTTTCGGGACGTTACCCTTCCAATATTTTGGAAGAAATCAACAATTATTCCATCGTAGCCGGCGTAATTGCCCGTGCCTACGATTTCGATATCATTCATGCACACGATTGGGTCACCTATCCCGCAGGACTCCATGCTAAAAGCGTTTCGGGCAAACCACTTGTCATTCATGTTCATGCAACCGAATTTGACCGAAGTCGAGGAAAACCCAATCCTATGGTTTATGGCATCGAAAAAGATGGGATGGATCATTGCGACAAAATTATTTGCGTAAGCAATTTGACACGTAAAATCGTAATTGAAAATTATCATCAACCCGAAGATAAAGTAGTAACCGTTCACAATGCGGTAGACCCATTGAATCCCGAAATTGAAGCCATTGAACGATTGGCCGGTGTTCCCGAAAAAATTGTTACTTTTCTTGGCCGTATAACCATGCAAAAGGGTCCTGAATTTTTTGTGGAAGCAGCCACCCAAGTACTTAGAAAAACAAAACATATCCGTTTTGTAATGGCTGGAAGCGGCGATATGTTGAACGACATGATCCATATGGTAGCCGATAGAGGTATAGCCGACAGATTTCATTTTACGGGATTTCTTCGAGGAAGGCAAGTATACGAAATGTTTAAATCGAGCGATGTGTATGTAATGCCTTCTGTTTCGGAGCCGTTTGGCATTTCCCCTCTCGAAGCCATGCAATGCGGCGTTCCATGTATTATTTCCTATCAATCGGGTTGCTCCGAAATTCTGAATTATGTCATTAAAACCGATTACTGGGATGTAGATGCAATAGCAGATTCAATCTATTCTCTTTGCACTTATCCCGGCATATCCGAATTCCTTAAGGAAGAAGGGAAAAAAGAAGTAGATAATATTAAGTGGGAATACGCAGCTCAAAAAGTACGCGATATATATAATCGTCTTGTTTATAAATAAAAAATCAGAAAAAACAAAAAAGTTTATATGAAAAAAATTTGTTTTTATTTCCAAATTCATCAGCCCTTTCGTCTAAAAAGGTACCGCTTTTTCAATATCGGAAAAGATCATTACTATTACGACGATTATTCCAACGAAAGTATTCTGCAACAAATTGCGGATAAATCGTTTTTACCTGCCAATCGTATGTTTTTGGATCTTGTCAATCTTTACAAAGGGAAGTTTAAAATTGCCTTTTCTATTTCCGGCGTAGCGTTGGATCAACTTGAAATCTATGCACCGGAGGTAATAGACGGCCTTATGGAATTGAGCAAAACGGGAAATGTGGAATTCCTTTCCGAAACATATGCTCATTCATTGTCCTCCCTGGCCGATCCGGTAGAATTTGAAATGCAGGTAAAACAACATGCAGAAAAAATAAAACTGTTATTTAATCAAGAACCAACGGTATTCCGCAATACTGAACTTATTTATTCCGACAAAATATCGGAAATGGTTTATAAGATGGGGTATCGCAAAATGATCACCGAAGGTGCAAAACATGTATTAGGATGGAAAAGCCCTAACTATGTTTACCTCTCCGAAACTCAACCCAACGTAAAATTGCTGCTTAGAAATTCAGATCTTACAGAAAACATCACGTTTCGTTTTTCCGATTATACATGGAAAGAATACCCACTTACGGCAGAAAAATTCATCGATTGGATAGCAGCAACCCCTCCTGAGGAAGAGGTTATCAACCTTTTTATGAACTACGAAACATTTGGAAATCTCCAACCTTCATATACAGGTATATTCGAATTCATGAAAGCGTTGCCACGTTTCGCATTTAAAAATAACATCGAATTTGCCACTCCAAGTGAAATACTTGATAATCACAAACCTATTGGCTCCATATCGGTACCTGAACCCATTTCTTGGTCAGACGAAGAGCGCGATTTAAGTGCTTGGTTGGGTAACACTTTGCAACGTAGTGCATTCAATACGCTTTATAACATTAGTGAACGCGTGCGCCTTTGCGATGACCGGCGATTGAAACAAGATTGGCTCTATTTGCAAACCAGCGATCATTTTTATTATATGTCCACAAAACATTTTTCAAAAGAAGGAGGTTACAATCTGTTCAGTCCCTACCCCTCTCCATACGATGCTTTCAACAATTACATGAATGTTTTAAGCGATTTCATTGGTCGTGTTAAAGCACAATATCCCGATACTGTGGATAACGAAGAACTTAGTTCGCTGCTTACCATTATTCGCAATCAAGAAAAGAAAATCAAAAAATTAGAAGCCGAACTCAAAAGCATCAGGGAAGCCAATGTGGAGAAATTTGTCAAGAAAAAAGAAGAAGTGGAATAGTCATTGCCTACTCTCAATAAAATGCATAAAAAGGCTGTCTCAAAAAGGCAGTCTTTTTTGTTAACTTCAAAAAGTCCAAGAACTCAATCAAAAATCCGTTGCTTTATAAATTTTGACGCCTATCTTCTCCACTCCAAGCAAAGGATCATCCTTCATAAACTGATGAATAAAAAAACAATAATTTTTTACTGTGCTTTCCACGCTTATATTTTTCCTATAAGGTACGGAAAGTTGATGCAATCCACTTCCACCTGCACCCACCCATTTTCCAAATTGATCGCTAACCCAACATTTTAAAGTATCATATTGCAAAATAGAATCTTGCAGATTTGAACCAATCAAAAACCACAAATCTTGATAAGGATAACTTTTATTGTGTATAATCTCAATATCTACATGATATACATCGGACGAATTTAACCGAAGAGAGTCAAATTGCAAACATATAACGCTATCCTTGAACCATTGTCCATCCGAAATATGTTTAAATGCATAATACTCTTCACTTTCGGTGCAAGAAAACAATAAGGCAAAGAAACAATTCAAGAATAGAAACACTTTACCGTTCATTCTTATTATTGGAATTATTCGACGACTTCCTCGTCTTTCCTCTGTTGGATTTTTTAAATTGTTTCCGTTTTTTCTTCTTTTTCTTCTTTTTGACACCGGAATTCGTACTTTCTTTATCGAAACGATTGATATTCTGATCATTCAGCAAATCATTCATGTACAGGGAATTCTTTTGATTTCCAAACTCGTCATCCAATTCCAACTTCAACGGTTTTTCCCCTTTTTTATTCATATCGATAATTTCAAAAACGCGTTCCTTTGAAAGGGTAACCGAATTAATCGGGTTTTCTTTATCGGCGGAATACGTCAATCGGCCAAGAAAAATATCGGTTTTTACATGATAATAATCGGCATCTTTAGTTTGAAGAACAATCTCGGGTGAAGGCAAGTTTTTTTGCGCCTCCACATAAGCATCGACTTCGTAATTGAGACAACATTTTAATTTTCCGCATTGTCCCGCTAATTTTTGAGGATTAATAGAAAGATCTTGACAACGGGCACAAGATGTGGAAACCGATACAAAGTTCGTCATCCAGCTACTACAGCACAATTCACGTCCACAGGGACCAATACCTCCGATTCGCCCTGCTTCTTGCCGTGCTCCAATTTGCCTCATTTCGATTTTTACCTTGAATTCGGCTGCTAAAACTTTAATTAGCTGTCGAAAATCCACCCGTTCATCGGCAATGTAATAAAAAATAGCTTTACTCCCGTCACCTTGATATTCCACATCGCCTATTTTCATTTCCAAGCCCAAATCTTCGGCTATTTGACGAGAACGAATCATGGTTGGGTACTCCCTCGCTTTCGCCTGATTGTATTTCTCCAAATCCGTCGGTCTTGCAATACGGTATATCCGTTTTAATCCGTCGTTATTTTCTTCGCGAAAATTATTTTTTTTCATTTGCAGTTCCACCAACTTGCCTGTTAGCGAAACCATTCCAATGTCGTGCCCCGGATTAGCTTCTACGGCTACCATATCGCCTATATTCAAATCGATATTGTTGCTATTGATATAATATCCTTTTCGCGTATTTTTGAACTGTACCTCCACCATCTTGGTAACCGCCTGCATTTCGGGGTAATTATACAACCAATCGTATGTATGCAATTTATTGGTATGTGGAGTACAACCATAACAACATTTTATGTTTTTTATTGAGAATGATTCTTCGGATGTTGCATCCGAAAAGTCGTCGTATATTGATTTATCTTTACTTTCCATACAAAATAGATTCTATTTTACGTGATTTATGGTGATTCAACTTGTTAAGTTGTAATTCAGGACAAATTACAAAAATTATTTTAATAATAAAACGGTAACCTTCAAACAAAGATCAAAAAAAATAATCTTCGCATTGCCATTCTGTTCAATTTGCCGATAGGCAATGGAAAACTCGTCATTAAGTTTTTCCACGTTTCGTTCATTAATAAAAGAAGAAAACCGAATACCAAAATCGGCTTCTTCACTATTCAAATACACGATTTTGGGTTCATTCAGGTTATTCATAAAATATTCTCGAAACATGCGCAGACAATACAGGAGATAACTCTTTTGCATCTCTCGACCTATCCCTGCTATTTCGTTTGCTATTGCTTTGATGTTTTTTATTTTTCGTGAAGCGGAAGCCCGCATCATTTTTTTAAACAAACCGAAAAAAAACCTGTTCTCATCTGTCGATTCAATGATCGAAATTGCTTTGGTAAAACTACCGTTGGCGACATGAGCCACAGCCGAAGCATCTTTTTTTGAAAAACGATATTTCGATTCAATTATATCAACCATTTCGTTTTCTTCAATCGCCCCGATATGAAGGGGCTGGCAACGCGACTGAATGGTTGGCAATACTTCATTCGGTTCTTCGGAAACCAAAAGAAACACAGTATTCGATGGTGGTTCTTCAATTATCTTCAAAAGTTTATTGGCACATGCCTCATGCATTTTTTCGGGCAGCCATACAATCATAATGCGGTATTTTGCCTCGTAAATTTTCAAACTGAGCTTGCGAAGGATCTCGTTACTTTCCTTAGCATAAATAATTCCTTGTGCATTTTGCGCATCAATAAAATTTAGCCAATCGTTGAGATTGAAATAGGTGTTTTGGGAAAGAAAATTTCGCCATTGAGGCAAATATTCGTCAGAGACCTTAGATTTAACGACAGGAAAAGCAAAATGCAAATCGGGATGCGCCAATTTATTGAATTTAAGACACGAAGGGCATTCGCCACATGCATCTTCCGAGCCGGGATGCAAACAATTGAGATACCTTGCGTATGCAATGGCAAGAGGCAGTTTGCCTACTCCTTCGGGGCCATAAAACAAACGGGCATGAGGAACAAATCCCCTTTGCACGGATTCGATAAGATGCTTCTTAATATCTCGCAACCCAATGATATCTCCAAAATACATTTGCTCTTCCAAATTATTAAGAAAAATACGCGGTTCTTCCGGCCTATTCTTCGAAAAAACTATTTAATAAATTTCCTTCGCAACCCTGTAAACACTCTCTGTTGCCATAAAAGAATAAAAATGAATACTGGGCACATTATGTTGAATCAGTTCCCTACACTGCGCTATACACCATTCGATCCCCACTTCTTTGGCATCATCATCGTTTCTACACTTCCGCAATTCTTTTGCCAGATCTTCCGGAATGTTTGTTCCAAAAACTTTAGGTAAAACCGTCAGTTGATTTTTCAGGTGAATGGGTTTTATACCCGGAATGATGGGTACATGAATCCCTTCGGCATGACATCGATCAACAAATTCAAAATATTTGCGATTATCGAAAAACATTTGGGTTACCAAATATTCTGCCCCATTATCGACCTTCATTTTCGTATAAAAAATTTCCGATTCCATATTGGGCGATTCCGCATGTTTTTCCGGATAACACGCCATTCCGTAAGAAAAAGGTTCTTCGGGAGGAGTAAATTCGGTACCGTCGAGTGCTATTCCTTTGTTGAAATTATTTACTTGCTCTTGCAAATCGGTTGCGTGTTCGTGACTATCCATTTTTTTCTGTTCCTCATCCAACTTATTGACATCTCCACGTAAAAGCAACAGATTATTCACACCCAAAAACATAAGATCAATCAAAGCATATTCTGTTTCCTGTTTCGAAAAACCTTTGCATATAATGTGAGGAACAGCCGTGATACCGTATCTGCTTTGAATGGCTGCAGCAAGGGCAACCGTTCCCGGCCGTCGACGAATATTCACCTTGCGAATTACACCGTTTGCATCTTCTTGATATACCGTTTCACTATGATGAGTTGTAATATTGATATATTTTGGATCAAACTCTTTCAGCATATCTATCGTATCAAAAACCCGGTAAATCCCGTTTCCTTTGAGAGGAGGCAACAACTCAAAAGAAAAAGCGGTTTTTGTTGCTGTTCGTATTAATTCTGAAACTTTCATATTTTTCCAACTTATTTAAATATGGCTCGTATTATATCCATTCCATTGGCATAAAGTACCAAAGCCAACAAAAAAATCATACCTGCAATTTGAGCATACTCCAAAAATTTTTCGCTGGGTTTTTTTCCCGAAATCACTTCACAAAGCAAAAACAAAACATGTCCACCATCCAATCCCGGTATCGGGAGTATATTCATAAATGCCAAAATCACAGACAAAAATGCGGTCATCATCCAAAACGCATGCCAATCCCAAACGGGTGGAAACAAACTGCCGATAGTTCCAAATCCGCCCAATGAGGAAACACCCTCCTTGGTAAATACATATTTAAACTGATTCACATAATCTTTTAATGTCTGGATTCCCATTTTTATTCCGGCCGGGAACGCCTCAAAGAAATTGTAGCTAATGGTTACCGGTTGATATATTTGCATGGGCGATTTGGGATAAAATCCCAATAATCCGGTAGAATCGACCTGCGCAACCGTTGTATTCAATATACCGTTTCGATAAAATTCAATGGTGATTTCCCGATTCTTGTTTTTCTCCAATTCTCTTTTGAAATCGATAAAAGTCGGCGTTGGAACACCGTTTATGGCTACAAGACTATCCCCCGAACGCAATCCTGCTTTGGCCGCTCCGCTTCCCTCTTGTACTTCGGCCACTACCGTAGGAAAACGATAAGTGGCAAAACCTTCTTTTGCCGCCATCAATTCATTCATAAAATTCTCGGGAATCGGTATTACTACCTCTTGTCCATCTCGCAACACAGTTACCTGACGAGCATTCACGATATCGAGAAGCGTGCTCACACCAAATCGTTCCAATTCTTTATCGTCGGCCTTCAGTAGAATATCCCCATCCTGAAAGCCGACCTTATGTGCTACTTCACTGAACTCCATACCCATATGTACGTTTCTCAACGGCAAATAAGTATCATCCCATGTAAAAAGCACCATCGCATAAATAATGAATGCCAACAGAATATTGAACAAGACGCCTGCAATCATCACCAACAACCGCTGCCACGCCGGTTTGGAACGAAATTCCCACGGTTGGGGTGGCTGTGCCATTTGTTCTCTATCCATAGATTCGTCAATCATACCGGCTATTTTCACATAACCGCCCAATGGCAACCAACCAATGCCGTATTCCGTCTCGCTGTTTTTGGGTTTATGCCGAAAAAGAGCAAAACCGGGATCGAAAAAAAGATAAAATTTTTCGACGCGAATTTTGAAAATACGCGCAAAAACAAAATGCCCAAACTCATGGACGATAACGAGTATCGATAAACTCAATATCAATTGCAAAGCTCTGATTAAAAACGTTTCCATTAAATTCTACAAGTTTCTATTGATTCTGTTATTGTTTTTAAATAAATTCCGAAGCAATGGCTCTTGCTTCAAGATCGGTACGAAAATAATCGTCTAAATCGGGTGTTTTCACAAACGTTGCTCTCTGCATGGTTTTTTCGATAATTTCGCTCATTTGAAGGAAACCAATAGATTCCTGTAAAAACAATTCCACGGCAACTTCGTTGGCAGCATTGAGTATACAAGGCATATTCCCTCCCATTTCGATCGCTTGATATGCAAATGTTAGATTTCTAAATTTGTCATGATCGATTTTTTCGAACGTAAGGCTCGATATCTCTGTAAAATCCAAAGGTTTTATATTCAATTCAAGCCGTTCGGGATAGGACAACGCATATTGGATAGGTATCCGCATATCGGGTTGACCAAGTTGAGCAATAACGGAAGTATCTTTAAATTGCACCATAGAATGGATGATTGATTGTGGATGTATTACCACTTCAATATCCGAAGGATCCACATCAAAAAGCCATTTGGCTTCAATCATTTCAAAACCTTTATTCATTAATGTGGACGAATCGACGGTTATTTTTTCGCCCATTTTCCAATTGGGATGATTCATTGCCTGCGATTTGGTCACTTTTGCCAATTCCTCTATCGAAAAGGTGCGAAAAGGACCTCCCGAAGCCGTGAGAATGATTTTATCGATTTTATTGCAACCTTCGCCGTTTAAACACTGAAAAATAGCCGAATGCTCCGAATCGACAGGTAAAATCGGAACACGATGTGCCAATGCCATCGATACAATTAGCCCTCCGGCAACTACCAGCGTTTCCTTATTTGCCAAAGCAATGGTTTTCCTCGCTTTTATTGCCGATATAATTGGTTTTAACCCTGCAAAACCCACTATTGCCGCCAATACGATATCAATAGCATCACTTTGCACCATTTGGCAAATGGCATCGCTACCTGCCCACACTTTTATAGGCAAATCGGACAATGCTTCTTTTACTTCGGTATATTTTTTTTCGTTGGCAATCACTACTATTTCCGGAAGAAATTTACGCGCTTGCTCAACCAAAAGTTTTACATGATTATTTGCCGTAATGGCAAATACCTCAAAACGATCAGGGTGTTGCCGAATCACATCCAGAGCTTGTGTTCCAATAGATCCCGTAGAACCCAGAATGGCTATTTTTCGCTTTTTTTCTCTCATTTTTGAGACACAACGTCTATTAAGTTCGCAAAGATAGTAAAATTCATTCCTGTTTACAAGTAATGAAAAGGAGTGTTTATCAACTTGTTCACACAATCCAACATTTCGCTTATAGTATTGGCGATGAACGATTTACCGTCGGATAAAACAAGCCAATTACGCTGTTTGGCTTGAGGTCTGACTTCTACATGGGCACTATTGCTGACAGCAAATCCCCGTCGGCGCAATGCTTTAAGTGTCCATTTGTCAAGAAGTTTATCTTCTTTCGAAGGAAGAAATTTCACTTTACCTCCCGAATTGTGTTGAATTACAAATACCCCAAGTTCACTATCGAATCGATACAATGCTGCTTTATCTTTAAAAGCCTCGTTGAATGTTCCGTTTATAATCAGATCTTCCGGCGAACCTTCAATGATGCCCTTCCCTTTTTGCATCAGCCAAATTTTGTCGGCAACCTGCATAGCCGTTTCCAATTCATGAGTTGAAATAAGAATGATTTTACCGGTTTCGTGAGCCAGTTTCTGAAGCAAAAGCAATATGTTGACGCGATTGGATAAATCAAGATGGGAAGTGGGTTCATCCAACAAAATCAAAGGAGTATCTTGTGCTAACGCACGGGCAATGAAAACTCTTTGTCGTTCACCATCCGAAAGCTCATGAATCGTACGATTTTCAAAATCCTTTACATTGGTCATTTCAATAGACCAATCGATAATCGACTCATCGGTAGCCGACAAATTTCCCAGCCATCCCGTATAGGGATCACGACCAATGGCAACCAGCTCGCGAACCGTAAACGATGCAACGGCTTGTTGCCCCGTAAGTACAATGGAAATCAACCGAGCACGTTCGTTAGGGGTTATATCGGCCACATTTTTATTTTCAATAAAAATTTTCCCGGATAAAAGAGGTTGAAGATGTGCAATGGAACGCAATAAAGTAGATTTTCCACATCCATTATTGCCAATCAGCGCAATCAACTCGCCTTTTCGAGCAGAAAGATTGAGCCGTTGCTGCACAAAAAAAGGTTTCTTTCCAACAAAATAGCCGACGCTTACATTTTCAAGACATAAAAAAGCCACAAGAGAAATAGCGTTTTTAGGTTTATTCTTCAATCAATCCTTGAGGAAGATCTACGTAAAGAATTTTTCTCGATTCATTAATCTCAAGAATAAAATCTTCGGTAGCGGGAACCAAGTATTCCCTGTTATTTTTTTTCACGACAAAAAGCACATTCATAGTAGAGTCATCTACCGCATCAATCACGCCTATATCTCCTAACGTCTGATCCATTATGGCATACCCGACAAATAAATCCCACGCGGTTCCGGTATCGTCGTTTGTGATTTTTACGCTTTCCTTAGGAAGATAAACACCGCTATCGATATATCTACTTGCCGTATCTACATCGTCTACGTCTTCAAATTTTATCCGTGCCGTCGTATCGCTCGTGAAGCGCATTTCTTCAACAAAAAAGGGAACGAAAATGCCATCGATTTCCAGAAAATAATACGATGTATCCTTATCGGCACACCCTTCCCTCTCGAAAAGAAGAAGCATCTCCCCCCTTATCCCATGAGGTTTCAATAATTGTCCGATTCGAACAACATTTTCTGCCAATATCATGAGTATGTTTAGCGTTTTCGCTGAACTCTGGCGGTTTTCATTTTCCTGCCAAAGCCATTCGTTTTTACTTCGGGAATAGAATAAGTCGACGCGTCCAATTTTATTTTCCCATCCGATAGTTCATACAAATCTTGAAGAATTTTCGCATCGTCTACTTCTTTATTCCATTGAATGTATGATCGTTTCATTTGACTTGTCAACATATCGATAAGATGATTTTTCGCTTTACCCTCTTCCATATCGGCAGCAATTTTAATCATCTTTTCCAGAATTTTACCGTAATGACGGTACTTCATGGTAGAACGACTGTATTCGATACGACCCGGAGGCGTATTCAACTCTTCTTTTTTAACTATTTCATAGGGATAATCGATATCGAGTTTAAAATCCGACATGATGGCCAAATGATCCCATAGAATATGTTTGAAATCGTCTACATCACGTAAATGCGGAAACATATTCCCCATAATATTAATCACTGCCTGAGCACATTTTTTTCGCTCCTCTCTGTCGGAAAGTGAAACGCAATAATCTACCATATTCTGAATATTTCTACCATATTCAGGCAAAATCAATTGTTCCTGTTGTGTGTTATATTTCATATATACTTATCTTAATTTAAGCACATCCCCTTCTTCGGGAACATAATCATAATTTTTTTTATTTAAACGATACAAATTGCGTAGCCGGATACCGTATTTCTGGGAAATACCGTGCATCGACTCGCCAACCTGTATTACATGTTGATAATAAGGTTCATCAGCTTTACTTTTCTTCTTTTGAAAATAAACAATATCACCTTCATTTAGCGGAAAACCTTTTGGAACCTCATTATATTTCAATAAATCTTTTTCCTTGAATCCAAATTCTTCTGCGATACTCGCATAAGTATCGCCCTCTACAGCAATTACATATACCAAACCATGCGTTTTATAAGGCTGATGTTTCCAACCTTCGTGAGCAAGAGAGTTGCTTTCTTCTTTGTATTTTTTCCGATAATTCTTGTCATCAAACCTATACAGCTCGTAATCTTCAATCAATTTGATAAGTTTATTCGCATAAGCCTTATCGGTAGCATATCCTGTTGTCTGAAGTCCTCGCGCCCACCCTTTGTAATCGGTAATCGAAAGATCAAACAAAACTTTGTAACGACTTCCATACGCCAGGAACTCTGCGTGATCCCGGTATGAGTCTTCCACTGTTTTATACTTTCGGAAACAATCATTGGGACCGTCATCGGGAGCGTATACGGCCGGTCCCCTCCAATTGCGGTGGCATTTAATTCCAAAATGATTATTGGAATAACGCGCCAAGTCGCTCATTCCTGCCCCCGACTCCAATAACCCTTGAGCTAATGTTATGGATGCCGGGATACGATACTTTTGCATATGCTCTATGGCAATGTCGCTGTATTTTTTGATATAAGCTTCGTAAGCTTTTATCCTTGTCTGCCCGTAAACCCCTGCAGAAAAAAATAAAGTCGACAAAACAAAATAAACATACAAAATATATTTATATTTGTCTCTAAAGAATGTCATTACACGATATCCGAAAAAATCAATAATTTACCAACTATTATAATGAACGAAATCAATCTAATCACAAAGATAAGAGTTTATCGGATAGAAGAGTGCTCCGAAATCGAAAAAAAACTTATAAAAGAGGCAAAACAAGCTTCGCAATACGCCTATGCACCTTACTCAACCCTCCAAGTAGGGTCTGCCATCCTATTCGATGACGGCACTATCCTCTCTGCCAACAATCAAGAAAATGCTGCCTATCCTTCGGGATTATGCGCAGAACGCATTGCGGTTTTCTTCGCCAATGCCCGCTATCCCGAAAAGAAAATCACGGCGCTTGCCGTTGCGGCTTTTCACAAAGGAAATTTCACAAAGCATCCCATTACCCCATGTGGTGCTTGCAGACAAGTTCTTTTGGAATCGGAAAACCGATTCGAAACGCCCATAAAAATAATAATGTATGGCGAAAACAGCATTTATATGGCAGATAGCGCAAAAGACCTACTTCCGCTCAACTTTGGAGAAAAAATATCCTTATAAATTCAATCCCATCAAAACGAAGTTTCTTCAAGAGCAACCAGATACCATTGCCCATTCTCTCGTTTAAAGTAGTAATTGGCGTAGATACCGTTATTTATACCACGAAGCTCCACAATAGCCAAATCCGATTTAAAAAGAACGTCTTGATAATATTGATCGCACTCGCGGGTTATATAAGTACTGTCATAAGTAAGATCGAGATGCTCCCACTCATATTTTTGAATTGTTCCTTCTTTGAGAATCACCTCTTCATCATCAGGATCGGACTCAACGGCTTTGACGGGAAATGCAATACGTTTCAATTGAAATATCCTGTCGGTGCTGAATTTTTCGAGAAAATCATAAAAATTTTCATTAACTGCTACAGATTGATGAACGTTTTGGTGAATGTTTTGGTGAGTGTTTTGGTTTGAATTTGCAATTATACCTTTGTCATTTGTTTTTTCGCTTGAACATGAACTCAGTAAAATGGCCAACTCGATTAAAATAAAATAGATAATCTTCATTTATGTTGGATATAAAATACAATGCAAAGGTACATAGAAATGTTGACTGTCAAAAATAAATGCTATAGTTTCACTTATTTCGTCGAGATTTATCCAATCTCAAAAAAATGAAAAGCAACAAAGTAAATCCCCACAATGAAGATCCCCCATAACTAAAGAAAGGTAGAGGAATTCCGATTACCGGCATAATTCCGATTACCATACCGATATTGATAATAAGATGGAAAAGAAAGACACTAACCACTCCATAGCCATAAACCCGTCCAAAAGTCGAGGTTTGTCGTTCAGCCAAATAAATTAATCGAAGAATAAAGCACAAATACAAAATCAAAACGATACTTGCCCCTACAAATCCCGCTTCTTCGGCAATCGTACAGAAAATAAAATCGGTATCTTGTTCGGGCACATACTTCAATTTGGTCTGGGTTCCCTTTAAAAATCCTTTGCCCAAAAAGCCGCCCGATCCAATAGCTATTTTCGATTGTCCAACATGATAACCCGCTCCTCGAAAATCTTGTTTCATCCCCAATGCCTCTTCGATTCGAATCCGTTGATGGGGCTGTAAAACATCGTTGAACACATATTCTGTCGATTCCAAAAAGACAAAAGATCCAATTGCAAAAGCCACCATATATATATATACCCTTTTCCCATACATGAAAAAAAGGTAAAGCAAATACAAAATCACCGTTCCCAAGGCGATAAGCGCAACGAGTCCCCAATCTATTTTTACGCCGAAGAAACTAATAAGGTAAGCCGTCAAAAAAACCGAGGCCGGTGCTCCTAAAATGACACGCACGACTTTTTTTCGTTTTACATAATTCCCTACCAGAACAGCAGTAAATAAAATAATGAGAATAAGCGTAATAAACTCACCCAAGGAAAACATTCCCATTTGCGTATCCGAAAACTTGATACCGAGTACGAAATAAACAATTGCGGCTACCAACACAAACAAAATACCTCCCGGCAACCCTTCTCTGAAAAGCACCAAAAGAAAGCTCGCATAAACCAGTGCGGTACCGGTTTCACTTTGCAAAACAACCAAAATGGCAGGAAGCAATATAATGGAAAACGTAAATAGTAAATTTTTCCGTTTCATCAACCGAAAATCGTATAAACTAAATACTTTGGCCAAGGCCAAAGCAATTATAAACTTCATGAATTCGGCCGGTTGAAGTCGCACAGGTCCCACTACCAGCCACGAACGCGAACCATTGATTTCGGGAGCAACAAGATATGTTACGATAAGCAGAAAAATACCCGCCAAATAAAAAACGAAAGCATATGTTTCATAAAATCCCGTATCGATTTTCAGCAATGCAAAAGCCAACACGAGAGAAGTACCTATCCATACCAGTTGCATTGTTGATCTGTCGGACAAATCAAACAAACCCGCTGCATTTTCAATATCATAACTCGCAGCGTATACACTAAGCCAACCGAGAATAAGAAAAATCACGTACATCCACACTGTTAGCCGATCTACATGCCCTCTATCCGATATTTCTTCCCTGTTTAGATACATAATGTCGAATCATTTTTTGTTTTGAAGCGAATCGTTGTCGACAATCGAAAGTTCTCGACTGTAAATATGGGGAAGAATGGTTGTATTTACAATTCGATTCTCAAGCCATTTATCTGTTTCGGGTATGGAATCGTTAAAGAATTTCTGAAGCATAAGTCTTCCAATGGGCACGGCATTGCTTGCTCCAAATCGTCCGTTTTCTACAATCACCGCAATGGCCACACGTGGGTTATCTTTGGGAGCAAACCCCATGAAAAGGGAGTGATCGTCGCCATGCGGATTTTGGGATGTGCCGGTTTTTCCACATACTTCAATTTCAGGCAAAAGATTGGCTGTGCGGCAAGTACCTCCCGTTACGGCATTTGCCATGCCTTGTGCGATTATTTCAAAAATAGAATGCTCGATGCCCGTATAATGTTTTCGGGTATAAAGTGTATCCAATGGAGCTCCTTTACGCTCGCGCACCACATGTGGCACATAATAATACCCTCTATTTGCCACAATAGCGGCAAAATTGGCTATTTGCAAAGGCGTTGCCAAAATTTCACCTTGTCCTATGGCAATCGATATAATATTGTGTGCATTCCAATTGGTTCTTTTCAACACTTTATTGTAAAACTTGCTGTTTGGGATAAATCCTTTTTCTTCCGATGGAAGATCGACACCGAGTTTCTCTCCATACCCCATCTTGCTCAAATAGCTTTTCCATACATCGAAAGCTTCATTTACGTCGGCATATTTTTCTCTGTTGCCAAGCATGGCACTCAGCCCATAACAAAAAAACGAATTACACGAAGTTGCCAGTGCCGGCACGATAGACAATGGCGATGCATGACCATGACAAGCCGGTCGCCCACCCAAAGGGGGATATCCATGAAAACAACTGTATCGTGTTTCCAACGTAATGATTCCTTCCTTCATAAAAACAGCACCTTGCGATGGTTTAAAAGTAGAACCCGGCGGATACATTCCTGCTACTGCACGATTAATAAGAGGCTTATAAGGATTTCGTTCCAAATCGAGATAATTTCTGCCAAAATCTTTTCCTGTCAAAATAGCCGGATCATAACTAGGCGATGATACGATGCATACTATTTCTCCCGTTTTGGGTTCAATCATCACAATCGATCCAATTTTGTTTTGCATGAGGTATTCGCCGTAAGCCTGCAAATCGATATCGATGCCGAGCGTCAGATCGCGCCCGGATACGGGAGCTTTATCCTCCGCTCCATCTTTATAGCGCCCCTGCAATCGTCCTCTCGCATCCCTCAGCCAGATTTCCACTCCTTTTTCTCCTCTAAGGTCTTTTTCATGTGACGATTCAATACCCGATTTTCCGATATAATCCCCTCTAACATAGTAGGGGTCCGATTCCAACGCATTCTTATCGACTTCGGCAATATATCCGAGAATAACGCCCATATTGGGATACTTATATTGTCGTCGTGTACGATTTTGAACATATATGCCGGGAAATTTATACAACTTTTCTTGCAGCAGTCCGTATTGTTCCACGGTAAGTTGCGACATAAAAAGCTGAGGCGTATAAGATGAATAGCCGGGGTTTTTTCGCCTATCTTTCATGTCTGCCTCCAGCATCAGATATGTCGATTTGTCGATATTCAGCGTATTGCAGAAATCGAGTGTGTCGAATTCGCCCATCTCACGCACAACCATCATTACGTCGTAAGTAGGCTGATTATAAACAAGCAAATTGCCGTTACGGTCGTAAATTGCTCCTCGTGCCGGATACAGTGTTTTTCGCAAAAAAGCATTGCTATCGGCAAATTCACGATACTGAGGACTCAAAATTTGCAGATAAAACAATCGAGAAATATATACAACCATCACAAGCACAGCAATCAAGGCAATGATGTGTTTGCGTTTAGCATATGGATTTTCGCTATTATACCCCACTCGTTTTCCTATACATTAAACCGTCTAAAGCAATTATCAATATCAAAGTAAGTACGGACGAAGCTCCAATGCGGATAAGCGTACTCGTCAAATTAAAAAAAGTAAAAGATTCTATAAAAAACAACAGCGTTTGATGCAACAACACCATTACGACACTATAACGCAAAAAGGCTCCGGTTTCGGTATAAATGCTTGGAACAAAATCTTCGTATTCGACTTTCGAAAAAAATATGTTCATTAACGGTTTTCGTAAGGTGGCAACAATGGTTGTTGCTGCTGCATTCATTCCCGGCGTATTAAGAAAAATATCGATGATCAACCCCATCAAAAACCCCGAAATAACCACATAAAACAAATTTCTGTTCTTTGGCAATTTAATCAAAAAATAGATGTAAAGGATGGGTACGGCTACTCCGAAAACACTGATTCGATTCAACACCAACGTTTGAAGCAACACCAACACGACAAACCCTGCCATTTCACGTAAAAAGGTTGTTTTCATCGCTGCTCTACCGATTGTTCAAGAATACTTTCTTCTTCATAATAAACATCCTCTATGACAAACACATGCTGCAAGCTGTAAAAATCGGTTGCCAAACGTATTTTGAATGCATTAAAATTATCGTCCTTCGTTTTACCCTGTCCCACGACATAGCCAATCACCATATCTTTGGGAAAGATGCGCGAAAAACTGGTTACCACAGTATCGCCTTCACGAAACACCTCGTGTTTGGGCAATTGTTCAAGTTGGGCATAATGCAAATCTTTCCCATCCCATACGATAGACCCCGAGTTGTCGGAATTTTTTAATTTCCCACTTAACCTGAACTTCGGATTCACGATTGGGATTACTACGGAAAAATGATCGGAAACAGCAAGAACAACCCCTACAATACCGTTTTGCGACACAACCCCCATATCGGCTTTAACGCCATCTTGCAGCCCTTTATCCAGCGTAATGTAATTGTTGCTTCCAAAAAAACTGATATTTACCACATTTGAAGGAATAAACCGAAATTGCGCAGTGACCATAGAATCGCTCACAAAGGAATTTGTTTGAATCGAATCCAGAGCAAGGTCGTTTAAATAACTTTTCAATGCATAAAGTTCGTTTTGCAATTTTGCATTTTGTTCCAGCAACTCGTTATTGTTTTTCTGCATGTAAAAATATGAGTTCACTTTCCCCGACAAACGATATAATTCGGCAGAAACGCGGTTTGCCGATGAAAGGTATACGCTCCGTTGATACGAATTTTGTGTAAAAACAAGATAAAAACTAACGATTATCAATAAAACAGCCAACAACCACCAACTGTTTCGTATGATAAAATTAAATAGATTCCTCATACTGCGTTGTCAGCCATTCGGTTCGGCTTTCTGCCCAATAGATGTTACCAATAGCCGACTATCTCATTAAAAAGTTAAACTTATTGATATTTCGCAACGCGATACTTGTACCTTTTGCCACCACATGCAACGGATCATCCACTACCTTAAACGGTATGCCGATCTTATCGGTCAGCCTTTTATCGAGTCCTCGCAGCAAAGCCCCTCCTCCGGTCAGATAAATACCGTTGCGCACAATATCGGCATAAAGTTCGGGGGGCGTTTGTTCCAACGCACTTAGTACGGCCGAATCGACTTTCGACATCGATTTTTCGAGACAGTGAGCAATCTCTTGATAAGATATAGGCACATCCGTCGGCAATGAAGTCATCCGGTTTGGTCCATGCACAACAAAGTCTTCGGGCGGATTATCCAGTTCGGTTGTCACGGCACCCACATTGATTTTTATTTTTTCTGCCGTTCGTTCTCCCACCTTCATATTGTGTTGGCGTCCCATATAATCCATAATATCTTCCGTAAAATCGTCGCCGGCTATTTTTATCGACTTATTCGAAACGATTCCTCCCAGCGAAATCACGGCAATTTCGGTTGTCCCTCCACCTATGTCCACAATCATGTTTCCTTCGGGGGCTTCCACGTCGATTCCTATGCCTAGGGCAGCAGCCATAGGTTCAAAAATCATATAAACGTCGCGTCCTCCGGCATGTTCGGCAGAATCGCGTACGGCACGTATTTCAACTTCGGTACTCCCCGAAGGAATACAAATCACAACACGCAATGAGGGAGAAAACAATCCTCCTCCTTTGTTTTTATTGGCCATGCGAATCATCCCGCGAATCATTTGCTCGGCAGCGTTGAAATCGGCAATCACTCCATCGCGGAGTGGTCTTACCGTGCGTATATTTTCGTGGGTTTTGCCATGCATTTGTTGCGCTTTTTCTCCTAAAGCAATCATTTTATCGGTTTTACGATCCAATGCAACAATCGATGGTTCGTCCAGTAAAATTTTTCCGGCATTGTTTGCAATAATGGAATTAGCCGTTCCCAAATCCATGGCTAATTCTTGTGTAAATGAAAATAATCCCATGTAAACGTTGTTTTTTACAAAATGTTTTAATGTTTAAAATGTCGGACACCTGTAAATACCATACTCATATCGTGTTCATCGCAATAAGCAATGGATTCGTTATCCCTTATGGATCCGCCGGGTTGTATAACGGCACCGATTCCCTCACCATGCGCAATTTCCACGCAATCGGGGAATGGGAAAAATGCATCCGAAGCCATAACTGCTCCCTTCAAATCGAAATTGAACGACTTGGCTTTCTCTATAGCCTGTTTCAATGCATCCACCCTTGAAGTCTGCCCGGTTCCGCTTGCCAACAATTGCTTGTTTTTTGCCAATACAATGGCATTCGATTTGGTATGTTTCACCACTTTATTGGCAAAAATCAAATCGTCTATTTCACCGGATGAAGGGGCTTTTTTTGTCACTACTTTCAGGTTGTCTGCCAATTCGACTTTCGTATCTTTGTCTTGCATCAATATTCCGTTTAATGCAGACCGATATTGAAGAGGGGCTATCGTTTCGTGAGTTGCTTTTTGAACCAGTATTATGCGATTTTTTTTCTGACTCAAAATTTCGAAAGCTTCTTTCTCGTATTCCGGTGCAATAATCACTTCAAAGAAGATGGAATTGATGAGCTTGGCAGCTTCTTTATCGACAGGACGGTTGGTGATGACAATTCCGCCGTATGCCGACACGGGATCGGCCTGAAGTGCCGCTTCCCACGCTTCGCGAACAGTAGGACGGGAAGCCATGCCACAGGCATTATTGTGCTTGAGAATGGCTACCGATGTTTCGTCGAAATCGGCAATCAAAGCAACCGCGGCATCGATATCGAGCAAATTGTTGTACGATATTTCTTTTCCATGCAGCTGTTCGAACATATCGCCGAAATTGCCGAAGAAAACGCCCCTTTGGTGGGGATTTTCACCGTAACGAAGTTTTTTGGATCCGTTTATGGCCAACCGTAAAGCCGAAAAATTCCCTTTATCGAAATAATTGAATATGGCCGCATCGTATTGCGAAGAAACGGCAAATGCCTCTTTGGCAAACCATCGACGATCTTCGAGATCCGAATCGCCCTGTTTTTCTTTCAATAATTGCAACAACGGTTCGTAGTGTTGTTTGGAAGCAGCAACAAGCACATCTTTGTAATTTTTGGCGGCAGCCCGGATCAGCGAAATGCCGCCAATATCTATTTTCTCGATAATTTCTTCCTCCGATCCTCCATTTGCCACCGTTTCCTCAAAAGGATACAAATCCACGATCACCAAATCGATCGAAGGAATATCGTACGCTTTCAATAGTTTTCTATCAGCCTCACTATCCCTGCGATAAAGTATTCCTCCGAATATTTTTGGATGCAATGTTTTTACTCTTCCTCCCAAAATGGGTGGATAACCCGTAACGTCCTCTACCGTTTCGCATTCATATCCCAGCGATTGGATAAATTCTTGTGTCCCTCCGGTAGACAACAGTTTAACGTTCAATTCCTTCAATACTTGAAGAATTTCTTCCAATCCATCTTTATGATAAACGGAAATCAGTGCTGTATTTATTTTCTTCGTCATAATTTAATAAAGCATTTTTATAAGAGAGTACAAAAATATAAAATCTATCGCTATTATTTTCAAAAAAAGTTGTAATAATGAAACAGCCAACAAACACTGTCAGCCGTCTCTGATAAATAAACAGCAATTTTTACAATTGTTCGTCTATTGCCTCTATTTTTCTGACAATAAGTGCAAGTTCGGCTTTGATTCTTTCCATTTTCCGATTCATGTCCTCCAACACGCTATTCCCGCGTTTGGACGAAACCGACAAAAATCCGATATTGTTTTCATAAGTCTGCAATTCGTTTTTCATACGTTCATATTGACGCATAAGTCTTTCTCGTTCGCGTAAATTTCGATTTCTTGCATTGCCCGATTTGTCGGCACCCGAGCCACGAATTCCAAAACTTCCCAATCTACGATCGGATTTATCGATATTCAACCGATCGAATTGTGCATCCACTGCTTCATAAAAATCCTTGTATGCCTTATCTTTCAGTTTATAGGGTACATACCCAATTTTATACCATTCGTCTATCAGCTGTTGTAATCGATTCAACGCCTCTTCCAATGGTAATGCCGGGTCTAAATTGTTTATTTTTTCTATGATTTTTCCCTTTTCCTCCAGATTTTTCGTCTCCTTTTCGTATCGCGAGGAGGTTTGTAATTTTTTTTGTTCGAAAAAATGATCGCAGGCTCCTATAAAACGTTGCCAGATACTATCTACATGTTTACGGGGAACCGGACCGATTTCTTTCCACTCTTTCTGAATATCAATCATTTCTTTGGTGGTTTGTTTCCAATCCTTGCTATCTTTCAAGGCTTCGGCACGTTCACACAAAGCTATTTTCTTTTGGAGATTTTCTTCCATTTCTTGCCGCATCGACTTGTAAAATGCACTCTTGTTCTTAAAAAAGATATTGCAAGCCGCATGATAACGCTCATAGATGTTTTTGCGGGATTTCCTGGGCACATGTCCTATCTGACGCCATTGTTTCTGAATATCGAGCACTTCGTTCAGCTGTGTTCTCCAATCATTGAAATTTGTAAGCTTGGTGTAATCGATAGCTTCCAATTTTTCGCACAACTCTGTTTTCTTTTTGAGGTTTTCTTTCTCTTGTTCTTTAATCTCCTCGAAATGTTGCTGATATTTTTTATTTATTTTTGTCGATGCCTCTTTGAAGCGCAACCAAATTTCCTCTCTGTCTTTTCGGGCCACCGGTCCTATTTCGCGCCATTGTTGATGCAGACTCTGTAATTGATGAAACGCCGATACCACATCGGGTTCGTCATCCAACCGTTCGGCGGCTTCGCACAATTCGGTTTTTAACTCGAAATTCTTTTTAAAATCATATTTGCGAAACTCGTTGTTTATACGTACCAGATCATAAAACTTCTCCACATACAGTTGATAAGTTTTCCACAACTCATTGGCTTTCGACTGCGGGATCAGTTGAATTTCCTTCCATTGCTGTTGCAGTTCTTTAAATTCGCGATAGATTTTATTGAAATCTTCCTGTCCTTGATCTTCAATCAATTCTTTTATCCGATCGATGATGGCCAGTTTTTTTGCCAGATTTCTTTCTTTCTCGGCCTCTTCCTGAGCCCTTACTTGTATCCGTTTTTCTTTTATTTTCTGAAGAAGGGATTTGCCCTCGGTATACAGTTCCGATTCTTGGGCAACAAAATCGATTTCCTCCCCACCTTCTTCGATGAATTTACTTTTCTGTTTCTCTACTTCGTTTCGAAGTGAACGATAAAACTGAGCTTTCACCGCATCCACCTCTTTACGTTGAGGTTTGTCGGATGCAGCCAATTCGCGAAGCTTTACAATAATCTCTTCGATAGAAAGCGGTGTTGTCAATTCATCTTCCGATTCTTCTATTTGTCCTTCATCATCTTCTTCTTCTTCCTCTGCCGGCTCTTCTTCCTCTTCATCCTCTGCCATTTCAAATTCGTAATCTATTTCTATCGGAATATTTTCATCCAATTCCTCGTTTTCCGATTTTTCATCCGATTTGTCTTCCTTATTCGCTTCGCTTTCATCCCCCACATTTTCGTCAGATTCTTCTTTTGAAGGAATATTCTCAAGTTGCACATCCGATTCAGGAAGAACAGATTCTTTTATTGCCTGTTTTTCTTCGGTTTCGGAAATTTCGGTCATTTTATCCGGAACTTCTTCTTTCGGATTTTTCGGAACTTCTTCTTCCGGATTATTCGGTAAAAGGGCTCTGGGACTAACGCTTTCATCATTAACGGTTAATTTTCCGTCATCAAGATTATTGTTCGTATTCATCGGTTTTTAATCCTTCTTTTTATTTCAATTTCGATTTATTGAAATCCTACTTTTCACAAGGTATCCAACATAACTATATTGGATTTACAATCTTTTATACAAAATAACACATTATTTTTCGTATTTCATCGTTTTTGTAGAATTTTATTTTAGCCGAAATTTCTAAAAAAGAATAATCATTGTTTTTTATTCTTATCATCACAAGGTT
>FZPS01000035.1_pt307 | contig 30064 bp, 29 predicted proteins | sample 1817821 | NCBI WGS metagenome assembly FZPS01 (sample SAMEA104158645, study PRJEB21678) | metagenome | place: Germany | collected 2015-04-21
ACTCTTGATGATCGGAACGATTCCAAACGGATACCCGGAAGGTTCCTCTTCAGGAATCATCGGCTCTTCGGGTGAGGGGCCGATCAAAGCGACGATCTCAGGATCTTCATCGATCTCTTCGACGATGAGAACGGAAGCAGGTTCTTTTTCAATGACGGCAGGAGGCTCTGCGCCAACATCCTCTACAATGGCAACACTGATTGGTTCAGGGGGAAGTTCTTCCGTAAAAACAACAGGAGGCGCTGCCGCCGTTTCCGGCTCAAATACCGCCGGTTCTTCGACTGCGATGGGGCTTGGTTCGACCCTGACCTCTTCCACGGGTAAAACGATCACCTGTTCCTCAATGTGAGGAGCAGGTCTTTCAGGAGGTCTCGTTACCATGTGATAGAGGAAAAACGCAATAATCAATACCCCGATACTCAGAAGCAATCCGAGGAAAACTGCGCTTTTACTAGTTTTTCTGCCCATCGCGAGTCCCTTCTGCTTTGGAAGGTGGTGCGCTATTTCGTATACTTAATGGTTGCTTGATACGTTACACCCGATCCGCTGGATAATCCGTTCGGCCACGGGATCGTCTTTGTTACAGTTTTGCGAGCCAGCAGGTTCATTCCATCCAAGCTTCCAAGAGCATCTTGGCCTTCAAGAAGAACAGTGTTTCCTTTATTGTCGCGAATTTCCAATGTTGCGGCTATCAAGAGCTGGTGGACCGTACCAAGATTGGCGACCGTCACGGCCAGACCGGGGGATCCGTCTTCAAGGGTCGCCGGAGCAAGGGAGCGAACCGCGACACTTTCGACGACTCTCGACGGCTGAACGTATAAGCTTGTCGTGTAGATGTAGAGGAAGTTGAACATCCCCTTGTCAGTAGAGGCGCGCCCCTGTGAATACGGAATCTGTTCCGCTTTCAGTCGGAAGGCGAGCTCGGTTGTTACCGTTTGGGGGCCTCGGTATTGAACACGAACGACCCAGCTGGACTGAGGCGGGACAACAAGTTTATTGGGAACAATCGAAAAGTATGCATCAGCCGGGGTGTTGATCTCATTGCCTTGAGCATCCTGGTCTCGAGTCAATGCGGAAATGCTGATCGCAATTGAATCGTTTGAATCGTTCACGATTGTGTATGGAGGCTCTTGCAAAATGAGCTTTTTTCAAGGATTTGAATCCATTGACAGACTGTGTTTGGGTAGATTCCGAGCATCAAACCATCCAGTAGCTGACTTTCATCGATGAAATATCGTTTATGTGATGAATTGAGCGTATGAGAAGACCCACCTATCCCCTGATAGGCGGATTCATCATTACTTTTGTGGTGTTATGCCGTTTTCCGGATGTCCGGCAGGATGCAATACTGCAGAATCTTGATCGCTGCAAGGCATAACACGCCGGTCATCAGGCAGTGGGACACCTTCTCCGTCCCCCTGACCATGATCTTCGGAGGTATCAGCCAATCCTTCAGATGGGAGTTGGATCGCTCGACGGTCGAACGGATCTTGAACCGCTGCTTGTCGGAGGGAGAAAGAACTCGTTGTTGATTCCTGCGCTTGTTCGGATCTATGATGGGTATCCTGCCGTTGTCGGTGATGAAGTCTCTGATGGTCTTCGCATCGTAGGCACTGTCCATCAGTGAATACAGGTGATTGACCCGCTGTTCGGTTATCCGTTCCAATGGGATGGCCACTTGGCTGTCATGCACGTTCGCCCCGGTTACGATGGCGCTGACGGGGATACCGTTATCGGTAACATCCAGATGCAGCTTGTAGCCCTTCCAATAGGAGGGATTGCCTTGGCTGTTGCGCTTGCATCCCCAGCTACACCGGGATTCCAATTCCTCGATCGCCTGTTGGGCCGTCTGCTCAAGTTGCTTCTGCAGAACGGTTTGCTTCTCTTCTTTCGGTTCTGATCCTTTCTTGGGCCTGCCGGGTTTCCCCTTCGGAATCACTTCTCTCTTCTTGTTCTTGGCCTGCTCGCGAGCTTCGATGGCCGTCGAGTCCCGGCTGATGTGTTCCACGATATGCCCCTCCAGATAGAAGCTCACCATCGGCCCAAGGGTCTCCTCCATGATCTTGCGGCTTGCGAGGGATGCGAACTTCCTGCTGAAGGTCGCCTCGCTGGGAACGGCGGTGAACCCGCAGATCTGCCTCAGCGCAAGGTCGCTGAGCAGGCGGTTGCGTAGCGAGGTTACTGTGGGAATCTTGAAGAACTGCTTGGCCAGAGCACTGCGGATCATGCTAATTTCTTCATAGCCTTTGCGTCCAAGCTGATCCGTCTTGCTTTCGTATGCAGGCAGGAACTCCTCTATCACCTGCAGTATCTTTATGAACGCACGATGCTCGTATGTCAGAATTCCTTCGAATACTTGCTGGATATCGAAAGATAACCCAAATACCAGCTGGCAACCACCGAGGATTTCTGCTATGCTTTTCATGGATCTGCTCTCCTTCTATGTGTTTGTTGATATCCACATTATAAAGGATTGTCAGATCCATTTCTATTCATTTCTCTCAACGGAAACGGGTTTTATGCTATTCTGTTCGCCCGAGGAATCTTCAACGTGAGAGTATTTGAATCAGGAAAAAATACAGGGCTTTTTCTATTTTGCAAGAGCCTCTATTGTATATTTATACTTACTTACTGTAAGAAATATATTAATTTTGCTTGCATTCGGATCGGAGGGAAGAAAATGAAAAAGGGTTTGATTCTAATGATCGTGCTGGTTTTAACCATCAGCCTGATCAACGCGGAGGGCGTAACGGAGATAAAGAGCCCTGTTACGATCGAGAAACAGAACTATGACGATCAATTCATCGATCTCCAAGGTGAATGGCATTTCAAGGTGTACCGAAAGTATGACAAGATGTTCCAGTACTTCAACTATGGTGGAGTAAAGGTCACCTGGGAAGACTCCCAAGCGGCGCTGGTACCAACAGCAGATGTATATTCGAAGTGGGAAACTGTCAGAGGCCCGAACCCCGATTATTCGACAGGGGGTCTTCAGCAGATGAATCGGGATCCGGGCATGGGGGCGCAGGACGACCGCTCTACCCTCGCCGAATTCGATCTCTTCCCTAAATGGTCGGAAGCATGGTACTGCAAGAGCGTTACCATTCCCAAAGGGTTCATCAAAGACGACACCGTGACGCTGCTGCTGGGAATCATCGATGACTTGGATGTCGTATATGTGAATGGGGTACCTGTAGGAGCAAGCGGATTCAAGACCCCCGACGGGGCTCAGGCTCCCGCCAAGAATGTTCCCGAGACGGGTGGATTCGCAGCCGGAGGAGATTTCCAATTCGAAACGTCATATTGGGAAGTCCCTAGGCAATATATCGTGGATTCAAGTCTTCTCCGTGAAGGAGAAAATGATCTTTGTATTCGTCTCTACAACAACAACTCCTTCGGAGGTTTCTATGACAGACCGATGGCGTTTGTTGCAACCAATGAAGCTTTGAGATACCTGAAGGGCAGGCCTACGGACCGTATAGAGAATGACTCGGAGATGCTCGCTTTCGTGAAGAAGCAGAATACAGCCTATGTCGCAGAGGATATCCTCGCATATAAAGCGACTCTCAGTGATGACTACAATCAGAATGAACTGAACAAGACAGAGAAAATCATAGCGATGTCGAAGATGTTTGCCGACTATACCGACATCCGGATTTCAGATGTCGACGCCGGGTGTTATTCCTACAACGGCCAGACCGTTTATTCGGCACAGAGAGTGGTTACAGGCAAAAAAGACGGGAAAGCCGCAGTCATCGAGAAGAATGAGAACTTCCTTATTTATCTCGAGAAACAGGGAAATGAGTATGTAGATAAAGGAAATTGGAGCCACTGCTATGCCGTTGATTACACTTCCACGTTGGAGGGTATGAACAACACGACACGCAGGTACAGCATTTACCTGCCCCCTTCATACTATACGGAACCGTTCCGAAGCTATCCTGTCGTATACCTCCTCCACGGAATCAACAGTACCGGGGATTCATTCGTGAACGTTGATAAAATTGAATCAAGAATGAATGAATGGATCGAATCCGGGCTGATCACTGAAATGATCGTAGTGATGCCTAATGCGGGAAAACAATCAGGTTATACGGATACTGACGCTCCCAAGGGTCCCAGCGATTCAGCCGGTCCATGGGCAAGTTTCATCTACAAGGATATCGTCGGAGAAGTTGACAGAAACTACAGGACACTCCCTCAACCTGAATTCCGGGGGATAAGCGGGATATCCATGGGTGGTGGCGGAGTCTTCAAGGTCGGCGTCGCTCATCCTGAGGTTTTCACCTCATATGCGTCACACATGGGAGCGGTTCCCAAACCGGAAACAATCACATTGACGACGGATTCAAGCAAGCTTGCGAAGCTGGACTTCTATCTTGATCACGGCATTCAGGACCACATGACTTCGCACAAAGCTACCGCGGCAATGGCCGAATACCTGGAAAGTGTTGGAACCAACGTCACTTGGGAATTAAGAGACGGCGGTCACAACAGTGCTTTCTACATGACCGGTATGCCGAAATCAATGAAGATGCATAGCGACCACTTCATGAAGAATGGGCTTAAGTGAGCAGCCTTAGAGCATATTGAATTCCAAGCTCCCATCTCTCCTCGTGTTTTCGAGGAGAGATGTTTGTTTCTCGATTTTCCGGCTTTTGCCAGCCCCTACCCTAAGGAAACAAATACCTCTGATACGCAAGCACTCCAATTGTGATGCTTTGTCGCGATTCGGATTCAAAGCATGCGGGATTGTAGCCATCAAGTCAAATAACTCCCGGGTTTGGACAATTACCAGAGGTGCTATGGATCCTCCGGTTTATATTGTTTGAGAAGAAAAATCCACAAAAATGAGCTTTACAAGTCAAAAGGAATGATTTATATTTACTTACAGAAAGAAACTATAAGAAGGAGGCACCATGCTTACTCCTCAACGGCAGAAAGAAATTGAAGCTTTTGCCAAAGAAATCCGGAAAAACACCATCTACATGATAGGAAACCTCGGTGTTGGCCACATTGGAGGAGCCCTCTCGATCGTTGAGGTGCTCGCCCTGCTCTATGGTGAAGAGATGCGCATTCGCCCTGATGAACCCAAGTGGGACCAGCGGGACCTGCTCGTTCTGTCGAAAGGACATGCCGGACCGGCTCTCTACGCGACACTGGCGTTGAAAGGTTTCTTTCCAATGAGCGAACTGGACACGCTCAACCTGGGCGGAACCAACCTGCCCAGTCACTGTGACATGACGAAGACCCCCGGAATCGACATGACCACCGGATCGCTGGGGCAAGGTCTTTCCGCTGCAGCAGGTCTTGCATACGCCCACGCGATCGACAAGCAAACACACCGATATACCTATGCAATCATAGGTGACGGTGAATCTCAGGAAGGACAAATTTGGGAGGCAGCCATGTTTGCCGCTCATTATCGTTTGTCAAATCTCATTGCGTTCACCGATTTAAACAAGATGCAGATCGATGGAATGACCGATCAGATCATGAGTCTCGGAGACATTGAAGGGAAATGGAAAGCATTCGGCTGGTTCGTTCAGCGGGTCGATGGACATGATATCAAAGCGGTTCACCACGCAATCCAACAGGCAAAAACTCAAACCGATCAACCTTCGATGATCATCCTCGATACGATCAAGGGCAAAGGCGCTTCCTTCTGCGAAGGGGATGTGGGAAATCATAATATGGCATTCAATCTTGAAACCGCTAAACAGGCGATCGCCGAACTGGGATAGGAGTCAACGATGGAACAGAAAGAAATGCGGGCCATCTATAACGAAACGCTCATCGAGCTTGCCAAAGAGGACGAGCGAATCATGGTGGTCGAAGCGGATCTCATGAAGGCAAGCGGCACAATGGGCTTCAAAGCGCAGTTTCCCGACCGGGGAGTGGATGTAGGCGTCGCCGAAGCAAATCTGATCGGTGTCAGCGCAGGCTTGTCCGCTGCCGGAAAAATTCCATTCCCGGCGACATTTGGATGTTTCGCTTCCCGCCGGGTGTTTGACCAATTTTTCCTTTCCGCAAATTATGCGAATCTGAACGTAAAATTAACGGGAACAGACCCCGGAATCAGTGCGGCATTCAACGGAGGTACCCATATGCCGTTTGAAGATGTCGGTCTCATGAGAATGATCCCGAATCTGACGATTTTCGAGCCAAGCGACCCGGTAAGCTTGAAAGCGCTCATCAAAGAAAATGCAAAGAGGTATGGATCTTCCTACATGCGCCTGCATCGCAAGGTGATCCAGCCGATCTATTCAGCGGAAGAAACGTTTCAATTAGGCAAAGGAAAGGTTCTCTTTGATGGAAATGATGTAACAATCATTGCAACCGGTGCAATCCTCGTGCCGGAAGCGGTCCGAGCCCGGAAGCTATTGCAATGTGAAGGAGTCGATGCCGCCGTGATCGATATGCACACGATCAAGCCCCTTGATGAGGAGCTGGTTCTTTCCTATGCGAAGAAGACCGGACGGATCGTTACCGCTGAAAACCATCAAGTCGCCGGTGGACTGGGGGCAGCCGTGGCGCTCTTTCTCGCCGAGCACGCTCCGACAAAGATGAAAATGGTGGGAGTTCACGACGAATTTGGACAAGTCGCGACACAACAGTGGCTGCAACAATATTACAAGCTGACCGCCGAAGAGATTGTTCATAAGGCAAAACTGTTATTGGCGTAAGAAAAGGAGACGACAGAATGAAGATAGCAATTGCAAGTGATCTGAGTGGATTTCCGCTCAAAGAAGCCCTCGTAGCCCATTTGAAATCCAAAGGCTACGATGTTCTCGATTTTGGGATCGAGGATGCGAATCACCCCCAGCCTTATTACATCCAAGCACCGAAGGTGGCCAAGGCGATTCTTGAAAAAAAAGCCGAAAAAGGAATTCTGGTCTGCGGCACCGGCCAGGGAATGGCGATCGTCGCCAACAAGCATAAGGGAATCTACGCCTGCGTTGTCGATGACATCTTCAGCGCCGAGCGGGCGAAAATCATCAACAATGCGAACATCATCACGTTAGGTGGCTGGATCACCGCCCCCTTCGTCGGTGCGCAGATCGTTGATGCATATCTGGCCATGGAGTTCACTCAGAAGATGGAGGAACGCAAGGAGTTCCTGACAAATTCATTCAACCAAGTCAAGGTTCTTGAAGAGGAAAACTTCGCATGATTGAAGCGCTCCTCAGTCCGGTGCACATTCTCTCGTACGGTGAGCTCAGCGCCCAAGAGCTGAAGATGATCGCCTCCTTCGTTTCAAGGAAGCCCGATGAACTCACTCTTGCCGTCGTTGCGGACAACGCTCCGATTCCCGCCAAAGAGGAACTCATTGGAGAATTGGGAAAGATAGCGACCGTCCATAGATACAAAAAAGTACAGCCGAATCCGACGACGACCGATATCATGGAGATGTTCGGCGATCCGACCTTCAAGGATATCGATGTGATTATCGGTATCGGCGGAGGGTCGACGCTGGACTCGGCGAAAGCGCTGGCGATGCTTGCAACAAACCGGGGTGAAATCGAGGAGTACTTGGGAAACAAGCCGAAACGGACGATCATCCAAGCATCCCTGCCCTTGATTCTCATCCCGACAACCGCCGGTACGGGATCTGAGGTGACGCGGGTGGGAGTATACACCGATTCCACAGGTCGGAAGCATACCCTCGGTTCCCCGTTGATGATGGCCCGTGCCGCCGTTCTTGTCGCTTCCTTGCTCGACAGTGTTCCACCTTCGTTGTGCGCCACCACGGGACTCGACGCTCTGGATCATGCGCTGGAATCGATCTGGAATAAAAACGCCACCTCTCAGACGCGTATTATTGCCCAACGTGCAGCGATTGAGATTTTAGAAACCCTTCCCCGGCTCTATCGAGCCGTTCAACAAAACAACTGGGATAAACGAGAACTGATAACCAAAATGCTTCTGGCTTCAACAAAAGCAGGAATCGCATTCAATCTTACCGGAACCGCTGCAGGACATGCAATCAGCTTCGTTCTGAGTGAAGAGTGGAACGTACCGCATGGCATGGCGTGCGCCTTCTCCTTGTTGGAACTATTTGATTGGGCGATCGCCGACCCGACGATTCACAGCGAGCTGGCGGTAATCGGCAAACATTTCCATCCTGAATCGGATGCTGAAACAGCCGTTTCAGCTTTAAGAAACGATTTGCACGCACTACTTACCGAGTTTGAGATTCCGGTGGATTTTCCCGCTCTCGGGGTTGTGCTGGATGATCCGGCGGTCTTTGATCGGGCGATGGATGATCCGAAGCTGCACAACCAGCTTCCTCCGCTGTCAAAAGAAGACCTCCATGCGCTGATCGGAGCAAAACGGTGAGTTCGATTCTGCTTGGCGGATTGGTCGTATGCATAACCCATATCCTCGAGGCGATCACCGGGTTCGGGGCGTCGGTTCTTGCAATGCCGTTTCTTTCTGGCCTGATCGGAGTAAAAACGGCCGTTCAGATCGTTTCGATCCTCACCTGGCTGTTCACCTTGACCATCGCTCTTAAGAATGTTCATGAAATTGATTGGAAGCAGTATGGTATTATTATGGGGTTCATGCTTGCCGGTTTGCCGGTTGGGATGTACCTCTACCGAAGCCAAGAAAGCGGAACCCTTTTCCGCCTTCTGGCGCTCTTCATCATTGCGGCTTCAACAACCCAATTGATCCGATCGGCCAATACGTGGAAACAGGATGAGAAGATCGGCATCTCCTCCTTCATCCTGCTCTTCGCAGGCGGCATCATCCATGGCGTCTTTTCCTCCGGAGGGCCGCTCATCATCTTCTATGCAAAAAAAGCCCTCCCTGACAAGGGGTCGTTTCGGGCGACACTGTGTTTGCTTTGGGCATCTTTGAACACGATCATCATCGGCACATATCTTATCGAAGGTTCCTTGGGGAAGGAAACCTTGGGTGCCACAGGCATCATGATTCCATTCATCGCAGTCGGGTATCTCATCGGTGAACATATTCATCATCGGATTGATGAACGGAAATTCTCGATTCTGGTATTTGTGATGCTTTTGCTCACCGGCATCTTTATGCTTTTTCAAACGAGGTGACATATGAACACCGACTATTATGCCGTTCCCGAACAACTCCTTCTAAACAACCCCGCAATCCCCATCCATCGAATCGATTCCGATGCGTTTCTTCAATACGGAACCCTTCTCGATCCCGCTCCCTTTTCCCCATTGGTTGAACAGGCGGATCGCTGCACCTCGATCCCCTTCTCCGGTACCATCTACGAAACCACGCACCCGGATCTTGAACCATATAAGGAATCGCTTTCTTTGAATCCGTATTTCAACGGTGCCGAAGTGCAAGTTGGCTACTGCAACGGACACAACGTGACAATCAACGGAGCCGAGTATCACAAAAGCCCGGAGCTGTTTATCGCGGTGACCGACTGCCTGCAATTTCTCACATCGTTCAACTTCCTTGACAAGTATGAAACGCTCGATCCGGAACATGCCGAACTCTTTTATTTTCCAAAAGGCTCTGCCGCTCTCATCAATGAAAAAGTCTTGCACCTTGCCCCGTTAAGCGTCCATCCCGGCGGTTTCAAGGCGGTCATCATCCTTCCGAAAGGAACCAATGAGCCAATACATGAACCCTATCCTTCCCAAGCGGAGGGAGAAGAGCGGTTGTACTTCAAGCAGAACAAATGGATTCTTGCTCACCCCGAGCGAACCCAGCTCGTTTCACAGGGCGTCCATATCGGTCTTACAGGAACCAACCGCAACATACACTCACTTTGATAATGTAACCGCTTACATAAAGAAATGGCCGATAGCTGGGAATAACCATCGACCATATTTGGTGTGATTGCAAACGCAAAAAGCAACACGCCTTGGTGTCCTACATATTGTGTTCCATCCGGTGTAGATCTAGAAGTACAACAAGGAAGCAACTCAGTGGCTTCTTCCCGACACTGCTTTGCCACAGTATCTAGAACAACCTGGGACCAGCATGAAGGATTACGAAATAATAGTCAAGAGAAAAACGCCTATCCTTATAGTGGATATAAGATTATCATCAGGATTAATGAGAATATTCAACATTTTACAAATATAATTTACCTATAAGGTTATATTATATCTTATTGACTAAGGGGTGTCGGTATCATTATAGTTGTCTAAAGCAATTATTTAAAAATGAAACTATTCGGAGGTTGAGATGTTCAATCTATGTGCTATACGCCGCCTTCAAAGCGCCCTGCGCTCCTTTGAAGAACAGTTGAAAGATCAAACCGGCCTTTCTTTCAATGACGCTCTCCTTCTCTGTGCTGTGGAGAAAGGAATCGTCGAACCTTCGGCGTTGGCGAAAGAATTGGATCTTTCGCCTTCACGCCTCACTCGCGTGATCGACAGTCTGGAAGGGCGATCGTTGGTCCAGCGGACCCTCTCGATCACGGATCGAAGAAGTTTGATAATAAGTTTGACGGAAACGGGAGAAGAGCTTGTTCGTACCTATAAGTGCTGTGAACTCCGGCTCCCCGACGAACTGGCATTTACTCAGGAGGAATCATGGCAACATATTTGATTGTCGGCGGAGTCGCCGGCGGAGCCGGGGTCGCCGCTCGCCTCAGACGGCGAGACGAGAACGCACAGATCATCATCTTTGAACGGGGAGAACACATCAGCTTTGCGAACTGCGGCCTGCCCTACTATGTGGGAGGTGTCATCGAGAACCGGTCATCCCTCTTCGTGATGACCCCCGAACTCTTCAAACGGGTGCTCAACGTCGAAGCACGGGTGAACAGCGAAGTCGTGAGCGTCGATAGAGCTCAGAAGACGATCACGGTTCGGAACGTCAAGGATGACACCACCTACACGCAAGCGTATGACCATCTGATCCTCTCCCCGGGAGCGACCCCGATCCGCCCGCGGATTCCCGGCATTGACCATCCTTCGATCATGACCTTGCGTTCGGTCAGCGATATCGATCGGATCAAAACGGCGGTCGACAGCAGCGAAACAAAGCGGGCGGTGGTAATCGGTGGGGGGTTCATCGGCCTCGAGATGGCGGAGAACCTCAAACACCGGGGTTTGGAAGTCTCCCTTGTCGAAGCATTGGAACAGGTGATGGGCGTCATCGACTATGATTTTGCCGCCCAGGTTCAACAACATATGAGAAAAAAAGGAGTCACCCTCCATCTCAAGGATCCGGTCAAAGGCTTCAGCAAGAACGGCGAGGCGGTGACTGTCGAATTGGAAAGCGGAAAGGTGCTGGAAACCGATCTGGTGATCCTCTCCATCGGAGTCCGCCCGGATACGGCCTTCCTGAAAGAAAGCGGAATCACCCTTTCTTCAACAGGAGCAATCGTGGTGGATGAATACTTCACCACTAACGACCCCTATATTCGGGCGCTGGGAGACGCGATCTGCTTCGCCTGTCCCTTGACCGACCATTCGATTACCGTGCCGCTGGCCGGCCCTGCGAACAAGCAGGCCCGCCTGCTTGCCGATGCCCTCATCGATGGGAACAGGAAACCCTACAGGGGAACGATCGGCACATCGATCGCCAAGGTCTTCGATCTCACCGTCGCTTCGACGGGCCTCGCCGAAAAGACCCTCATCGCTTTGAAGCTCCCCTACAAGAGCGCTGTTACCCATACCTCCAGTCACGCCGACTATTACCCCGGCAGTCTCTCCTTAAGCTTGAAGATTCTGTTCCATCCGACCACCGGGAAGATCTGGGGTGCTCAGGCGATCGGCTACGAGGGCGTTGACAAGCGGATCGACGTTATCAGCTCGTTCATCGGAATGGATGGAACGGTGTATGATCTCGCCGAGTTCGAACACGCCTACGCTCCTCCCTTCTCCAGCGCCAAGGACCCGATCAACATGGTCGGCTTCATCGGGATGAACGCCCTTGAAGGGATCTCCAACCCGATCAGCTGGAGAGAAGTCGACGATCTCATCGAACAGGGGGCGGTAATCCTCGACGCTCGAAGCGAAATGGAAACGATGACGGGAGGAATGCTGCCCGGCTCGATCAACATTCCACACACCGCTTTAAGGAAACGAATCGCCGAAGTTCCGAAGGACAAGCCGATCATCACCACGTGCGTGATGGGGGTGCGGGGATATCTGGCAGAACGGATTCTACGGGGAAACGGCTTTACGAAGGTGTACAACCTCACCGGAGGGCTTCACTCCTACACCACGGTGATGAGTGAACGCGCTCGATTGAATTAATAGTGAGGCGGCTTTTGTGGGCCGCCTTCACTTCCTTCCACGAGATCCACGATCCGGCGTTCCAGCTTCTCGACAAGGGTTTTCAGCCGCTGCAATTCCATCCCCTGTTCCGTGACGACCCCATTGAGGGTCTCAAGCTTCTCCTGGGCAAACGTGAGCTGCATTTCCACATTGATTAAACGATCATCCATAAGATGATTATATCATACCGAGCTGCTCGCTATAGGCCTTGAGCACCGGTTCAAGCACGCTTCGTTTTTCACCCGGATAGGTTTCATGGAACATCCCCCCGTGATGGGTCAGGGCGAATCCCCCCGAAGCGCCGCCAAGGGTGATTGCATTGACCATGCTGCATTTTTTCGCTCCGTGGGAGACGATCGAGGCGAGCACTCCTCCGAGGAAATTATCGCCGCAGCCGGTGGTGTCTTTGCGAAGCAAAGGATCTTTTTCCAACAGTTCATCGATATAGCCACAAACCGGGAAGCGCGTCAAAGGAGTGTGGCCGAAGACACTCTCCTCTTTTGACCAGGCGATGATATCCTTTGCTCCCTGGGTGATGATTCCGGCACCCACTCCCGCCTCGTCAAAAAAGGCTGCGGCGTTCTCCGCGTCGCGTTGTCCGCTCATCCGCCGGGCTTCCAAGGCGTCGCACACCAACAGATCGACAAACGGATACCCGCTTTCCTGTCCGAACGGCCATTTCTCGCTTGATGAGCGATGTTCGTTCATGAAATCAAACACCGCGCCGACGATCGTCAATGCCCCCTCCGCTTTGGCTCGGCGGAGGGCTTGATCGATCCGGGTGTGGAACGCCGGCCAAAGGGCGGTTCCGCCGAAAAGGACGATGTCGCTTTGATACGCATCATCGCCCACATCCGCCTCAATGATGTGGGCGGCCGAACCGAGCAGATTCACGAAGGTGCGCTCCCCTTTTCCCCCGTGAGCATGACGATCATTCAGCACATAGGTCGTCGGGGTGCGCTCCCCCTCAAGGATGAGGAAGCGGGGATCAATCACTGTCTTTGCGATATGCTCCCTGATCAATCGGTATTCGACATCATCACCGGCGACGCCATGGAAGTGGAACGAATGCGGCGAGTCATGCAAGAGCTGGGCGGCATGAATAAGAGAGACGGCCGCAGGTCCGCCGATGTTTTCAATTCCTTTTTCCGGATGGGGAATCAGGTGTCGCAGCAACGCATCGAACGGCAAGCGGGCAAACTCGGCAAGCTGTTCACCGAACACCAGACCGCCGACGAGCAGTCCTCCGTCGCCGGGGGAAACGCTCCGATACTCGTTGAACACCGATTTTGAGTAGCTTTCTTCATGAAAGAGGTAATCGATCAAACAACACCCGATTGCTGAAACCTTCACCTACTCACTCCTTATCATCATTGATGGTGCTTCTTTCACGATACTACACTCCAACGGTAACGCAAGCATCTTCTCCCCAAACAACATTATGTTGCATTCTGTTTACCATTTTCCAATCCTGTGGTAAACTATCTCAAGTTTTGTTGCATTTTGATGCAAAGGGGGTGTTATGAAGGGTGAGCGTGTTGCGCAGATAGAATTACTGCTCCATTCCCATCCCGAAGGACTCCGCCGGGCTGAAATCGCCCGCAGACTCGGAGTCCACCGCTCAACAATCAGTCGCTACATCGACAAGCTCGGCGAGTACATCGACCTCTATGAAGAAAACAGCCTGCTGAAAATTCGGGCGAAGGAAGGCGAAGAGGTACACGCCCTCTCCGTCTATGAGAGCCTTGCGATCAACCTCTCGGCGGAGATGCTCTTGAATACCGGCGAGTTCCAAAACCCCCATCTTGCTTCAGGGCTCAGAAAAATCGCGATGAACATGCGCTCCTATGCTCCAAAGATCAGTGAAAACATCGTTTCGCTCGCCGAGCAGATCGACAAGCAATTGATCGCCCAGAAGGAGAGCAGCGCGTTCAATGCGATCCTGGAGGTCCTCATCGATTCCTGGGTCAGCGGGCGGATCGTCCGAATCGTTCAATCACTCAAAGGATTTGATTCGATTGAAACCGAGCTTGCCCCCTATTTCATCGGCTTCAGGGAGACCGATGGAACACGTCACCCGATTACCGTAACCGGACGACTGAGACACACAACCGAGATCGTAACCGTCGATATCTCCACGATCACCAGCGCCACGATCCTGGATGAAACCTACACGATCCCCGACAACCTCAAACCCTTTAAATTTCCCGATGCTCCCGAGACCTTTGATGCGATCGACATGATTCCCCTCAGCCTCAAGCTGAAGGAACGATCGGCGATGAACGCATTCAGGCAGTTGGTTCACGGAAAGCCTCAATTGGAAAAACTCAAAGACGGTTCGTGGATTTGCAACATGGACGTCGAAAACTCGATCGAGCTCACCTTGCGGATCATCCAATGCGGCGATGCGGTGGAAATCCTGGGGCCCGAACACTATCGGCGGCGTTTCATGAAACGCCTTGAGGATGTGCTGGCAATCTATCGATAGACGAATTTTCTTGCGGGAAACATACTTTATCGGTATGCTAGGGTGCAGGAGGAAATGAGATGCAACAATATGAATGTAATCTTTGCGGGTATATTTATGACCCGGCCGTTGGCGATCCTGATAATGGTGTAGCGGCAGGAACTGCTTTTGCCGATATTCCGGAGGACTGGGTCTGCCCCCTCTGTGGCGCGCCGAAGTCCGACTTCTCGCCACTCGATTAAGCAATTCAAGATGCACATAGCAGGGTCCGGAATTCCGGACCCTGTCTCTGTATACAGACGATTCGTTCAGTCTTGAGTATATTCATTTCATTACGGAGGAATTATGCCTGTACTATCAATATTTCAAAATCGACGCGCCTATCGCGCCCTCGATTCAAAACCTATTGATGAAGAAGTTCTTACCCGCCTCGTCGAAGCGGCGATCACCGCTCCCTCGGCAAATAACAGCCAACCATGGCGTTTTATCACCGCCACCGACCCTGCCGTTCTTGCAGAAGTGAAGAACACCCTCACCCCGGGTAATTATTGGGCTCAAAAAGCCCCGGCGATTACCGCCGTCGTAACCAACAACGACTGGTCGCTTGTCATCGGGGATCGGGTATTTGCCCCCTTTGAGGCGGGAATGGCCGCGATGGCCTATCAGGCACAAGCGGTATCCGAAGGGTTGCATATCCACCCGATCGCCGGCTTCAACGCTGATGCGGTAAAAGAGGCTTTGAAGATCCCCGCTTCGGAAATGCTTCTGACCCTGTTGATCATCGGATACCCCGGAGATGATTCCGAGCTCAGGGAGCACCATCTCAAAAGCGAACGCAGCCCGCGGGTGCGCCTGCCTTTGGATCATGTGTATGCAAAGGATCGGTGGAACGACCGACTCCTTCCACAGAAACCATAGCTTAATGCTGAACGTTTTCCAGCTCGATGAGCGCCTTGAGGCGCTCATCTTCGGTGACGATCACCTCGCTCTCCTTGATGAAAAACGTCGCGATCAGGGTACCCAGCAGGATCGTCGCAAGAATGGCCGGCAAGACCAGTTGATACCGCTCCTTGATGATCGTCGTGACGAAGAGGATGACGACGGTGGCGAGCTGGCTGAAAAACTGGAGAAGCGCTTGGATGACTTTTTCGTTGATTCCGTGCCCGAGCTCGGTGGCGTATTGGCTGCCGATCGGAATCGAGGCCAAGAGCCCGCTGCCAAGAATCGCCGCTCCAATCAGGGCGACCGTGATGTTGCCGCTGAGGAGCAGAAAACTGCCGGGAACAGCGGTGAGGGCGCAGAACGTATAAAACACTTTCCGTTTTCGGAAGCGGTCGCTCAAGGCGGGAATGACGACCGCCGAAACCATTCCGAAGATGAGCATCGTAATCGCCAGAATTCCGTTGGAATTGGCGAACCCCAGAAATTCACTGATTTCATCGATCTTGATGAAAACCGTCATCAGAACCGCCCAGGATGTAGCAAACTCCATGATGAGGATTCTGAGCGAGCGGCGGCTGAACGCGGAGGTCAGAGCTTGGCTGAACTTCATCTCTTCTTCACGCTCGAATGTGGATGACGGGGATGGCGGCCGCTCCCGAACGAGGGCGGCACTGACGGCGGCAAGGAGGATTGAAATGATCGCCCATAGCCTCATAAGCTGCTCGATCCCCTTTTGGGAGCGAACGACGAAGAGGGGGGAAAGGATCATGACGAGGGCAAGAGAGAGGTACTGGCTCGCCTGAATGATTCCTACCGCCACTCCCCGCTCCCGGATCGGGAACCAGCGGCTCGTCGTCTCGGTAATGCTGGTAAGGGTGAACGTCTGGGCGAGACCGAGGAGGATCTGGCCGAACAGAACGGTCTTGAAGGAGGAGAGGTACAGGGTCTTGGTCATCGATCCGAAGATGATCAGACCGGATGCGATCCAATAGGTGACCCGCATGCCGAGCTTGCGGATGATCCAGCCGGAGGGGATTGAGAAGAGGACGTAGACGATCAAATAGGTAAGGGAGAGGAGATCGATCGGGTTAAAGAACCGGAGATGGATCTGGTCGCGGTAATAGGCGTTCACGATCCGCCCCACAGGAGCGAAGTTGAGCCACTGCAGGCTTCCGGCGAGAACAAGATTGATAAGGCTGATTAACATTACCCACCGGTAGCGGTACACCCTGACGCTTCTCATGATCTTCATCATACAATACCCGGGGCATATGTGTATATCCGGGTGGTGGTACAAGCGACTCTCTTTTCCTATACTTGTCACCATGAATGAAACACTCCGCCTGATACACAATCGTCGTTCGCTCCGAGCTTTTTCCGACAGACCGATTCCGCCTGAAGTCCTGCTTGCCCTCAAAGAGGCGACCCTCAGGGCTCCTACCGCGGGGAACATGGCGTACTATTCGATCGTCGAGGTCTGTGACCGGGAGAAGAAGGAGAAGCTTGCCCTCCTCTGCGACAACCAGCCGATGATCGCCAAAGCTCCGCTTGTATGGATCTTTCTTGCCGATGCCCAGAAGTGGCTGAATTACTATCATGAAAGCGGAGCGGTTGAAAAAGCGAATGACCTTCCCTACCGCCCGATCGGCCTTGGCGATCTCCACCTCGCCCTCCAGGACACGATCATCGCCGCCCACAACGCCGTGATCGCCGCAGAAGCCCTTGGCCTCGGTTCCTGCTACATCGGCGATGTCATCGAGAACTTCGAAGAGCTCAGCGACCTCTTACACTTAAGCGGTTCCGTTATCCCGGGAGCGATGGTCATCTTCGGATATCCCAAGACGGACAACCCGGTCAAGCTGACCCCCCGCTGTCCCGTCGACTCGATCTTCATGAAGGATTCCTACCGGGAGCCCCACCTCAAGGAGATGGAAGCCGCCTATTTTGAGCACGAAGAGCAGAAGCGAAGGATTCAAAGCCTCCCTTATGAAAACACCGGATCCCTCGCCGATTTCTATTACCGGCGCAAGCACACCAGCGCGTTCATGCGGGAGATGAACCGCTCGACCGAGGTGATGTTCAGACGGTGGGTTGAGGGCGATTCCTGAAGACGCTTTCTCTTATTTGGTGAGCGCTTTCTTGACTGCACCAAGCCATCCGTTATAGAGCCGATCACGTTCTGAGACTGATTTGAATGGGATATACATCTTTTTAGGTGGACGATTTTTCAAGTCATTAATCTCCAAAAAGCCTAAGGCCATCAAAGCCAAAAATGCCGGACCTTGAGCACTCAGCTCCTCAATCGATGCGATTTTTATCGTCGTTTGCAACACATCAGCTTGAAATTGCATGAGAAAAGAGTCATTCGTCGCTCCACCATCCGCATGAACCGTTTTGAGCGGTGAGCCCATCTCCTCCTCCATCAGGAAGACGATATCAGCGATCTGGTATGCAATCGCCTCTTCAGCTGCTTTGACGAGTTCCGAACGGGTGGAGCGGCGATCGAGACCGATGATGATGGCTCGGGCATCGGCATCCCAATATGGCGATCCCAATCCGGAGAAGGCAGGAACCATATATAATCCATCAATATGTTGAGCGCCTGAGGCAATCTTTCCGGCTTCTTTGGGAGATGAAAGAATACCTAGATTATCTATTAGATAGCTGATTGTGGCCCCACTATAGTTCACATTCCCTTCCAACACATAGACTGCTTGACCATCAATGCTCCATCCAACACTTGTAACTAAATCATTGGAAAGAATCGGGGATGATCCTATATTCATCATGATCGAAGAGCCGGTACCATATGTCGCTTTCGTAGCCCCTTTTTCAAAACAGCCCTGAGCGAACAAGGCGGCTTGAGAGTCGCCCATCACTCCATGAACAGGCACGCTGGAAGGGAGCAGTCCTCTAAGAGTGGTCGTTCCGAAAAGGGTGTTTGAGTCGCAAAGCTCGGGAAGAGCTTCAACATCAATCCCGAACAATGAAGCGACTTCCCGGTCCCACTCCAACGCATCAAGATTGAGCAGTTGCGTTCGGGAAGCATTTGAGAATTCTGTTTTGATCACTTTTTCTTCGCTGAGGTGATAGAGCAAAAAACTATCTACGGTAGAAAAAGCCGCTTGTTGTTTTGAGTGTGCTTCTTGAACCTCAGGAACATGAGCTATCATCCAAGCAAATTTAGCTGCACTGAAATACGGAGAAAGGTGCAAACCCGTTCGCTCGTGAATGAAAGAGGAATGCTCATCCAAAGCCTCGCAGAGCTCCTTCGCCCGAGCGCATTGCCAGACAATCGCATTGAATAATGGCTTCCCGGTGCTCCGATCCCAAGCCAAGGCAGTCTCACGTTGATTTGAAATCGTTACGGCTTTGATAAGAGATCGGTCAATGCCTGTTTGCCCAAGAAGCTGTCCTGCGCTCGCAAAGAGATTGCTCAGAATCTCTTCGGGGTTGTGTTCAACCCATCCTAATTCATTGATGATTTGCTTATGCGGAAGATCCACTCGCGCTGCCAGCTCACCCGACTCGTCAAAGAGCATTGCTTTTGTGTTTGATGTGCTTTGGTCAAACCCCAGGATATATGCCTTCATTGCCTTCTTACTTATCCTCGAGAAATGAGAGTACTCGTTGGGCAATTCCCTGAACATCGAGACCGTAATGTTTGTATAACTCCAAACCGGTGCCGGTAACAAGATATTCATCGGGTAAGCCAAGATTGAGAACTGGAACAGGATTATTTGCTCCTACCACCTGACTTACGGCAGCACCCAACCCACCATAGATTGAATGCTCCTCGACGGTTACAATTCGACCGGTTTCAGCTGCTGCTTTGAGAATCGCCTCGTTATCAAGCGGCTTAAGGGTCGCCATATCCAAGACCCGAGCCGAAACACCTTTTTCAAGCAGTCGCCGTGCAGCTTCTCTGCTGTGATAGACGGTTTCACCGCAAGCAATGATCGTTACATCAGAACCTTCGACCAGCGTGTTTGCTTTCCCATAGGTGTACGAATCCCGTTCTTTTTCAGGATCATAGATTACCGGCACCTTTTCCCGGCCAATTCGAATATATGTTGCTCTCTTTGTCTTCGATACTTCCTTGAGAACCGCTATCGTCTGTATCGCGTCCGATGGAAGGATGACATCCAGATTGGGGAAACATCGCAATGCGGCGATATCATGCAAGGTGTGGTGGCTTGCCCCAAGAGCACCGTAGCTGATTCCTCCGCTGACACCCAAGATTTTCACGTTTTGGTGGGAATAGGCGACATCGACCTTGATCTGCTCCAGACTTCGAGCGGTCAGGAAACATGCCGGAGCACACACATATGGTTTAAGCCCAACGACCGAAAGTCCTGCAGCAATACCGATTTCATTCTGTTCCGCGATCCCTACTTCAACAAACTGTTCCGGTAGCGTTTCGACATAGGAACTGAGCCCACAAGATCCTCGGGCATCACTGCTTACGACGATGATCGAAGGGTCTTCCTTCGCTATTTGAAGAATCGTCGTCGAATACGCTTCACGACATGCTCGATAATCAACCATTCAGTACCCCCTGTTTCATTGTTTCGAGTCGATTCATTGCCCGTTCAAACAGCTCGGAATCCGGTACGCCATGGTGCCATTTTGCAAGATTCTCCATTTCATCCACCCCTTTACCCTTGATCGTATGGGCGATGATCAAAGAGGGCTTATCTCTCTCAAACGGGACCGACGTAAGAACGTTTACGATTTCTTCCATTGAATTCCCATCAATTTCTTTAACGCTCCACCCGAAGCTTTTCCACTTTTCCGCCAAAGGCTCCAAGGTCATCACATCTTCGGTCGATCCTGAAATTTGCAGGTGATTCCTATCGATAATTGCAATGAGGTTATCGAGTTCATAATGACCCCCGGCCATCGCACCTTCCCAAACCGAGCCCTCTCCCAGCTCCCCATCTCCCAGAAGTGTAAACACCCTATTGGTCATCTTTCTCTTTTTCAGACCGATCGCCATTCCTACGGAAATTGACAAGCCATGGCCAAGGGCTCCCGTATTTACTTCAACTCCCGGAACCTCATTATTAGGGTGTCCGATGAGCCGGCTTCCGAATTGGCTGAAGGTAGCCAGTTCATCTTTGGGAAAAAAACCTCGATGGGCCAAGACCGCCCAATATGCTTCGACACAGTGTCCTTTGGAAAGGACGAAATAGTCACGCCCTTCCCACTTCGGGTTCCGAGGATCCAGCTGCAAGATCTTAAAAAACAGGGCAGTCATCAGATCAGCCGCAGAAAGAGATCCTCCCGTGTGTCCTGCCCGAGCGGTATAAATCATTTGAAGGATCGCTTTCCTCGTTTCAAATGCCTGTATTTTCAAGCTTTTTATATCCATTCTTTTTCCTCAAAACTTTATCAATGATACATCTTCACCACGTAGATATGCCTTGACATCCTCTTCAATAGGATCGTACAGATCGGGTTTTACATCGATATACTTGCAAGCTTCGTACAAAACAGGGACAACATTTTGGTGAATGCCGACACAGTGGTGGATATACGGACCGGTTACGATTTTTTCTTCCAATCGCTTGATATTCTCCACTTCGATCCACAGATAGGTACCCATGCCTTTCGGTCCATCGATTCCGCGAGCGTTACCCAGGAGCAAGGAGTAATCCCCATTGTCTCCATCGAATCTGACGAGACTGATCACCCCGCCCTTCGCTTCCGCTGTCAAGCTGCCTGGATGATCGAAGGCGAGAGGATATCCAAGGATCGGTTTCTCTCTGGAGACGGAAACCGGCCAAGGTCCGCAGTGCTGTAGAAGTTCGCCATTGGGATGATCCGGGTGTCGAATGGTCCAGTCTGCGAAGAACGAACGAGATCTATCCATGCCTGCCGCTTCAACCAGCAAAGCCGTGATTGCGCCATGGATATCGGTTTCACAGACGACCGGAATGCCAATGTCATTCAGGAGGGCATTCGCTGCACAGGGCATGATTCCAATTTCTCCTTGGAGTGCGTTCCAACACTGAATAGCGATCGCTTGGCAACGATATTTGTCCGCCAGATTTTTCATTGCGACTTTAAGAGAAGCGACCTTCGTAAGCTGTTCGTCATGTATCTGGACATCCATTGCCGTTTTGATGTAGTCAACAACGTTGGTGATTTCTCCAGCTTCTTCCTTTTCACAACGTTTGATTTCATCAATCAACTCCGGCATCGGAATCGGAGCCAGTTGGACGTTATAACGTTCTAACAGCTCCCCTTCATTGCACATCGTTGTCAAAAAGTCATACGGTCGAGTCGATATTTGCAGAATCCGAATCGATTTGAACGTCTTCACCACGTTGCAAACAGCCAAGAAGTCTCTTAAACCTCGTTCAAACACGGGATCATTCAATCGACAGTTGGTCATATACGTAAATGGAACCCTAAACCGCCGCAATACCTTTCCTGTTGCAAACAGGCCGCACTGGGTATCTCGAAGCCGTACTCCATTCGGCTCCGGACGTTCATCGAGAGGTCCCCATAGCAGAACGGGAACACCCAATTCCTTGGCAAGTTGAGCGACAACATATTCCGTTCCGAAATTACAATGCGGTAAAAAGAGACCATCGATTTTTTCTTTACGGAACTTATCAGCTATTTTAGCTACATCGTGGGCATCATATAAAAGCCCTTCCTCGTTGATGTCGGTAATGTCAACAAAGTCAATTCCAAGTTCAACAAGACGATCTCTTGTAAGATTACGATATTTAAGAGCATCGGGAGCACTGAAGATACTCCTTCGTGTAGGGGCATAACCCAATTTCACTTTTGCCATGTAATACTCCTTTTGAATCAGTTAGGTTTACTATCTTATCGTAAGATATGGTTCTGAATTCGTCAACAAAAACATTCAAATATTTTCTTTTATTTTTGATTATTTTGCATATTAAAAACAAATCCAATAATTTCCAAATAAAACGAAACAATGCTCACGTATTGAATTTTTTGACTTTGCTTTCTTTCTATTTCAACTCGTCCTACATTTCTCTTCTTTCTTTTTCGTCTTTTTTCAGTTATGATACTGTCAGATTCTCAAGAAAGAGGTTTCCATATATGTTTCAAGATCAGCGAAGAGAAAAAATCTTACAATTGCTGCAGGAGAACGGAAGCTGCCGTGTCCATGAATTGAAAAAATTATTCAATGTTTCCGAACCTACGATTCGGAGCGATCTTGAAAGCTTGGAAAAAAGCGGATTCATTACCCGCCAACATGGAGGAGCCTTTCTAAACACTCTTACTACTGCTATGCCCTCCCTATCCCTTCCAAAACGAGGGCATGAAGAGGAGAAGGCGAGAATTGGAAGAAGAGCTGCAGAATTCGTCAATAATGGAGATAGCATCATTCTTGATTCCGGCACCACCGTTTCAGAGATGATTCGGCACCTGAAAGACCGTAGCTCGTTGAATATCGTTACCAATGCCCTCAACATCGCCTTGCACCTCGGCATGGAGCCGACGAACCATGTGCTGGTGGTCGGAGGAGAATTCAAACCGCCGACGTTTTCTCTTACCGGAGAAAAGGGGTTGTCGATTTTCGAAAACCTTTATGTTGAAAAACTCTTTTTAGCGACCGGAGGGTTCAGCCTGGAAGCAGGTCTCACCTACCCGTCTTTTACCGATTTGTCCATCAAGAAAGCGATGATCGAGTCAGCCAAGGTCGTGTATTTGCTCGCAGACTCGAGTAAACTTGAAAAAGTTCAATTCGCATCCTTGGGATGCATTGATAAGATCAAATACCTGATTACCGACGATGGGATAGAAGAAGGGTATGAAGAGAAGCTCAAAGCAGCCGGAATCAATGTAATCGTCTGTTGACTTGTGTTTTACAACTCATCATGGAATAGAAAGGGGATATGGATTGACCGTCATCCCCTTTTGTCATTATCAGCATATATGGCAAGTTTGGCATAAAAATCTTCCAGAATGAAACGGGAATCAATTCTTTTATAAACCCGAATAGGCCGATTGTGCCCGGTATGGATATAGTGCATATCGCTTCCGATGAGCGGGGCGGGAATCCAATCAAACTCATATCGGTGTTCATAGAGAAGCAGTCCAACTCCAGGCGAATCTCCTAATACCCATGATTCTCCACTGCGAAAGGAACTTTTTCGGGGAATTTCCTCTTGGGCATGCTCATTCAGCTGTTTGAAGAGATACTTTCCTATTTCACCGTGAGGATACACCCTAAGTTGCAGTTCAGCTAATGAAACGGGAATCATTTCATACACATTTTTTGGAATTTGCCAGAGGGGGATTGGAGAGCCGAATACGACGTTCGCTGCATGAATGTCGTTGCCGAGATTGTATTCCGCTCCCCCATTCGGGTAAGCTCCTCCTCCAATCCATATTGCCGTCAAGCGATGAGCAATCCTTGGTTCCTGCAGGTATGCACTGGCCAGATCGGTAAGCGGGCCAAGAAAAAGGACAAAGAGCGGGCGCTCATCATCTTTCATCGCCTCGGCGATTATCAATTCAGCCCCTTCGCTTTTGATTATTTCTGTCTTGGACTTCATGGGGCGTGTACATCCATGGTGTATCAGACCATCTCCGTTCATTCCCATTTTGTTGAAGATGACTTCAATCTCACGGAAACTTTTCTCCATGCTGTTGGAATCCCTAGTGATTCCGTAATGCGCGGCAATGAATCCCACGTGTTCAAGTTTTGGGCTTAGGAGCGCGTGAACGATGGCGAACTGGTCGTCGGCCTCATTTTTTGCATCCGTATTCATGATCACCCGTACAATCTTTTCTTTCGGGACTTCAAAGGCATAGGATGTGTAGCGCACGCTTTACCTCCCGATCCTATAGATATAGCGGAAGCCAAACCTTCATTCCACCTAGCCCTCTGTTATCCCAAGCGAAATACGGGATGAAGGTGAGCTTCGTCTTCTGCACCTCGACAACGGGGAGATTCCTATACAGGGTTTTATTATCCCATGCGGGTGTTCTGTAAAAGAGTCCATCATCGCTTTCAAGGGTTACGATGGTTTCCCCTCGAACGGTTTTGGATCCCAACACAAAGGAAGCGTCATGTGAAATGCCCAAACTGCTGAAATCAACCTCTGGATGATCGAGCTCCTCTATGCAATACACGAGAGGTCCCCGCATTACAGCTACTTGATGGATCGTGCTCTCAAGAAGAGGGTGAGCGGTTATCAATTGCGGCGTCATGTCAAAGGAGAGGGAGACGGCCTCTCCATCCTTCCAAATATTCTTCAGCGGAATATAGGTGTTTGCATCCTTCGGGTCCAATGCCATGGTCTTGCTACCATGAGTGAGAGAACCCTTTTTCATCCATGAAGGAATCCGTATGAACAGGGTGAATTCCTTTTTTGGAGCCTTTTCAAAGGTGATCTTGATCTCGCCTGAATACGGGTATTCGGTCTCTTGACGAATCAGAATGTCTTCCCCGTTGAAATGCATTGCAACTTCACTGTCGCCATACAGGACCATAGCGACCCCCTCCTCTCTTTGAGCATATGCATATTCACTGGACTGGGCGATCAGTCGGAGCATATTAGGAGGACAGCAGAAAGAAGAAAGGTAAGGAGTTCTGGTTCGATCCCACTTGAGATGGAATGGCAATGCTTCCTGTTCGCGGGCGAGGGGGTTCGCATAAAAATAGAGGAGTCCATCTCTGCTCACCGAAGCAAGGATGAGGTTATAGAAGGACTGTTCAATGCGTTCCGCATGAATCGCCTGAGCATTGATTCTGAGCATTCGCCAATTAAACAGAATGTTGCCGACCGTACCGCACGTTTCATTATACGCGGTAAGATTCGGGAGCTCATATGGACGACCGAATGCCTGGTGAGTTCGGGCGAGGTTCGGGTTGTCTCCCGCATAGCCAGCGGGGGAAACCCCGTCATACAGCGCCCCTACTCCACTGTTTATGTAGGTTTTATGGTATTCTGCGCTTTTAAAGACTCGCTCAAGCATCCGATATAAGGACTCGTTCCCCTTTTCAATGAAAAGATCGGCGACGCCGGCGTACAGGTATGTCGCTCTAACCGCATGCCCAAGCATCTCATCGTGCTCAAGGAGATTGATCCGATCCTGGTTGTCGTCGGTGCCATCGACGACCCGGTCGCGAAGCCGGATCGCCAACTGAGCGGTATCGAGGTGCGTGGAATCTCCGGTCAATCGATAAAGATCGATCAAGCCCATATAATGGGAAGGGCAGATTGCGGTCTTAGCAGTTCTTTTGCGCTCCGCTTCTTCAAATAAGTCTTTAAGACAACGGGCGGCTTTAACTCCAACATCAAGAAGGGTGTTCTCTTTTGTCACGTTGGCGTGTACGCACGAAGCCGTTATGAGGTGACCGAGATTGTATGCTTCAAAGTTGAGGCTGTTACCCAGCTTTTCTTCTTTGACACCGTTTTGCAGCTGGATTGAATAATATGTGAAGATGTATCCATCGGGACGTTGAATAGCCTGTATCAGATCCACTGATGAATCAATTTTCTCTTTCAACGCGGCATCATGAGTAGCCCCATAGACATAACAGGCGGCTTCAAGCCACTTATAGAAATCTCCATCTGCGAATGGAGGCCCGGAATGCATTCCTTTCTGAAGCCCTGCTGCAATTCTGAAGTTGGCCAAGCAGTGGCTGACTTTATCATCATCAAACAATCTGTAGATGTTAGGCAAGATCGAGTCTTTGGCAAGATTGAATTGATTGTGCCAAAACCCCTTGGACCAGCCTGTACTGTGCAACGGAAGAGGATTCAGTTGAGCAAATGTACCGACGTTCTTCATTCTATTCTTTATCCTTTAACCGCTCCGGTCGTAAGACCGGCGATTATATATCGCTGGAGGAATCCATAGACGATGATGACCGGGAGCAGGACCAATGTCATGAACGCAAAGACGGTACCCCAATCGGTGTAGTATTGCGAGACAAAGTTGTAGACGCTGATTACTATAGGCCATTTTTTACTATCACTGATGAGATAAAACGGTGCTGAGAAATCGTTCCACACAGCTGTAATCGTCACGATGGTGCTCGTTACGAGAGGAGTCTTAAGAAGTGGTATTATCAATTGGACAAACATTCTGAAAGGTCCACACCCTTCAATCATTGCGGCTTCATCTATTTCTTTCGGTATGGTTTTCATGAATCCTGTGAGCAGAAAAACGGTAAACGGCAGATTCACCGCAGTATAGAAAAGAATGAGACCGATATAAGTGTTGTGGATTCGGGTCTGCATCATCAGCTGGATTGTCGGAATGATTGAAACGGGAATGATGATTCCGGCAAAGAGAGCGTAATACGTCCATTTGCACAGAATTCCGTTTTTCCGTTGGATGACAAAGGCCGCCATAGCCCCGGTAAAGTTAACCAGAAGAGTCACTGAAATGGAAAGAATCAGGGAATTTCGCATTCCCCGCCAAAAATAGAGTTTGGAGAGGACTGTCTTGTAGTTTGTCAAGGTTGGTTTTTTTGGCAGGGAAATCCTGAACAGAGCGGACTCTCGAATTCCTTTAAAAGAGTTTACAAACATCATGATAAAGGGAACAAGCACGATTACTGACAAGAGTATGCAGACTACATAAATGATCGTTTGGTATGTAATAGTCCTTTTATTGGTCACAACTCAACCTCCCGTTTTTTAAGAATGAGCAAGACGGGAAGGCCGATGATAACAATCAGAATGCTGAGAATGATATTCGCCGCAGTGCCACTTCCATATAAGCCAAGACTAAACATACTCATGATATAGGTATTGATGACCTCAGTGGCGTAGCCAGGACCACCATTGGTCAATACGAGAATCATGACAAACACCTTCATCGTCCCGATGAGAGCCAAGACGACGTTGACGGTTATAGATGGCGCCAAAAGGGGTAATGTGATATGAATCAGCTTTTTAAATCCGTTGGCTCCATCTATATCGGAGGATTCATAGTACTCGTGAGGTATGGCCTGAAGTCCGGCAAGGTAGATCACCATGCTGAATCCGGTGGTACGCCATACGTCGGTCATAATCGTAGAGAACAAAGCGATTGAGGGATCGTTAAGCCAGTCTTTTGCCAGAAAGCCCAATCCGAAAAAGGTGAGGGTCTGGTTTAGAATGCCGTTCACCGGATGATAGATCGCCGTGAAGAGATATCCGATCACCACGGGAGCAATGATGTAGGGAAGAAAAACAATCACTCGGAAGAGATTCCTTCCTTTGAGGAAGGCGGTGTTCAGCATGATAGCAAACAACAAGCCCAGAAAGTTTCTGGCGAATGTGACACTGAAGGAGTAAATCAGGGTATTTGAAAGGGTCGCTCTGAACTTTATATCGGCAAATAGTTCTTTAAAGTTTTTCAACCCGACGAACGTGATTACCCTTCTATTGATATTCCAGTCGGTCAAGCTGTAGTAAAAGCTTGTCAAGGTCGGGATTACGAATAAAAATCCAAACAAAAAAATGGCTGGTCCCAAAAACCAGTTAGGATACCGAGTCTGAAGATTACGTTTTATCATTGATTTTAGGACTCCATTGCCAAACTAAGCGGATAACGAGCATCAGGTGCTGCCACCCGATGCTCGTCTCACACATATTCTACTTAGAATCCAGGCAATGCGCGAGCATTTCCTGTCTTGCGATAATTCTCATCCATCCGGTTCAACGCTTCTGTGACATTGCTCGTGATCAACAAGTTCTGCAGGATTTTCGGGAAATCAGTGAACGAGGAGGAGAGCCGGTTTTGAATATTAATCTTCGCTTTTCCGCGCTGATCGAAAGCCAGAACTTCTTTTTCATACGGGAGCAATTCCTTTGTTACGCCCTTATACACCGGAATACCGGTATTGTACTCGAAATAAATCTGCTGCATTTCAGGTTTGGTCATGAAGCGTACAAGATCCATCGCGTATGGAATGTTTTTTCCACCAGAAGGAACGAGAAGCTGGTGAGCCGGCGTCAGCATGGCGATTCCCTCATCAGTATCGCTCGGAAGCGGGAACCAGCCGATTTTCTCTGTTACGTAGTCTTCACCGAACTTGGCAATCAATGAAGGAATGAAGTTACTGATCTGGAATGCGACCGCTGCCTTGCCGGTAGCTAGGAATTCCATCTGTTCTTCGTACGTTCCGGCTTGATATCCATCTTGGAAGAGACCCATATCCCGTAAAGCAACATAGCGACTGAACACATCCCGAAGGCTTGCGATTTCATTGAGTCGAAGCTCATTGACCTCGAGCTTGGCAACTCCTTCATCACCAATCTCCGGATCGACGAAGGAGGGCCATGCAATCAACGAGAATACCTGAAGCGGCCATTCCGATTTGGCTGCTTCATAGATGGGAATGTATCCGGCGCTCTTCGCTTTCTTCAAAATTGAAAGAAAGTCGTTGTAGTTTTTCGGAGTACCTACACCAAGGGCTTTGAATACATCTTTGTTGTAGTAAACACCATATGTACCGGTTCCGCCCCACGGAGCACCATAAAGCTTTCCTTTATACAACTGGAAGTTAAGAGATGCATCCAACACATTGTCGAACAGGGGATCGCCGGTCATTTCATGAAGTCGATCCACTCCGAACTTTGTGTATTGTTTGATGCCGGGATCCATCGTGAACACGTCCGGATAGTCCTTGGTGGCAAATCGAGTCTGCAGAAGTCGGCCATACTCTTCTCCGGCCGGCAGGGCTTGAATCTCCACTTTGATTCCGGTTTCAGCAGTGAACTGGGCAAAGATTCTTTCAAGCGGTTCCTGCATCGTGGTGTTTGGAATCACAACGGTAAGGGATGAAGGCTTTTTCGGTGTCGTCACCTCTGCTGCTCCACCCGCAAAAAGGAGGGTGGCAGCCATCAACAAAAATACTGTGAAAGCAAATACTTTTTTCATAATAGCTCCTTTCATTTTTTCCTAAGGGCATCATACGTATGACCTTTGCTTTCATTAGACCACGCTTTTTCAGAGTTGTCAACGTTATTATTATGTTTTTAGTTTGTTATGCTTTCGAATCACTCTGTTAGCTAAAATATCTACTTTTTATAGCCTTCTATTGCTTTCGGTTTTGTTGTTTTGTATGTACCTCCACCAACAACTCAATCTATTCTTGGATCGGTGCAGATCACTTCTCCTGTCATTCCTCAGCCCCATTCCGCCAATAGCCGGTCATCGGCGGTCATGGGACGGGATTATCAATCTAGTTCAGCAGATACGTGAACGCATAGGTACCTGAACCGGTCTGGGTAGTGAATGCTCCATCTTGATAAGTAAAGTTCAAACCGTCTTGTTCAAGCACTTCTCGTGCATCGGAGAGACGAATGGTCGCGGTGGTGTTTCCGGGAATGGTGACAATAAGTGAAACTGTTTTACCCTCGACCTCCCAATGAACACCAACAGTGCCGTACGTTGAAACGTAGCTGCATTTCACCCAATGCAACCT